>JACCDT010824348.1_pt1 | contig 22893 bp, 16 predicted proteins | sample 7446291 | NCBI WGS metagenome assembly JACCDT01 (sample SAMN15323446, study PRJNA562643) | freshwater metagenome | isolation source: river surface water | place: USA:Blue River Watershed | collected 2017-08-17 | reverse complement strand
TTACTTTTGTGTAACTGCAGTTGCTAATGTAGGGGCGAGTGGCGCTCGCCCTATATCTCCTGCAAGGTATAAATACATGACTTACTAAAAATGTCATTCCCGTGTTGATTTCTGAGTATAAAGAATATTATCGTTGAAGGTAGATTGGGCGAGCGCCACTCGCCCCTACATTTGCATAGGTGCTGTAAGGACGATCGGTTAAACCCCTCTCAAATCTTTATAGCCCCATGAAACAATCAGGCTAACTAACACTCCGGCAGGTTTAGAGCCAAACCACCCTGCGAGGTCTCTTTATATTTAGTCATCATATCTCTACCAGTCTCACGCATAGTGTCGATTACTTTATCTAAAGATACGTAGTGCTCGCCGTCACCTAACAAAGCCAATTGAGCTGCATTCACGGCTTGTACCGAGCCAGCCGCATTACGCTCAATACAAGGGATCTGCACTAAGCCTCCTATTGGGTCGCAAGTTAAGCCTAAATGATGTTCCATGCCTATTTCAGCTGCATTCTCGACCTGATAAATAGTCCCGCCTAAAACGGCTGCATAGGCCGCTGCAGCCATTGAACAAGCTACCCCTACTTCACCCTGGCAACCTACTTCAGCCGCAGAAAGCGAAGCTCTGTATTTATAAAGCATGCCAATTGCACCTGCCGTGAGCAAAAAGTCCCGTATTTTGTCATCAGTACAATTTGGCTTTAACGAAAAATATTTTAACACAGATGGGATAACACCTGCGGCACCATTAGTAGGAGCTGTGACAACTTTACCACCACAGGCATTTTCTTCATTGACAGCAATAGCATATAAACTTAACCAATTCATGTCACTATCTAATTCTGGTGTTTTAGCTTTAGTTTCGACCAGTTTAGTATTTAAACTGGCAGCGCGTCTTTTAACATTAAGACCACCAGGTAAAATACCTGAGTTATGAATTCCTCTTTCGATACAATCCCGCATTACATACCAAATGTCTAATAACTTGACTTTTACTTCAGCTTCACTACGAAAAGCTAATTCATTAGCAAAAATAATTTCTGCTATAGTTTTATTATTCTGCTCACAGTGTTTTAATAACTCAGCCGCTGTATTAAACGGATAAGGGACAGCTTTTTCTTTGGCATTAACAGTATCATCAAAATTTACCGTACTTTTGTTTTTGAAACTGTCTTCATCAACAACAAACCCACCGCCGATTGAATAAAAAATCTTAGATAAAATTAATCTATTATTATCCCCTAATGCCGTAAAACTTAAGCCATTCGAATGATGCGGCAGCACTTCAGCATAATGAAATACTAAATCTTTGTCGGTAAATGGAATTGGTTTTTGACCAGCGAAATTAAGCTGCTGTTCTTGTAATATTGTTGTGTATCTTGCTTGGCTAGTCTCAGGATTAACTCGCTCTGGTAAATTTGCTTCTAAGCCTAACAGAACTGCATAATCTGTTTTGTGCCCTTTACCTGTTAAAGCCAATGATCCGTAGAGATCAACAACAACACGATTAACCTGTTCGAGAGTACCTTGGCTTCGAATCAAATCAATAAATAAATTTGCGGCACGCATAGGACCAACAGTATGGGAGCTAGAGGGACCAACACCGATTGAGAACAAATCAAAAACACTAATTGTCATGTCTACACCCCAAGGTTTATATAATAATTACTGATAGAATTATAAACCACGTATTCAGATATAAGAACAAATATTGTGCTAGAAATAAAATTAAAAATACTAACTAACTTTGCTATTATCAAACAGCTAATATATACGAACATAACAAAACCCGGCTCGATGGCCGGGTAAAAGTAATCAGTAAAATTAATTACGGTGTAGGAAAATCAATCTCATCATCTCCATCGTCTTGTGTATATGGATCATCTAGATCCATATTATGAGAAGTATTTTTTATCTGATCGGCTGGTCTATCTTCAGGTAAATTTTTACATTTATCTATAGTACAATCCATACCTACTTGCTTGAAAACCTGAATTAAGTCTTCAACCTTGTAACCAAGATCATCCGCGCTATTAATAGCACCGAATGCTGCTTCATTAAAAGTGGTAGTTGGTGTCCAATAATACTTATTTGCGTGTACAAACACATCAAAAGCTTTTTTAGTTGTCCAATCAGCAGAAGTAGCTAATAGATAAAAAGCTTTATTAAATACACCACTGGTGTAATGAACATTTAATAACGGATTATAATCTCTTACATCAGCAATAGACTCACCGTCATTTTCTGGTGTATCTAGGTATCTTAAAGGATCTGTTCCTTTAGTAATATCCGACCCCAAGGTCCAGCTATTTTTACCAAAAGCGTAAAATTCACTTGCCTTAGCCGCCATGTCTGCAAAAGATTCATCTAAACCGCCTGATTGACCATCCATTTCTAAACCAGAATTTTGCTCAGTGAAACCATGGCTAATTTCATGCGCAGCAACATCCAATGACACTAGTGGATAAAACGAATCCCTACCATCACCAAACGTCATTGATGAACCATTCCAAAAAGCATTTTCATAATTTCTACCGTAGTGCACACGCATGATCAATTTAAAATCTAACGGTGGTTTGTCATACCACTCTTGGTACATATCATAGATCTTTTCACCATAGTAGTGCGCATCATTCATCGGGGAATATGCACCATTAGCACCATCCTCATTGCTTTCATAACATTTAAAGTGATGAGTTTTAAGACCATAATAACCATTCTTTAAGTTAACAGTTCGTACTTTACTATTAGTCATAAAGCATTCGTTATGCTGCGCTTCTCTTATCTCAAGCTTCGGTCGGTCTTTACCATACTCGTATTTACCAACTTTTTCATTTCCTCCAGGACCGGTACCGACACGACCGTGTCTTAATTTATTCCATTTCTTAATAATTTTCTTAGTTTGTGCATCAATCAAATAGCTTGGTCTTGATGGTTTATTACCATCTGGATCATCTGCAAAAAAACTAACATGATAAGCTAATTTAGCTACACCATCATCACTGTATGTATAAATCACTAGTTCACTTTTTACATTTTCATAAATATAGTCTTGTGACTCAGCAATACTAGTCTGTTTTTTGTGTAATTGTTTTGCTAATTCTAGTGCATCCAGATTAGTGAAATCAGCTGGCATTTTTACACTAGCAATTTCATTTTCTAGACCAGTAACAAGTTGTCCAGAAAAATTGTCTTGAGTTTTTGATGATCCAAAAAATTTAACAGCTGTTTTTTTTTGGTGTTGAATTATTTGTCTACCCCACAATGGTATACCATCATAGGTCTGAGTATAACGAGCATGTTTTATACCCGCTTTATCAGCTTCTTCATTGACTAATTTTAAGTTATATTTTTTGCTTTTAAATGTAATTTTTCGCTCAGCATTTTTTGAAACATCACCAGAAGCCGAACCCAGCATACCTTTAGTGATAGGTTTACCTGCAGTCTCTACTTGAAATTCGTTTTGATTTTGACTTGAGATTTTGATAACGTTAAATGCATTAGCATGTGCTGCAAAAAAAAACCCAAACGCTGAAAGACCTATTAATGAGACTGTAGCTTTACTCTCCATGACACTATCTCCCTGTGTAAATTATCCATGCCTACCCTCCCATAGTATCAAAGTAAACCTGCATTGCAATAGATTTATAATTAAAATTATATAAAATAAAATATTATAAATATTTTTTAGAGATATTTCAAAAAAAACAGAGCCGCTCGCGGCTCTGATGCTGATAGAGGCAGATCTGTTTAGACTATCATTAATCCAAGCACAACAAACTAGCATTACCACCTGAAGCAGTAGTATCTATAGATATAGTCTTTTCAGTACATAACCTGGCTAAATAATTATCGCCACCAGCTTTAGGCCCTGTACCAGAAAGGTTACTACCACCAAATGGCTGCACACCTACTACCGCCCCAACAATACTACGATTAACATAGCAATTACCCGCATTTACTCGAGAGCAAAGATAATTTACAGTTTGCTCGATGCGGCTATGCACCCCAAAAGTAAGTCCGTAACCTGTGCTGTTAATATAGTCAACAACTTGATCTATTTCTGACGACTTATATCTTACTAGATGTAATATTGGACCGAAGAATTCCTCTTTTAATAATTCCGGACTATTCAATTCATATAAAGCTGTTGGTACGAATGTACCTGCTTTATCTGTAGCTGGTTCAATAATAGCTTTGTATAACAATTTGGCTTTATTAGCTTTAACTAAATCATCTAGATCATTAATATGACCTAATAACCTTTGTTGCGCTTCGCCATCTATCACTGGACCTATATCAATAGATAAATTTTCTGTATTACCAATAGTTAACAATTCCATCGCACCTGTTAACATTTTTATCAAGCTATCTGCAATTTCTTCTTGAACAAATAACATTCTTAATGATGAACATCTTTGTCCTGCACTATCAAAAGCAGAAATAATAACATCACGCACAACCTGTTCTGGTAGCGATGATGAGTCAACGATCATAGCATTTAAACCACCCGTTTCTGCAACTACAGTGGCAATGCTATTAGGAGTTTTACGATTAGCTAAAGACTTATTAATCACATTAGCAGTTTCGCAAGATCCCGTGAATAACACGCCAGCTATTTTTAAGCTGCTTGCATAAACCTCACCAACAACACCGCCATAACCAGGTACAAAATGTAAAGCTGTTTTCGACACACCAGCTTCATATAATAAATCAACAGCCAGTTTAGCAATTACAGGTGTTTGCTCGGCAGGTTTAGCTATTACTGTATTACCTGTAACTAAAGCAGCAACAATTTGTCCTAAAAAGATAGCTAGTGGGAAATTCCATGGGCTAATACATACAAAAACACCTTTTGGAAGCATTTGTATTTCATTATGTTCACCAGTTGGCCCTGGTAATAATTTTGGTGCGCTCATGATTTCCTCGCTACCATTAGCGTAATAACGACAGAAATCTATTGCTTCTCTTACTTCCGCGATTGCGTTACCTAAAGTCTTGCCTGCTTCTTTAATACACAAAGCCAAAAATAAAGCCATGTTATGTTCTAATAGATCAGCCATCTTGCGCAGGCAATCAGCACGATACTTAACAGGCTTACTGCTCCACTCTTTAAAACCTTCGCCTGCCGCTTCAATACTTTTAAGTGCAATCTCTTTATCGGCTAAAAAGCATTGACCAATGATTTCAGCACGATTAGCCGGATTAGTAACATTAATACTTTCTAATACGCCATAATTATTACTAGTTAATTCTTGACCATTGATAATAGGATTAATAATGTACGCATCACGTTTCTTTTCGAATATCTCTAAGAAATCACTTGACAGCTTGTTTAAAACTGCGACATCGCTAATGTCATAGCCTTTACTATTCCATCTATCGATAAAAATTTCACGTGGAGATTTGATTTTGTCGTGCGGCATACAATTATAACCCTCTACTTCATTGATCGGACATTTTGTTATTTCAGCAATCGGTAATTTCTCATCCGCAATGCGGTTTACAAAAGAACTGTTAGCACCATTTTCTAATAATCTTCTGACTAAATAAGCTAAAAGATGTTTATAACCACCTACAGGCGCATAAATTCTGCATTGTCTTTTGCCATACTGTGAGCTTTCAATTACTTGTTCATAAAGATTCTCACCCATGCCATGTAAACGCTGGAATTCAAAATCTTGTTCAGGAATATTTTTACTATTGGCTAAAGCAATCACTGCGCTTAATGTATAAGCGTTATGTGTAGCAAACTGCGGGTAAAAATATTTAGTATTGTCTAGTAAGAAATTAACACAGGCTAGATAGGAAACATCTGTCGATGGCTTTCTTGTAAACACTGGATAACCAGGATGCCCATTGACTTGCGCGTGTTTAATCTCACTATCCCAATAAGCGCCCTTAACTAAGCGCACCATAATTTTTCGATCATATTTTTGGCTTAATTGCTGTAAATATTGTAAAACTCGATAAGATCTTTTTTGATAAGCTTGCACAGCCAAACCTAAACCTTGCCAATTCTTAAATACAGGATCTTTAAATACCTGTTCAAAGATGTCTAAAGATAGATCTAATCGATAAGATTCTTCAGCATCTACTGTTAGACCAATATTTGCATTCATCGCCATAATACAAAGCTGGCGTAGTCTGGCAATAAGATTAGTATATACACGATCTTTTTTACCTAGCTCGTATCTTGCTTCTAAAGCGGATAATTTGATCGATATCCCCGGATTAGTTCTAAGCTCAGCAAAGCTACCAGATTTCGCTACTGAGGCTATACTTTTGATAGCATCTGTATACTCAGCAAAATAATAATCACTATCTTGATCAGTCTTAGCAGCTTCACCCAGCATATCATAAGAATAGGCATAGCCCTTTGCTTCCCACTTTTTAGCTCTATTCAGAGCTTTTTCAATAGTTTCTGCCATGACGAACTGGCGGCCTAAGATTTTCATGGCCTGACTCATAGCCTGTCTGATTACAGGCTCACCACTCCGTTCTACCAATTTTTTAAGAGAATCTTTTAAGATATTACCGGAAACATCGCTACGCTTAACCACTTTGCCAGTTAATAGCAAAGCGTAAGTGGCAGCATTAACGAATACAACTTTACTCTTGCCAACATGCTGCTCCCAAGCCGCACTGCCAATTTTATCTTGAATAAGCTTATCGCGGGTGGCACTATCAGGAATACGCAATAAAGCCTCTGCTAAGCACATCAGGGCCGTCCCCTCATTACTGCTTAATTCATATTGGAGTAAAAAAGCATCGAGGCCTGACTTGCCAGTACGCTCCTTACGGATGTTTTGCACAAAGGTACCAGCATACTCTTTTGCCTGTTTAGTCACTTCTTCAGGCATTTTTGCCAAATTTAATAACTCTCTGACCACTAGCTCTTCATCTGCGTGATAAGCTTGATTGATATATTCTCTGAGCTCTAGCAAATCAGGATCGCAATTATAAATTAAGCTAGTACTAGAAAATAAATTCAACATTTGGTTAGACCTCTGATTAATCTGCTACAAGTCCGTTTTTTGGGTAAACTTAGATAAAAATGCAATATATATAATTTAACTAAGCAATTCAAGTCTAAAACATATAGCAGAGCGCTAGGATCAGATAAGCTTGAGATATAATTGACTTTTCAAATGAGAATGATTATCATCCGTGAGTTATTTAAAAATTATTATACAGAGAAGTACCATGTCTACACTAGAATCCGAAGTAATTATTCCCTCAGCTACCACAGACGGTAAGCAAATACCTGAGGCAAACAAGCCTTTACCTCTGTGGAATAGAATTACAGCAGGTGCTTTAGCCTTAGCGGCGACTTTATCCGTGGGTATCTTAAGTGCTGCAGGTGCAATCGCTATTGGTGGTGCATTGCCATTTGCTATACCTGTTATTCCATTTGCAATCTTTGCATTTATTATCACGGCAGCTGTTGAAGCTCAAGTTTTTTTTAATAACATCAAACAAGCAATCCAAAGATTAACTGATGAGAGTATTAACATCGCTCTATTATTGATATCAATAATGGCCGCTATTGGTTTTGCTGCTTATACCTTAACATCTGCAGCAGCTTTGCTACCTGCTTTTTTATTCACAGCAGCTTTAGCAATTGCAAGCATCTCAGCTGTTTCATTTGGTTTAATTGTTTATAACACTCTATGCTCCGAAACATTGAGCTGGGCTAATCTAAAAAAATGTTTTAAAGACCATCCCTTTTTGGGATCTATGTTATTAATTGCTACAGTTGCACTAATAGGCTTAACTGCTAGCGGTTGGTGGCTAGAATCACTAGAAGGATTTCAACTACTAACTTCATTACGCTTGGCGACGGTTCTTAACGCTATTACCACACCTTTTACTATGCTAGGCTTTAATTTGTTTTTATTTATAAATTCATTTGAAACTGTAATGACTATTAAAGAATCAGATATTGATGAAAAAACGAGTGATTACCTTACAGAGCTGAAAGCAAATCCTCCAGGACTTAAATACAATCCCTTCTTCTACGGTGCCGAGCTGGTAGACATCATTACCTCAGGAATACTACAAGTTGCTCATTCTGCTTGCCAAGCATTAATCGCAGGTAGAGCAGGAATTTCTAACTATTTTGCCTTCGCTTCAATTGCAATCGGTACTAGTTTAGACTTACTTTGTGATGCAAATGCTAATTCTTGTAGCGGCGACCACTTTATTTTTGATTGTATTGTATTCGGTACAAAAATAGTATTCACAGCACCATTTCAACTGTTTGCTGTACCGACTAATTATATAATCTCTAACAGCGGCGGCAATCAAAAAAGTCTTAGCGAATGCTTAAAAGAAAACTTTAAGTTTGTTGTTAAATTTTATGAACATAACATACTCCCTCATCGTAAAGATAATGGTAGTAATGATGCAGCTTCTGTCACGACTGCACCAGCAATAACAGCAATAGCACCAAATGGCGCTAGTGATTTCCAAATAGTAGCACAAGGCGTACTACCTGCATCTAGCGTATCACCAGCAGTACCTGCGAATGATGCTCAACATGATCAGGAAAATGCAACCAGCTTGCGACGCCTTAGTAATTCAAAAAGTTAATTATTTTATCTTTGATTAGGAGTATCTATGATTTCAAATAATAATTCACAACAACTACGATTTCCTATATTTACTAGGCAGTTAGTTTTAAACCTGGGGCCAAGTAGTCAAAGTAGCGATCATCTTAAAAAACCCACAGTCTCAGCAGTATCCCCATCAATATTAGAAAAAAAAACTGCAGTTCCTCCTATTATTTGTAGCCCCAAATAATTACCAATAAAAAGACTGCTGCTTATAGCAGTCTTTTTGCAACCCCATGCAATCACACCAACGTTGTTTATGTATGATAATACATTCTTGACGTTGATCGATTTCAGAATAATTTGATTTACAAAAAGTAGTAGCTTGATACTTATAATATTCACATTGCAATCTTTGATCAATGTCGGATAATGTTCGATGGACTTTAATATTCAAGTTTGGAGCTGTTTTAAAGCTACTAGCAGCGTCAAGCGACAGAGTTAATAACACCAGCATGCCCACTAGCATATACACCAGCATTAACGTTCTTTTATAAGACTTAAAAATTCCGAAACTCATATATCAATTACATACACTTAAAAGTCATATAGCTTTAGTATAGTAGATTATAAAAAAAATTTATGACCCGGGCTTATATTATTTTTCAACCCCTTGTTTTATAGATAATTTTTTCTCGTAAATTAAATGATAATAATTTAATATGATAATAAAAAATTAAAAAAAAATAAAAGGACTAAAAATTATGCATATTTTGATCACCGGTGGTACAGGATTTCTTGGTTCATGCTTGTGTAAAAAATTTAAAGAACTAGGATTCAAAGTTTCTATATTAACTAGAAAATTAACAAGCGCGCCTAAACTTACGCAAAGTTTTGAATTGATAAACAGCTTAGACAACACCAATCAATCTTATGATGTAATTATTAATCTTGCTGGTGAGCCTTTAAATAAAAGACGCTGGAACGATAATGTAAAGCAAGAAATCTATAACAGTAGAATTAACACAACTAAACAAGTTATTAACTTTATAGAAAAATCTCAGATAAAACCAAAATTATTAATCAGCGGCTCAGCTATAGGCTACTACGGTGAAGATTTACATAAAATGTTCACTGAGGAGACTACGCCTGCTGATAGCGGATTTACCCATAAGCTCTGCCATGATTGGGAACAAATAGCATCACAAGCCACTCAATCTGGTGTTCGAGTTTGTTTAATACGGACAGGCATAGTATTAGATAAAAATGCAGGTGCATTAAAAGAGCTATTGATAACGTTTAAATTTGGTTTAGGGTCAATATTAGGAACAGGTAAACAATGGATGTCGTGGATTCATATCGATGATCTAGTTTCAGCGATTATATTTTTGATAAACAATCAAGAACTCAGCGGACCATTTAATCTTACTGCCCCATCTCCTGTAACTAATCGAGAATTCAGCAAACAATTAGCCTACGCGTTACATCGCCCTTGTTTTCTACGACTTCCTGCAATGATAGTAAAACTTATGTTTGGTGAAATGGGAGAAGCATTGTTGTTAAATGGACAAAATGTTGTTCCGGATAAATTAATTAAAGCTGGGTATAAATTTATATTTCCGAATCTTACTGAAGCATTAAAGAAGTAATTGTATGTGTTCATACGTATAGGAATCCCCGGCCCTGTCAATCCCGAGCTTTTGCGAGGGATCTCAATAGCTAAACATTTACCGTCAATAAACATGGTGCCCCGGATAGGATTCGAACCTATGACCTTCCCCTTAGGAGGGGGACGCGCTATCCCCTGTGCCACCGGGGCAAAACTTAACCAAACTTCTTATCTAAGTACTCTAACGCTGCTTTGAGTCTTTTTAATACAATTGGTCTTGATAATAAAACCATTGTTTCATTAATTGGTGGCGAATTAGTATTACCTGTGAGCGCTACTCTTATTGGCTGTGCGAGATCAGGCATTTTTAGATTTAATTTTTGCTGAATCTCATTTAAAACTGTATGTAAAATTTCAAGCGACCATGCACTTCCATCTATCGATTGAGAAGCAGTTATTACGTTATTTAAAACTTCTTTGGCTTTTATAGTAAAAAATTTATCATCTGCCTGCGGATCATAAGTTATTTGATTTAAATAAAAACAAGCTGACTTTTCAGCCAGTTCTTTCAAATTCTTTACACGAGTCTTCAACACTTCGACTACTTTGACTAATTCTGGCTTATTCTCTGGATCAGATTTATAGTCAATATTTAATTTATCTAAAAATGGGACAAGGTGCTCAACTACAACTTTGCTCTCTAAAGTCTTTATGTAATGCTGATTAAACCAATTTAATTTAACAGGGTCAAAAACAGCTGGTGACTTATGCACATCATCGATTCTAAATAGATTAATCATCTCTTCAAGAGAAAAGATTTCTTGATCGCCGTGTGACCAGCCCAAACGTACTAAGGCATTTAATAATGCCTGAGGCAGAATGCCTTCATCCCTATAAGCCAAAACACTAGCTGCTCCATGACGTTTTGAGAGTTTTTTGCTATCTGAACCCAAAATTGCAGAAACGTGGGCAAACTGTGGTGGTTTAGCTCCCAACGCTCTAAATAAATTAATTTGACGGAAAGTATTATTAATATGATCATCACCTCGAATAACCATAGTTACATCCATATCCAAATCATCAACCACTACAGCAAAATTGTAAGTAGGTACACCATTAGAACGCATAATTACAAGATCATCTAGCTCTTCATTATTGACTCTAAGCTCACCGCGAATCCGATCAGTATAAGTGGCATCTCCAGTCTTCGGAGTAGCAAATCTTAATACAAAGGGCGCATCAGCTGCATGTTCATTTTCAGGGTGGAAACGGCAAAAACCATCATATTTTGGTTTTAGATTGTTTTGCATTTGCTCTTCGCGCACTTTTTCAAGGCGTTCTTTAGTGCAGTAACACTTATAAGCATTCCCGTTATGCAATAATGTATCAGCAACTTGTCTATAACGCTCATAGCGATCAGATTGATAAATTGGTCCTATATCGTAATCCATACCTAGCCAATTCATCCCTGCCAAGATCCCTTCAACTGAAGCTTTAGTAGAACGCTCAGTGTCAGTATCTTCGATTCGAAGAATAAATTTGCCTTTGGCTTGCTTAGCATATAACCAGGCGTATAAAGCCGTACGTACGCCACCTATATGCAAATCACCTGTAGGACTAGGAGCAAAACGAGAAACAACCATAATTTAATTTATCTAAAATTTATCTAAATGAAATAAAATAACATTATATACTTTTTTTTTGGTAATACTATGATAAGTGCCTTCTTATCATCAGACAATCATTTACAAATCGCTTTAATAGAGCTAAAATCCCAAATTAGCTAAGTTATTCAAGTTATTTAGAGTGAAGGTTCTATATGCATTCGGAACATGAACAAGTAAGTTTGACTCTCGCTAATGGCGTAGTTGTAAATATAGAGACAATTAACTTTGAATCCCTAAAACTGCCTGAAAACTTTCGCCCCGTAATTGAACAGATCCTATTCACGAGTTCTAAGTTTAATTCATTATCAGTTCTGCAAATTAAACAAATAATTACTAAACTAATCCCTGATATAGCACCTGCCGCTAAACCTGAAAGCTGCGTCGCAACTCAGCTTCTGCTTAAAATCAGCTATTATATCGTTAGTCTTAAGTATGAACTGTGTCCTCCTCTAGATAAAGTTTTATTGCTCGAAAGTATACTTACATTATATGCTGCAAGTGTTACAAAAGAAATTCAAGCTGAGCCATACTACGACTTAATAGCTAATATTATTAATCGTTTAATTGCAGATATAACTTCCGGATTAGATCTTAAATCTAGAGATACACCAAGAATACTTATCAATTTATCAACTATTTTGAAAAATGCCAGCGCATTAGAGCCAAAGAAGATAAAAATTACAACCGATGCAGCAACAGTTTGTATTCGAGAGGCATGCTGTTATTCTTGGTCACATTTCAAGGCGTTGCACGACTCAAGATTAGATTTTATCAGTGGGATTATTACTCATAATCTTGACATGATTATTAATAAAATATGCAACGATGCTGATACGATTCGTGCTCTCTATATATTGGGTTTCAAAGATCACATCTTAAAAAATCTTTCTATGATTCTTTCAGAAATCTCTAAATCAAAAGATACAGAGAAATTTCTCTCTGTATCTGAGTGCAATACTTTAAAATCAATGTGTGTTGGACCTTTAGGTGTAGTTCCTGAGAAGTATGATCGTATCATAGACAAGTACACTGACTTCCCTCAGCGTAAAATAAGCACTCCAGTCATCGTAGCTTTTGGCTAGAATTAACCAAAAGCATTATAACCTGTTATGTGCCTACCTATAGCAAGTGTATGAATATTATCTGTACCTTCGTAGGTAAATACAGATTCTAAATTATTCATATGTCTTATAATATGATATTCTAAACTTATACCGTTGGCGCCTAAAACATTCCTACAGGTCCTGGCAATCTGCAAAGCCTGTGCACATGAATTCATTTTGGCCATAGAGACTAAAATAAAACTAGCTTTATCCTGCTCTTTTAATCGACCCAAATTCAAATTAAATAATTTTGCCTTGCAGATTTCTGTATAACAATCCACTAATTGTTTTTGGATTAACTGATTGCATGCAATAGGTTTATTAAACTGCTTTCTAGTCTTAGAGTATTCTAAAGCTTGTTCAAAACAAAATTCTGCTGCACCTATAGCACCCCAGGCAATACCATAACGGGCTTGCGTTAAACATCCTAAAGCAGCTCCTAAACCTTTAGAGCTTCCAGGTAAAAGACTATCTTCAGGAAGCTCTACGTCTGAAAAACTCAATTCACCTGTAATTGATGCCCGCAAAGACATCTTGTGTTTGATAATACTAGCACTAACTCCTTTAGTCTTCGTGTCTACGATAAAGCCACGAATTCCATCATCTGTTGATGCCCAAACAATGGCTATATTAGCAATCGTAGCATTAGTAATCCACATTTTACTGCCGTTTAATAACCAACCATTGGATGTTTTTTTAGCATTAGTTTTCATGCTGCTAGGATCTGATCCTGAATCTGGCTCAGTAAGACCAAAACACCCTATTACTTCGCCACGGCTCATAGGTAATAAATATTTAATTTTCTGTTGTTCTGATCCATAAGCATAAATTGGATACATACACAAAGAACTTTGTACCGATACAAAACTGCGTATGGCGCTATCACCACGTTCTAACTCTTGACAGGCTAGGCCATAAGCTACAGGACTCGCCTCCGAACCACCAAAGCGCACTGGTAAAGTCATACCAAACAAACCCATCCCTGCTAATTCAGTAATTAAGTTTTTGGGCATTAAAGCTTCTTCGTAATTATAAGCAATATCAGGAATTATTTTACTATCAATGTAGTCTCTGACCGACGTTTTAACCAACTTTTCTTCTTGGGATAATTGATCATCGAATAATAACAAATCATCAACTAATGAGCTTATCTCAGTCATAACAACTCCAAATTATTTAATATATTGTCAATAATATTATTTACGCTTGGTAAAACATGATCAGCTGCTGGGCCTAGAGGTATAAAGCTATCGTAAGCCGTAATCCGTTTTATCTTTATAGTACTTAAAAGATTTTTTATTGCTAAGAAATCATAGAGCTTACATATTAATTCTTCACTCACTGAACCCGTTTCACGACATTCATCGACTATCAATATATAAGTACTCTCAGACTTAGCTTGAGTAATATAATTAGTTATTTCTTCCAAAGGCAAGGGTTTCAACCATCTTATATCAACGAGCGTTATATCATCTACTCTTTGACCAATATTAAATTTATTGATCAACGAATACATTGCTTTCTGTGCCATAAAGTGACCATTAGCATAAGTTAGAATAATTATATTCTTGTTTTTTTTATTGCCTTGATTATTTGGCTTATATTGATCTTCAGTAAAATTAATTTTTTTAACCCCTATCTCCCCTATAGCAAGTTTATCATCATGGCTTGGGAAATTTGATAGCATTAAATTGTCATCAGGCTTATATAAATCTTTAATAAAATATAGTGCTATCGGCTCTAAAAAAACACATATCCTAAACTCAGTGTAAGCAGCTTTAACTACTGATCGCCACATACGCACAGCATCATGGCTATTAGATGGACAGGCAATAATGATTCCTGGGATATCTCTTAAAGCTGTAATCGAATTGTCATTATGAAAATGCCCGCCAAATCCCTTTTGATACGCCAAACCTGGCAGCCTAATAATCATTGGATTAGCTAATTTACCCGATGAAAAAAATGATAATGTTGCAGCCTCACCACGCAACTGATCAATAGCATTGTGCAGATAAGCTAAAAACTGAATCTCAAGAATAGGCAGTAAACCATTTTGCGCAAACCCTTGACCTGTACCCAAGATGGTCTGTTCATCTAAAATTGAATCAAATATTCTTTTACGCCCAAAGTACTTTTGCAGATTTGCTGTAACCCGGTAAACTCCACCTTTTTTACCCACATCTTCACCCAAAAAAACAGTATTGTCATATTGTGCCAGCGTTTGCGCAAACGCTAAATTTAATGCCTGAGCCATATTTCTTGGTGTTTGCCAAGTAGGCATTATTTTATCAAAAATTGTTTTAGTTAATTTTTCACTTGCTATACGCGGTGACTTTTCTTTCGGCAGGCATGGTATGATGCTTGCCATCACTTCACGAGCCGAACCTAGCTTTGGCTCATTAAGAATTTTTGTACACATTTGTGTAACTTTTACTCGTATAGTTTCATAAATCTCTAAAATCTCAATATTACTTAAATAATTTAACTCTATTGCTAAACGAGCTGAATATAACAAGGGGTCACGGGCTTCGTTGGCCATGATTTCTTGATCTGTTAGATAATGTTGCTCGATGTCCGAACCTGCATGCCCGATTAATCTTACTGTTTTTATGTGTAAAAAAACTGGTTTTTTATGAATGCGAGCGATAGCTTCTGCTTCTTTAGCTTTGCTGATCACATCTAGTAAATTTAAACCATCTGCATCAATATAATAAATATTTTTATTATTTTTAATATCAAAGTTAGAAGCAATCCAGCCAGAAGGCGTTGGAACCGAAATACCAATATTATTGTCCTCGCAAACAAAAATAATAGGGAGAGGTATATTTTGGTAGCTTAAAATCTTTGCTGCATTAATAGCCCCTTGCGCGGTAGAATGATTAAAACTAGCATCGCCAAAGCTGCAAAGTACTACGCTGTTATTTTTTAAAACAGCTGCTTTATTTTTTAATATTTTATTCTGGTTTATGGATAAAGCTAAGCCTACCGCTTTAGGCAGATGTGATGCAATAGTGCTTGTTTGTGGTGGGACATTTAGCTCTACGCTACCAAAGACTTTATGTCGACCATTACTGATTTGATCTGACTTTGCTGCTACTAGAGATTTAAGCTGTTCTATTATTTGCTTATCTAGACCACTTTGATTGCTATGTTTATATGCCCTATTCAGCATAAAAGCTGAGCTTCTATAATGCAATAAAGCAATGTCACTTAAATTCAAAACATAAGATAACGCTATGTTATTTTCATGACCAGAGCTCGCTATAGTATAAAAGCCCAAGTTTTTTTGCTTTAATATTCTAGCTTGTAGATCAATATGACGGCTGGTAAGTTGAGCAGTAAATAACTGAACAAAATCCGTTTTAGTAATTAACTGGCTGTCATCGATAACTATCTCTGGTAAATCCTGACAACTAACTCTATCAGTGAAATTTTTATCTATAATTTGCCATCGTTCAAGCTCTGTAGCCATAGGTTCCTAATGCCGCCTGATATGATATAATCCGTTCAATAAATTATTAACCTTATTATTAATCATATAATTAATTATGGCCAGAAATAAACAACTGATGACATTAGCATGGACAAAACATTTGGCCCCCAATGTCTTGCACGTCGCATTAGAGCCTGCAAACCCAGATGAAACTTTTGAGTATATACCTGGTCAATTTATTACCTTACATTTTAATAAAGATGGCAAAGAATTTAATCGAAGCTATAGCATTGCAAACCCGCCTAACAGCTCAAAATATATTGAATTTGCTATTTCTTATTTACCTGAAGGTATCGCATCTGAAGAAATTTTTCATATGAAAGTCGGTGACCAAGTTAGCGCAAGTGGACCTGCTGGTAGATTAGTTCTGCTGGACCAACATCCTAAAAGATATATCTTGGTTGCAACCGGTACCGGAGTAACCCCTTACCGTTCGATGCTAAACCAAATAACAGAAATAACCAAAAATTTTAATACTAAATTTTTACTATTATTTGGTGTCAGAACTCCACAAGAATGCCTATATTACGACGAGTTTATGGAAGTAAAAAGAACGAATAAGAACTTTGACTTTCATGTATTCTATAGCCGTGAAGTGCCGGTTAATACAGATCCTAATTTGACTGCTGATAACACACATATTCATAATGGGTATGTACAGTCAGGTTTTGAACATATTCATTTGGATACTGAAGGAGACATGGTTTATCTTTGTGGTAATCCGAATATGATTGATGATGCTTATCCGTTGTTGATTTCAAAGGGGTTTACGGCGAAGAACGTTAGGCGGGAAAAGTACATATCTTCGAAGTAGCACTAATTCTACCTATCAACCTATCATAAGAGCCGCGCAGTAATTGTTCACGGGGTACGTCATCCTAAGAAAAAGTCGTCCGAGAACTTGAAAAAAATAGATTACCCTCACGACTTTTTTGAAAGGATCCAGTGCAGATTTCTCTTAGTGGTACCATTAATTTAAACTCGTACATATGATAGCATTTTTTTCTCTTATAAATCAAAATCTCAACTGGATCCTGACGCTTTTGTCGTGTGGTTAAAATGTACTTGACTATAACTGTGGACGACAAAAGCTCAGGATGACGGACCTCTAGCCCCTGCGTGAACATTTACGCCGCGCGCGGCTCTGAAACAAAAAAAGCGGCTTAGGCCGCTTTTTTTGTTTTAAAAATACTAAACTACTAAATCTTTAAGAGCTTTTAAAGCTGTAGCACGAGCTGCTTTACGCGCTGGCTTAGCTTTAATAGTCATTGGCTGACCAGTGAAAGGATTAACACCCTTACGAGCTTTAGTGGCTTTCTTGTTCACACGACGTACTTTAATTCCTAGTCCTGGTAAAACCATTTCACCTGAACCGCGGTTTTTAAGATGGCGTTGGATTTGATTTCTGATAGCTTCAAATAAATTTCTTACTGCTTTTTTCTCAAGAGAAGTTGCATCAGCTAAATCTGCAATGATTTGAGCTTGAGTCTGCTTAGCTGTGATTGGTGAATCTTTTAGATTTAAAGCTGAACCTTTGCTTGCAGTTTTGCTAGAAACTTTCTTTTTTGCACTTACCATTTTACGGGTTGTTTTTTTGGCAGTTTTAGACTTAGTTTTCTTAGCAGTTTTTTTTGCTGCGGCCATTTAGTGATCTCCAAATTATATTATGTTAACTTATATACTAAATATATTAAAAGAAAGATATAATACATCTATAAAATCTAAATTACTACAAATTATCTAAAAATACAGCTCTATTTTAACGTTTTTGTAAAAAAACATTGAAAAGTTTAAAATTATAGCATTTTCTGCTATATAATATGGCTAATTTCCTAAACCTAGTTAACACATTATTTGAACAATTATGACTAATTCTACCGACTTCCGTATTGAACACGACAGCATGGGTGAGCTTAAAGTACCTAGTAATGCCCTTTATGGCGCGCAAACTCAAAGAGCAATTGATAACTTCAAAATTAGCAATTTAACCATGCCGGCCAATTTTATAAAAGCTTTAGCTTTTATAAAAGCTGCCTGCGCCAAAGCTAATTTTAACCTTGGATTACTATCCAAAGAACAAAATGAAGTGATTAGTAAAGTTGCCTTAGCAATCACTAATAATCAATATTCTGACGCTTTTCCTATAGATGTATTTCAAACAGGCTCAGGCACTAGTTCTAATATGAACATGAACGAAGTGATTGCTACTATTGCCAATAAATCAAATCCAAAAGATTCAATTCATCCAAACGACCATGTAAATATGAGTCAAAGCAGCAATGACACCATCCCAACTGCTATAGCGGTTAGTGCTAGCATTGCTCTTAATAATCAACTATTACCTAATTTACGACATCTTGAAAAAACTATTTTGAATAAAGCAGCAAAACTAAAGCATATAGTCAAAACTGGTCGTACCCACTTAATGGACGCTATGCCAATCCGGTTGGATCAAGAATTAGGCACATGGGCAAAACAAATCAATAGCGCTATCAAAAGATTAGAGGCTTCATTACCAAGATTAAACAGTCTTGCTCAAGGCGGTACTGCCATTGGCACGGGTATTAATGCTCATCCAGAATTTGCCAAAGAATTCTGTAAAGTCTTAAGCGACTTCACCAATCTGCCATTTACTTCTAATGATTGTTTATTTGAAAACATTGCTAGCCAAGATTCAATAGTTGAAGTCTCCGGGCAACTTAAGGCTCTTGCGGTCGCTTTAATGAAAATAGCTAATGACTTAAGATGGATGAATAGCGGACCACTTGCAGGCCTAGCAGAAATAGCTCTGCCTGCACTTCAGCCAGGCAGCAGCATTATGCCTGGTAAAGTTAACCCGGTTATACCTGAAGCGGTATGTATGGTTGCAGCCAAAGTCATTGGCAATGACACAACTATAACTATAGCCGGACAATCTGGTAATTTTCAGCTAAACGTCATGTTACCAGTTATTGCATATAGTCTGTTAGAAAGTATAGAAGTTTTATCTAATAGTGTACTAGCACTAGCGAATCAAGCCATAGAGGGCTTTACTGTAAATACAGATATCATAGAACAGGCTGTTGCAAAAAACCCTATTATTGTCACTGCGCTTAATCCTGTAATTGGCTATGAAAAAGGTGCAAAAATTGCTAAGACAGCTTATCAGAAAAAAATGGCTATCAAAGACATAGCAAAAGAAATGACCGATTTATCGCAAGCTGATCTTGATAGATTATTAGACCCTATGTTATTGACGACTGGTGGTATTCACAAGTAACGCCTAGACAAAGTAAATCCACCATTAAGATCGTAGTACAATTCTTTGTACTGCGATTATAGTCATTAAGCAATTTTTAGCGATCGTTTAACAACATCTCGTCACTTAAACCTTCTTGTTTGAAGATCTCACGCAGACGTCGTAAAGCATCCACTTGAATTTGTCTGACCCGCTCACGCGTTAAGCCAATTTCGTTACCGACTTCTTCTAAAGTAGATACTTCGTAGCCTAATAAACCAAATCTTCTAACCACGACTTCTTTTTGTTTTTCTGGTAATTGCTCGAGCCAGCAAGTGATGCTCTTTCTAAGATTTTCATTCTGTAGCCATTCAGCAGGATCTGTGGCTCTTTCATCGGATAAAGTTTCTAATAAAGGCTTATCAGAATCTGTACCCATAGGGGTATCAACGGACGTTATACGTTCGTTGAGACCTAACATTTTTTTGACATCTTCTAACGGTCTATCTAGTAAATCAGCTATTTCTTCTGGAGTAGGCTCATGATCTAATTGCTGAGTTAATTCCCGAGCAGCACGTAAATAAGTGTTTAATTCTTTTACAACATGAATCGGCAATCTGATAGTACGTGTTTGATTCATGATTGCACGTTCAATCGTCTGCCTAATCCACCAAGTAGCATAGGTAGAAAATCTAAAGCCTCTTTCCGGATCAAATTTTTCAACCGCCCTAATTAATCCCAAGTTACCTTCTTCAATTAAATCTAATAACGCCAAACCTCGATTGACATAGCGACGTGCTATTTTAACAACTAGCCGAAGATTACTTTCAATCATGCGTTTGCGTGAATCGATACAGCCTTTTAGAGACTTTCTTGAATAATACACTTCTTCTTCCGGAGATAATAATGGTGAAAAACCTATTTCACCCAGATATATTTGCGTTGCATCTAATTCCCTTTTTTGCGGTGCACCACGACCACGTTTAGATTTACGCGAGGTAGCCTCACGTAATTCTTTATCATCTTCTATATCATCAACCGGTTCATCAAACTTATTATCAAATTCATCATCGATTTCTATATCGTCATCGACAAGATCCAAATCTATATCCATTTCCAAATCGGTATCATTTATTTCAAAAGCAGCGGCTTCCATTCCCATTATCTCATCATCCATGTGTTTAAATTTGCTGCTAGCAACCAGATCATCAGAACTATTTTTTTCTTTTTTTGGTTTAGCGTTTTTCGCAGTTTTAACTTTTTTAACTTTCTCAGCTTTAGCTACTTTTGGCGCTTTTGCTTTTGAAATTTTTTCTGTTTTTTGAGCCTTTTGTGGTTTTGATATTTTCACAGTTTCATCAGGATTATTAGCACTCGACTTATTGATAGCAAGAATTTCTGATCGAAGTTCTATATTCTTTTCTTGATAATCTTGTATAGTGGGATGATTATGTGGCTCAGCTACTTGATGCGTAGAATTTTGAGCACTAAAATCTGTTTTAGTAGCACGCCCTAAAAAAGAGCCAGTAAAAGTTTTGAAGATTCTATCGGTAAAACTGCTGCCACTAGATTCAATACTAGAACCATCCGTTTTTTTAACCATTGTAGTCCTCTTATTATGTTATACATACTAATTGGGCAGGTACATTAATGGATCTACTGGTTTGCCATTTTTACGGATCTGAAAATGCAACTTTTTTTCATACTGCTGACCGATATAAGCAATCTGTTGTCCTTGATTCACCCACTGCCCTTCGTTAACTAACAGCCAGTCATTGTGCGCATACGCACTTAAATATTCCTCACTATGCTTAATGATAATAAGCTTTCCGTACCCCTTTAATCCAGCCCCTTGGTAAACCACTTTCCCTGCTGCACTTGCAACGACAGGCGTAGTAGTTTTTACGACAATATCAATACCATTATTAAATGCAGATTTTGAATTAAATTTAGCAGCTAGTATTCCTTGGGATGGCCATATCCAGCTACCTGGGGTAACATATTGATATTTATCATTTTTATACGAAGGTCGCGATGCTGTAGTTGTCTTGGTATTAACACTATGTGTAATAGATCCTTGATTTTTACTAGTATCTAAAGTTTCGTAAGTCTTTCTATCTAAAAAGATTTTTTGTCCTGGCTCGATATTATAAGGTTCTCTTATCTTGTTTATGGCTGCAATCTCACGAAAGTTCAGGTTATAGCTTCTGGAAATTGAATACAAAGACTCACCCTGACCTACGATGTGATGCCATCGACGATCTTTTTGAGCTGATTTATTTTTGGAGTTCTTATGTGTTCTATCATACACTTTTGCATATCTTTTTGGGTGATCCGTATAATCCAGAGAACATGATGATAAATACATAATTATTAACAAACTGCAGATACAATAAGTTATTTTTTTAAATTTCTTGAGTCGAGTATCTATAATCATCAACAATTATAATGGCTATTTAATTCAATGTGTTATTATATGGCAATTTTTAGAATAATAAAATTGTAATAAAAAACCATATTTTTCATATAGTTAATAATGTCTCAAAATTATATTAACTAAACTATGCTATAGTTAGTTTTAAAGTTAGTTAATATTCAGTTAATCATAAATGCTTAGAGTAGCTTTAATGATTAATAAAACAATTGGAGAATATCATGGCTACAACTAAAATCACATGCGCTGACGGAACTACTTTGGAACTTGATCTAAATAATATAAATGATTGTCTTAAGTTATTCGAGAAGATAAAAGAATTCATTGATAAAGATAATATTTTAGACTCTTGGATATCCAAAGATCTAAAAGAGACTTTTATGGAAGCTAAAAAGATTTTTAAAATGGCATCAAAACGCAAGGACGTAGATGCAAAGCTCCTAGATAATGGTGACGAGTTAAGAAGAGAAATCAAAAAAGCCATCGAAAAGCAATCTAAAGTCAAGTATGCTTTCGCATTTTTATGGCACAAAGTTATAAAAGCAGCTGCCCTGAGTGTGGCGGGGTTTGTAAAAAAACAAGTTGATAAAGTTACGCGAGCCTGGGCAAGGCGCCAATCACGTAAGGCAGACGAAAAGGTAGCGAAGATAGAGAAAGAACAAGTTAAGGCACAGGAAAAGGCAGCGAAGATAGATATAGAACTAGCGAAGGCAAAAGAACAACAACAAAAATGTAGAGAGAGATTAGATGAGCTTGATCCGCCCACTGTTGATCCAGCTTTTGCGGCAGAAATAAACGCTGCGTTAGATGTAT
>JACCDT010686971.1_pt1 | contig 22987 bp, 24 predicted proteins | sample 7446291 | NCBI WGS metagenome assembly JACCDT01 (sample SAMN15323446, study PRJNA562643) | freshwater metagenome | isolation source: river surface water | place: USA:Blue River Watershed | collected 2017-08-17 | reverse complement strand
CAATAAAAAATACCTGAAAGAAATCTATCAGATATTTTTTATCCCTTCCTTTATTTAGTATGAGGTATTAATTCTAATTTTGCAACTCAAACGGGTCCAAATTCTTAAGCTTTTTGATTAATTCTTCTAGCCTCTTTTTATATAATCTGTTTGCAATAATATAATCTAACAATCTTTCTTGAACTAAAGATTTATCTAAGTTTTTTTCATCCAATGTTTCTAGAATTTCATCAACTTTTTTGTCAAAAGCAGTGTCTAAAATCATTTGAGCTTGTTTATCATCTGTCCGAAAACCAGAAGGATGAACGTCCAGAGATGACAACACAAACATTGGATTTAAGTTCCTAGACTCATCAATAAGGTTTGTCCAAGAATGGTATTTGCTGACTATATTATTCTCTTTTGGTTTAGAAAATTCCTCAACAGAAATGTTAATAATTCCGTTATTTTTCTTAGCAAAATAGTCCGATAGAAATTGTCTTTTTTGATCAAGCCAGCTACTTTTTCTCATCTCTTACAATGCAAACTTAATATCAATAGCAAAAATGCGTGTTGAAATTCCCTTTGTTTTCTTGCCAGCTACTTCAGCATTATATTCTGATTGACGACAAACTAAAACTGATCCATTAGTCAAACTTTCAACTTCTCTGGATGCTAATCTAAATGCAGTCATTGTAGAATTCAATGCAGTGGGGCCAACAGATAAAATTCTAACATATTCATGATCTTTTAGCACATGCAAAATACTACGACTTAAACCAACAGGATCAGTGGGTCTTCTTGTAGGATCTTCCGCATTTGGATCTCCTCCTCGTGCTTTTAATATCCTCGGATCATTTGTATTATTCTTCGGCTTGTCATTTGTGGCAATAGTGCTCACAGGTTCTTCAATTTTATCCATTTTTAGTTTTCCTCAATTCCAATAAGAGACATTTTCGTCTTTATATTTTCTACAGCTTTATTAAACTCTGAAGCAGTACAACCATACAGTTTTGAATCGTATTTTAGCTTTGAAGAGCCATTTAAGATTGTTGCAATAATTTTATTTTCAACTTCATCTAAACTCAAGTTCATCAAGTTATTTATTTTATTATCATCTTTTAAACTGTCGTAATAACAAACATCTTCATTGTCATCTTCTTCAGACATATAAACACTTAATGCTCTTGGTGAAACAGTTTGATAATCAGGATAAAGTTCATTAAATTTTTGAAAAAGCATAGATGAATGCTTAGATAAAATGTGTTTTCTGATAATTGCTGTTCTTTGAATTATCATACATTTCTCACATGATCCATCTTTTTTATTTTCACAATTTTCAAGACACTCATAACTTCTTGGCATTTTATGAGACTTGCAGAACGAACATCTTTCAAGTTCTTCTAAAATAATTCCAGTGTTTTTCAAATGATCCCAAAGAATATGATGATGATGAACTAGGATATGTGTGGAAAGAGGATTGACCCATTTTTCACAAATTGGGCATTTTTGAGACGGATTTCTTTTACCAGCATTATCAGCCTTAACTAAATTAATATAGTTGTGTTGTAATGCGCCGATAAAATAGTTTTTGAATTCCCCACTTCCTCCATAACGAGAAACTTTTCTCGTATTGCGGGGTTTCCAGTTTGATAAGACGTTGCAAAAAATCTTTATGTAATCTGATGCAAAATCTTCTTGTGAATCATACAAATAATGATATTGATTCCACCATTCTTGCATGTGTAAATAGGGCGGATAAAGCTTGCATACTTCTTTGTAATTTCGATCTATCCGCCATTTATTGCCCGACAGTAAAGCTTCTTGATATTTTAGAATGGCTGTTTCTAAATTCTCTTGAGTCCTTATCTTTGCTTGTTTTGTAATATCCTCGTTCACTTAAGATTCCCTCGTTGATATTACAATTATAGGTACTGTTTTTAAAATTAGAAATCAACCAGAGTGCTTTATGTCCTCTAGAATCATTACTAAATTATTATTTCCTGACCAATTGTCTAACTCTACAGTGTAAACAACGTCAACTTTGTCGCCAGGTTGGAACTCATTGCATATATATCCTCGTCTCCAAGCATTAGCAGGTACCCAAGTTTTCTCACCATTTGATAATTTCAATTTAGCGTGTTTGCCTTGAGTGAGAGGTTTTGCTTCAACAAGAGTCATATTCTTGGTAATAAAAATTGGATTATGATTACCACTACCAAAAGGAGAAATTTTTGAAAGATGAGCATATGTCTTGATATTCAATTCACCAAAAGGCATACGAGCATCAATATCAATAATCTTTTCAGAAGATGGTTCTCCCAATTTGTCTTGAGCATAATTATTTAATGCTTCTCTCATTGCTGGAATATTGTCTATAGCAAGTTCAAAACCAGCAGCAAAAGCATGACCCCCACAGACAGTAGAGCCATCTGCTCTTTTCTTGAATAACTTCCAAGCTTCTTCTGACTTGAGAGCATCCAAAATATTAAAATCACGAGTGGAACGACAAGAACCTTTAGCATATCCATCTTTCTTGAACGAACAAACCAATGTAGGCTTGTTGTACATTTCAGCAATTTTTCCAGCAATCAAACCTATCAATCCAGGGTGCCAATCTTCAGCTCCAATAATTAATATATGTTCTTTTTCTAAATCAAAGTTTTTCTCAACATAATCAATTGCCTGTTGAGTAGCTTTTTCTTGTTGTTCTTGTCTTTTGGTGTTTGCATTGTTCATCTGTTTGGCAAGATTAGCTGCTGTAATGTCATCTTTAGACAACATCAAAGACAAAGCAGTGCCAGCATCAGCAAGACGACCAATAGCATTAATTCTTGGACCAATTTGAAACCCAATAGTAGTAGGAGTAACTTCTTTCACTCCAGCAATACGTAAGAGTTCTTTAATGCCTGGTTTGTTACTATTAGAAAGAATTGAACAACCATAATTGACAATCACTCTGTTCTCATCAATCATGGGAGCAACGTCAGCAACAGTCCCTAATGCTGCAAATTCAATTAATTCATCTACAAAATCAAAGACATTTAGTTTACGATATCGAGCCAATCCAAGCATTAGTTTAAAAGCAATTCCACAGCCAGCCAGATAATCAAATGGATATCGCTCGAAATCATCTGTCTTATGAGATTTGAAATGTTCACCTGGATAAAAAGGATCATCTCTATTTGGGTTTACCACTGCCATTGCTTCAGGTAATGATCCATCTTCGCTAGGATGATGGTGGTCAGTGATAATCAAATCAAGATTTTTCTCTTTTGCATATGCGCCAGTTTCAAATGCTACAATTCCACAGTCCACACTCATAAGAAGAGTTGCACCAGAAGCAATAGCCTGATCAACAGAATGAATCTTGATATCGTATCCATCTTCCATTCTGTGAGGAACTTTGTATTCTATGTTTGCTCCCATCTTTTCAAGAGCAGTGACAACAATTGCAGTGGAAGTAATTCCATCCACATCATAGTCACCCCATACAAAGATTTTCTCACCTGTGTCGATGGCTTTACTAATTCTTTTGATAGCAATTTCAGCATCAGGAAGAGTCATTGGATTATGAAGTTTATTGATTTTAAGATCTAGAAATTGTTCAGCTTTATCTACTGAATCAATTCCACGAGTGAGCATAACTTGGGCTACAGGAATAGGTATCTCAAGTTCATATGCAAGTTCTTTGACATCTTGCATACTACATTCTCTCATTTTCCAAACAGTTTCAATTCTATCCATTTTCAGCCCTTATATTTAAAGTTTTCTTACCAGAGTCGATCATCTTCAAAATAGTTTCATCAAGAAGAGATACATCAAATTTCTGTGCAAAGTCATCAGGATCCATACCAGGAGGAAGAAATATCCTTATAGCTTTTAATCCTAATTCTTCTATCTTATTAACCACTTTTTCAGATGCAATTTTTCCAGCGTCATCAGCATCCATAAGAACAACTAGATTATCACAATATCTTGAAGCGAGAGCAATTTGGTGATCAGATATAGCAGTACCACAAAGAGCTACTACATTCTCTAAACCATTGTCGTAAAATGAATACACATCAAAATAGCCTTCTGTCAATATAAGATAGTTCTTTTGACGTGCCATTGTTTTTGCGATATCAAGAAAGAATAAATTTTTATTCTTTTGATAAGGCTCATTTATCCATTTGCCTTTATTCCATTTGTTGATTTTGTCAGCACATTTAGCAGGTTCGTGTCCATAAAGATCCCAGAATGCTTGCACTGTTTGTTCTTTTAAATCTGGTATTTGTCTGCCAGCAAGAGCAATAAAATTTCCATGAACATCTTTTATTGGAACGATCAATCTGCCTTTTAGGAGTGGAAATTCATATCTTGAGTATGAAGGGCAGAAAGCAATAAGGTTATTTTGAATTATTTTTTCAGATAAATTTCTAGTTTTAAAATATTCTTGAACAACTTTATTTTCAGCAAAGTTGCGGAGAAATTGATTGTAATTCAATTCAAAGCTGTTCATCAGTTAAATTGTATCATTAAAGGTAGAAAAATCATCTCTTCGGAAAGTTATATTATCATTTTAGCTTAGGTTGAAAAAAATGAGTGAACTTAAAAAATTATCCCAATTAAACAAAGACATAGAATTGCTAGAAAATGCTGGCAAAATTAAAGCAGCAGAAGTGTTACATCGTCAGTTTATCAAAGAAGCACAATACATGATGCCTCAAATGCCAATGATGATGATGCCTCAAATGATGCCAATGATGAATCCTATGATGATGGCAAGACCTGTTATGCCAGCAGCCCCCACACCAAATAGACCTGCTGTTCCTGCTGTTACAACAACACCTCAAAATTCAGCTCCGGCTCAAATTAACGCAAATCAAGCTGGGCAAGCTGGAAAAGGTGGACCGACTGGACAAGGATACCCAGGAACTCAAATTACAGTTCCAGGAAAACCAACTGTAACTCCTCCAACAACAGGTGGACAAGTACAACCTCCATATGAAGGAAGTTACACAAACCCTGGCGGACAAAATGTTGACCCAACTCCTCCTCCAACAAATTATGGCAATCAACAGAATAAAAATAATGAATTGCAATATTTAGAAAGTGAACTTCAAAGACTTCAAAGAGAACATGGAATGGATTGTGGTCCATTTGCAGCACAATGTAATACTTTAAGACAAATGATTGAAAAAAATAAGGGTGGCTCGGTAATCAAGAGTTAGAAAATGAGTAAATTTCAAAAGCTATCACAAATTAACAAAGATATTGAATTATTGGAAGCCTTTGGTGATATTAAGTCAGCAAATATTCTTCATAGAAAGTTTTTAAAAGTTTCTCAATTTCTTGTTTCTGAAAAAGAAAAATCTCGTGAAGATTTAATGGATGAATTTTTTCTATTAGCACAAAATCCAAATGATGATTTTGAAAAATTAGTTGAATGGTACGAAAGCGATCCAGGCAGGTACTCTGAAGAAGATAGAACTTATATTGATGAAGCTGTAAAAAAAGCAACTGATCAAAGAAAGAGATTGGGTAAATTTACAACTGTAATAAATCCAGATAATCCTACTTTAGTATCTGTAGAAAATGAATCTGATAAATCCAATGGTAATGACACTAAAGATGAAACTAATAAAGATACTACAGTAAAACAAACTGGTCCAAAAATGCCTATTCTTGATGAAAGAGAGCAAGGTTATGTATACAGAAGAATTATTGGTCAAATCAAAGATTTGCTCCGAAACAAAAAGAAATTTAGAGCTGACAAATTAGCTTTAGATTATCAAGATTTTTTTGAAAATTCTGCAAGAAATGAAGCTTTTGTAAAACAAGTTAACAGAATATACAAAGATTTTAAAAAAGCAAGTCCACTACCAATGATGTAAAAAAACCCCTCATGAGAGGGGTTTTTTATTAGTCTAGCATCTGTTTTGCAGCAACATCAAAATCAATGCCACCGTCGTCATCTTCATCTAATTCATCAGAAGATGGACCTTTACTAATTGCTTCAATAAGATCAGTAAGAGGTTTGCCAACTACTTTCAATCTTCCGCAGATATACTCGAAAGCAGTGGTAGACATATCACCACGAGTGCGTTTTTCTGGTGCTGGTTGATCAATCAAGAGCTTGCAGAATTCATATGCATCTTTTGATTCAACAACTTCACCAGTGTCAGTATTCGTATAAATAAATTTCTTACGAATTTCCTTGATATACTCGAATCCTTTAGCTTTAGCCTTATAAAGAAATTCATCTACAGGATTAGTGGTTTCGTCATCAGTGAACATAATCTTAAATTCGCCAGTGACACCAGGCTGACCATAACGAGTCTTCATAACAAGAACTTTGCTCTTGCCACCAATAATGACATCCTTACCTTCAGCATCTTTCTTGGTAACTTGTCCAGCAGCACCATTAATCTTGTTAATCCATAAACGCATATGAGTGAAGTAATTCATAGCATTACCGCCAGAAGCAGTTTTAACCATTGAACCTGGCATTGCACCACTACCCATATAAAGCTGATTGATAAGAACAACAATTGTTCCAGATGCAGCAGTCTTTGCAGTCAAGTCTTTTGTGAGACGTTTTACAAATCGAGCATGAAGACCAATTGTTTGAACTTGCTCAAGAGATTTTTCAAGTTCATCATTAGGAATCATTGCTGAAATTGAGTCAACAACAATTACAGAATAGTCTCCAGTTTCAACCATGTACTTGAGTAGTTCACCATACTTTTCTGCAGAGCCAACATTTTCAATAAGCAAAAGTTGACCAGTATTGACACCACAAGACAAAGCACGTAAAGGGTAGTAAGAATTCTCAATATTAAAGAAAGCACACTTCTTGCCCATTTTTTGAGCTTCAGCAATTAGCTTATAGCCAAGCCATGTTTTTCCAGATTGTGATTCACCACAAAATTCAATCAATGTGCCAGTAGGAATTCCCATACCTGCTCCAAGAATTGAATCAACTTCGAACACACCTGTAGGAATAAATTCAATGTTCTCTACATCACCAGACTTTATGCACTTTTCGTCAATTCCAAGTGCCTTAAGTTTCTGTTTTAATAAACGCTCTTGATCTTTGTCAATAGCTTCATTTAGTTCTTTTCTTGCCATAATTTATCCTCAAAAAGGGATGGATTGCTCCATCCCTTTTATCAATTACTTCTTGCCCATCCAACCAAGAGAAGGAGCGTCATCATCATCCTCATCTTCGTCTTCTTCAAGAACAACAGTCTTTTTAGCTGTACGTGCTGGTTTTGGAGCAGGAACAAATTCCTCTTCATCATCATCTTCATCTTCAACAACAGGTGCTGGTTTAGCAACTGGCTTTGGAGCCTCTACTGGGGCAGAAACTGTGTAAGAATTTGAAGAAACTGGAGCATCCTCACCCTTTGGAGCAGTAAATTTGAAGATTCGAGTCAATGGATAGCCATAGGCAAAGAAATCTTCCCATTCAGGCATATTTGGATCATCAGAACGATCAGAATCGTAATTGCTACGCTCACGAGTCAAATCTTCAACAGATGGTTCTCCAGCTTTACGAAGTAGCTCAACCATATCATCTGAAATATAAGTTGGCTTACCTTCAAAGTAAAGGGTGTAATCAACTGACTTTGGAGCTGGCATACCAGTGGCAGTAGCAGTAATCTTGATGCAAGGAGAATTACGGCTGCCATAATGACGACCATCACCATCCTCATTTTCAGGATCTTCGTAGTTCTGAATTGTCTGCTCTGCAATACGTCCAAAGATGCTCTTACCCTTCTTGAGAATCTTCACTTCCCAAGAACCATCTTCTTGCTTCTCAAGGACATTTTGTGCATACTGAACAGTACCAATGTAACCCATCTTCTTCCAAGGGCACTGCTTTGGATCATCATGTCCAATGCGAACAAAGGACTTGTTCAAATCAGCATCTGGGAATGGAACACGTTGAGTCTTACCACGAAGGGATGGATCATTGTTAGGGTTTGGAACATAAACCTTGTCAGTGTATTCAATAAAAGAAATTGGATCACCAACAAGCTTCAGACGACGCACAACTTTTGGTGCATCCTTGACTGAAAGGTTTACGAGAATGTCCTGTAAACGAGGAAACGAATTACGAGGAGCGGATGGTGCAGTTGATTGAGCAACCATCTTTGTAGCAGAAACACGTCGAGTCATTTTATATTTTCTCCAATTGGGCTCTTCCGTCCCACAGTTTTTAGTTTACGGTATGTTTTGTGCTGAAGCAATAGTGAATCAAAAACTTTTATCAAATTCTTGAATTTCTTGTTCTTACTATAGCGTTTCCCTTATTCATGGGAGTTTTATCTTTCGAGTAAAGATTAGACATTCCCTCTGTGTTAAAGGATTGGTTGATTCTAGATAGAGCTTGATGCTCACGCAAAATTCTATCCATTTGGGTTGCTGCAAATTCAATATTTTTCAAATAATGCTCCAAATATGTTAGCAGCCTTTTGGAGTTTGTCATTGGAATGACAAATGGGTGAACAGTGAAAGCAGCACTAGCTTCTTTATCTTTTGCTGTTCCTGTTGATAATTTTATAGCCATCTCTCTCAAGTTTTTATGTGCTTGAGAAATCATTTCGTAGTGAGCATAAACAACAGACATTATTTCTGTAAGTCTATTTCGATACTGCACCTGTAAAGCATAGGAAGCTGAAAATGATTCAAATTCATATTCATCTTTGGATGGAATAGCAATATCCCATTGACGAACTTCATTGCGAATTTCAATTTCATCATAGAAAGGCAATACACTAATTGCATCTTGCCAGTTCTGAACTTCTTTTGCAAATGATTCTTCAGTTACACCCTTAAGACGACTTACTAAATCTTTTGAAAAATTAGGATCCTGCCAAGAAACTGTTTCAGGCATAGGAGCCCATTCTAAATTGGCAAGCAATAAAGAATTTTCTTCATCAAAATCTTCATCTTCTTCAGTCTTGATTTGAAATTCAGGATCGTCGTAGTCTTCGTATTCGTCAAAAATTCCCATAATATTTCCTAATCAAATAAACCATCACTCAACAAAGTCTTTAAAGAAGATGATGTGGATCTTGTCTTTCTCTCTTTACTGTTGACAATATCATCATACGATAAAGAATTTTTTTCTGCAAGTTTCTGCATCCTTAAAGAATTTTTCTCTTCTTTGTTTCTTTCCGCAACAATATTATCCCAATATTCTAGAAAATCTTCAACAACCTCAAATTCTAAAGTATCAGGCAAACAACTTAAGGCATCGTGTTCAGCCAAGAAAGCTACCATTCCACGGTTTGGTCTAGCTCTATACGCTAAATCTTTACAATCCGCATAAGGTTGATGCTGAACAATATCAATAGCTCTTGCTCCTACACCCTTGATAGCAGAAAGAGGAAGCAAGATTTCACCCTTCTTATTTACAGTAGTTTCTACACCAGATTCATTTACATTAGCTGGCTTGACTGTAATTCTATCCATGCTACATTCTTTAAGTAATACAGCAAGTTTGTCTTCATCTAATCTATCAATTTGAATACAAGCAGCAAGCCATTCAGAAGGATAATAATTACGCAGATAAGCCGTGTAGTAAGAAAGCAAAGCATACGAACAAGCGTGAGATCTATTGAAGGCATAGCCTCCAAATTTAGCCATCAATGCCAATACTTCATCAATAACTTCTTCAGGAATACCACGCTCTTTACTCTTGGTGGCAAAAAGATTACAAACATCATCAAAATCTTTGCCAGACTTCTTTGAGATTGCTTTACGTAGTTTGTCCACTTGTTGCCATGTAAATCCAGCCATATCACGAGCCAAGAACATAGCTTGCTCCTGATACACCATAATTCCATATGTCACTGAAAGATGTTTCTCAATTATAGGGTGAGCATATCGAATTGATTCCGGATGCCTTTTACCTTCTGCGTATTGAGGAATATAATCCATAGGACCCGGACGATAAAGAGCAGCCACAGCAATCAAGTCTTCAATATTTGAAGCATTTACATCACGAAGAGATTGTTGCATTCCCTTTGAAGCAAATTGGAAAACACTGGCAGTTTTACCCTTGGCATAAATGTTCTTGAAAATTTTAGGATCATCAAGATTGATCTTTTTAAAATCAATTTCTTTGTTGTGAAGTCTTTTAATATGTTCAAGACACAGAGCAACTTGATGAAAAGCAGCAAGTCCAAGAAAATCGTACTTGACCAATCCAACACGCTCAACATTTTTCATATCGTAAGCAGAACACAAGTTTCCCTTACTGTTTTCAATTGGCGCATTAAGGTAAATAGGTTCAGAAGATACAAGAACACCAGAAGCGTGAACACCGAAGTTAGAATAAGTACCAACCAACTGAATAGCACTATCTAATTCTTCACGCCATTGATTATAGTAATGCTTAAACTCTTCATTTTCTTGAATCGTTTCTTCAATAGTTGTTCCTGGCTTCTTAGAAATCAGAGCAGAAATCTTTAAGGCCTGATTGTGAAAATCATTTGGATATGTGTCTTGGAACCTATTAGAAGCTTTCAAACACCCTACTACAGAGTTTTTGGCAGCATATTTACCCCAAGTTCCAATTTGCGCTACGTGATCTTCTCCAAATCTTTCTTTAGTCCAATCAATAACTTCAGATCGACGAGAATCATCAATATCTGTATCAACGTCAGGAAGGGCAGCAACTTTGGAAATTACAAGACCATCTGAAGGCATTTCTTCTGTGATTTCAAGAATATGAGCAGTCCAAAGTTGAGAATCATTTTTCTTTGCTTTGATTCCCATTTTGGCAAGGTTATAAATGTAAGATGATAAACCCTGATTCTCTAACACCCATAATTCTTTTTCAATTTCAGGTTCGTATTTGCGATTTTCTGGAAATGCTTCTAACCATTGTTGGGTTATCTTCCTTAATTTCTTGCTGTAAGGAATTTGATCCATATCACCATATTCATTGATAAATTGTGATGCTGGAAATTCAGATATATCTATTTTGTATTGAGTTCCACGACCAGGATTCAAGAAGCGTTCAAACATCAAATTCCAACGCACTGGGTCAACATTACAAACCTCAAGACAGAAGTTTACTAAAGATCCAACACCAGAACCACGAATACCAAAATGAATATCTTTGTGCTTCATAAACTCGACTAATTCTCTTTGAATCAAGAAGTAGTCAGTAACACCCATATACCAGATCTGACGTAATTCACTATCAAGACGTGCTAAATAATTGTTGGTAAATAAATTAGCTTGACGAAGACCAGTGATGCAAAGATAGGCCAAATAAGCTTCGTTTGCTTTATGGTGAGGTAGTTTACTTTTCCAGAAATTGTTGAACTCTTGATTATCTTTTGGGATACGAGCAGCTGGAAGTAAGTGAGGTACATCTAGCTTAAAGAAATCCTCAACCATTTCTGAAATAAGAACAGAATTCTTCAAAGCATCAGGCACACTTGATCCAAAAATCTTATGCATATCATCATAAGGCTTTAGATAAAACTGATGACTACCATATGCTTCTTTCTTACCATTCTTCTTATCTGTTCTGCTATCTCTTTGATCACGCATCTGAATCAAGACATCGTGAATTTTCCAATCTAATTTGTCAAGATAGTGAACGTCATTAGATGCAACAACAGGTAGATCGTACTTATTAGCAAGATCCAATAGAAAAGGCATATTATGGGCTTGTTCATCAATTCCGTGATGTTGTAATTCAATGAAATATCTATCTTGAAAAACATTCTTAAATCGGTTTACAACACGATTGGCAAGGTCAACATCTTCTCGCATCAAAGATTGATTTAATTCAGAAGCAAGACAGCCAGAAAGAGCAATTACACCTTCACTATGCTTTTCAATACAACCCCAATCAACACGAGGAGAATAATAGAAAGCATCTGGATCATTGCCAAGAGCTGAAAGAGAAAGAAGATTCTTATAGCCTGTTTCGTTTTGAGCAAGAAGAGTGAGGTGATTTAATTTCCTACGTCTGCCATCTTCTGTCTTACTTTTATCAAAACGGTCTTCACAGGTATATACTTCAATGCCAATGATAGGCTTGATGGGTTCAAAGTTACCTTGCATACGACAGGCTTCAACAAATTCAACAGCGCCACCCATTTTTCCGTGGTCTGTAATTGCTGTGGCTCGGAAACCCATCTCACGAGCTTTTAGTGCGTATTTAGCTGGTGTGGGTAATGCATCTTGAATTGAAAAATGCGTATGAGCGTGTAAATGGACGAAATCTTTGTTAGAACTACACATAAACTGCCTCTTTCACAAGCGCCATCAAAGATAGTCATACACTTGCAGATTTAGAGAATTGCTTTATTGCTATTCGAATAGAGTTTACCATTTTTCTGATGATAATGCCTTGGTTCTAAGTTAAGAATCAAATTCTTATCAATCATTTTTAGTGCCTTTGGACGAGTTCGTAAAGGCAATCTATCAAACTCCAACAATCTATAAGAATTAGAGATTTGCTTACAGATAGTGTAAGAACAACTTTTTTGGATGAGCTTGAGTCTTTTATATTCTTGAACTTGATCATTTGTAAGGGCTAATTTCGTCTTTTTTAATGTTTTATCAACGACTTCGAGATTTTGCTTTACAGAAATAAATTTGCAGTTTTTGATGGCATTTCTAACTGTAGATTCGCTTTGTCCAGTATAGAAAGAGATTGTATTAATTGCCACTGGTCGTTCATCTTCATAACGTGCAGCAAAAATGGAAATTAAAAGTTCTTTGATAACTTTTTTACTTTGACTTTGAAGAGCAGACAACGGAACTGCAACAGGTTTTGATCTAGTAATTTCTGGCTTCAAGCGATTGATAATTCTATTGATAGAAAATAAGCAAACAGTTCTTTTGCCAAATTTACCGTGAGGAGCAGTCCAATATTTGTCTATGCCTTTATCAATAATTTTGTAAACAAAGGTAGATGAATATTGAAAGACTTTATTTGCTATGTTGATTATTTCTTCAAGAGGAACGATGCCTGAATTATTGATATCCACTAATTTTGAAATAGCCCAAAGTATATAAACATCCACTTCATTGTGTTGTAATACTTGGGCTATAACTTCAGGATTCAGGATTATCGTTTTGGACATTATTAGCTAGATCTTCTAAAATTTTATTTGCGCCAGACCAGAAGATGTACTTGTAAACATCTTCTTCAGTATATCCTGGATTTTCAGCCAACATAAGCTGATGAATAAAATGAATTTTATTAGCTAAATTTCCATTGACAAGAATGTTCACTGGAATTTCATCAGGAGCATCATTAAAAGTTTGTTTTAGTTTTTCAATAATTTCAATGTTGTTCATTTAATTCTCCCATCTTTATCTTTGCATTCTTGATAAAATTTTTCCATAATAGATTTAGGTTCTTGAAGTTTTCCTTATGCAAATCTTCATCTATCTGCTTATAAATACCATCTGTCCAAGCGATAAATTCAGGATGGTAATTATTCAAGCGTTCATATTTCTTAATCTTTTCAGAAAACGTAATCAAGAAATCAACTTCAGATAAACCACCAGGATAATTGCTAGAATTGTTCTCTTTTTCAAGATATTTCTTGATTGTATTGCTTACTTCTCTCATTAAATATTTGACATCAAAATCAACAGTTTCTATGTCAATTTTAGCAAATACAGAGAGTTTATGTATCGCTTCTACAAAATTCAATCCCTCAACATCCTGAACGAGTTGAATTAAGTCTCCAGTGGCTCCGCATCCAAAGCAATTGTAAGTATTTGTCTTGGTATTTACACCAAAAGAAGGATTGCCATCATCGTGATCTGGCATAGGGCATCTTGTATTAGCCCAATCAGTATGTTTAGATATTATGAAGTCAGAATCATATTCCGACTCCATAAATTCCATAATATCAATGCTCTTAACTAGATTATCAATGAATTGTCTAGTAATCGTAGTTTTATTCATAGATCATCCAGTCTGGTACTGAAAGCTCCCTATTATCATCTAAATTTACAGGTACGAATTCTTCTTCGTCATCTACTAATTCGTTATCAACAACACTGTCATCATTAGAAGATATAGTTGGTCTTCTTATAGGGGTTTTTCCATCAGGTCGTGTTTCTTTTGGAACTTCTTTGACTACGGTATTTCCAGTTGCAACACCGTGTAATGCTAATATTTGTTGTTGTTCTTCTTCAGCTATTTCAGTGACTTTGTTGTATTCTCTGTTCATACGAATTGGAAATGGATTAAACCAAGCATCACGCATTTTCACTGGATGAAGAATACAATATCCATGTTCACGGTTAGGCTCCATAGCAATAGCATAAGTACAAAGGTGCATAAGGTTTTGTCCACCAGATGCAGCAGCCTGGTCATAAGACATAAATTTCTTTTCATCTTTAGACTTACGAGAATCTCTAATAGTGTCACGGTTAATCTGTTGAGCGGTCAATACTGGAATATTATATCTTTTAGCAAGCAAGAATAATCCCTTGACTGCTTGAGATTGATTCTCCCAGTCTTTTGCACCATTGGCAGCTTTTCTAACAGTCATGTTTCCAATATAGTCAACAACAAGAAGATCTGGTTTACCCTTTGTAGCAATCAGTTCTCTAATTTTCTGATCGATATACTCTGGGGTAGGATCTTCCATATTGACATCATATTCAAAATATGGGCCATTCTCTTGTGTCTTCAATCCATCGTAAATTGTCTTCATTTCATCTGGAGAAAGATCTGTGCCTTTGATTTGATCATAAGGAATTTCAAAACTCAATGAAACGTGACGAAGCAAACAAAGCCAAGAGTTCATTTCAAAAGAAAGATAAAGAACTTTCTTTTTGCATACTTTATTGGCATGAAGAGCAGAGTTTAAAAGCATTACACTCTTACCACCAGAAGAGGGGGCAAGAAAAACAATAATTTGTCCTGGCATCCATCCAAAAGTTTTAGAGTCAATATTGCTTATCCCACACTCAATACCCTTAAATAATTCAGGTTGTGTAAGACGCTTTTCGTATTCTAATTTAAAGAAATCAGCACTGTTAGAAACATCAAAATTTTGTATTTCAGAGAACTTTTCAGATAATTCTTCCTGAATATCATCAAGATCTTTCTGAATAGCTTCTACTGTTTTGGATAAATCACCATTAGCAAGAAGAGAGTTGGATGATTCAAAAGTTTTAGTAAGAGTTCGTAGACCCTTATTCTTCTTTAGTAATGTAGTGACTTCATGAAAATCATTTTCATCAAAGTCAAAATTTTCAATCTCATCCCAAAGTGAGATGTATTTTCTACGAGTAAAATCTTTGATATTACTTTCGTTCAAAGAAGATTCAAGTACGAAGCCTGTTAATAAACTGCCACCACTTCTCTCCCAGTACTTCATAATAAAATCGAACATTTTCTGGGTGTAAGAAGAAGAATCATTTGGCTCTATATGAACAAAATGATCTTTGGTAATTTGACGTGCAAGGGCCTTATCCATGCACTTTTGACTTTTAGTGATGGAAGATAGAAACATAATTTCTAAAGAGCGTTGATCTAGTTTCATCTTGCGTAAGGCAACCTTATAGTAATACAATTTCGAAGTAAAGAACCCCAACCAGAACCAGTGGAAATGTTTGCAGTTCCGTACGTCAACAATACATATGGTTTACCAGAGTTTACCCTTGATTTGGAAAGCCTATCTAAATTTTGAGGAAATTGTGGATGAGTTTGTTTATATTGTTCAATGCCGTCAACGACAATAAAATCAAGATTTTTAAACTCTTCATTCATCTTGTCAAATTCATCTTTCTTATCAAAGTCGCTTAATATGCTGATAATTTCAGTCCAATCATAATATTTAGCGGACAAGCCTTTTTTGATAGCAGATTGAACTAATACAGCGCCAATAAATGTCTTACCACTACCATTCTTGCCATCAAAAATAATTGATGTAAGTGGTGTTTTGATATTTCCAGTGTGGCGAATATTAGGAGGATCGTTATTTACAATATCCACCATAAATTTTTCAAAATGCTTTAGTAAAACTAAAACACGTTCACTGGTTTTAGATTCAAGCCCTAGATCTCTTCCATGAGCATCTGCACGAATATTCCAGTCATCAAGAGTTTTGCCAATGAAAACTCTTGGAACATTAGCCTTGTTATATAATTCTTTGAGAAATTTTTCTTTCTGACAAGAGCACATTACAGATTTACCAGTGTAATTTGTAGTGTAGCCATTATAATCACAAAGAGCGCAGCCAATACCTTTATTCATTCTAAGGTTTCTAGCGCTATTTCGTAAGTTTTCTTTTAAATTATTTAGACCCAATATATCTTCAAAATTAGGTTCAGTCATTACAAATCATCCTCGTTCTCATTGTATCTCTTAATTTCAGAATTGCTACTGGATGCATTTCGTGCTCTTTCACTAGCCCAAGATCTCAAGTATTGTATCTCTTCTTTCATCAATTTAGAAATGGGAACGGAATCTTTAATTGCGTCTGCTATATCGGATGTAATAATTTCTCTTTTGTTATCACTGAAGGCTTCATATAAGGCGGCTTCTATAGCTGCTTCGATTTCAGCTCCAGTAAAACTTTCAGATAAATCTGCTAATAATTCTAGATTAAAATTTTTTGGATTTCTGTTTCTTTTCTCAAGGTGAATTTTGAATATAGTTTTTCTTTCAAGTAGTTTAGGTAAATCAACAAAGAAAATCTCATCAAATCTACCTTTCCTCAATAATTCTGGTGGCAAGGAAGAAACATCATTGGCGGTAGCAACAACAAATACTGGAGATTTTCTATCCTGCATCCAAGTGAGCCAAGAACCTAAAACTCTTGATGTTGTTCCGCCATCAGTGCTTCCAGATGCTTTTGATCCAGACATACCCTTATCAATTTCATCACACCAAAGAATACAGGGGGCAACAGATTCAGCCACTTTAAAAACCTGTCTCATATTTTGTTCAGAACTTCCAACTAGACCTGAAAATACTTTACCCATATCAAGTCTTAATAGTGGGAAATTCCAAAAAGATGATATTGCTTTGGCAAATAAAGATTTTCCAGCACCTTGAATACCTACAAGCAATATGCCTTTGGGATTCGCTGGCAATCCATAGTCTAATGCTTCTAATGAAAAAGCATCTTTACGTTTTTCAAGCCAAGATTTTAAACCAGATAAACCACCGATACTATTCATATCAGTAGGGTCATCAATCCAGTCCAATAAGCCTGACTTACGGATAATATCTTTCTTTTGTTGGATAATTGATTCAGGTAATAGTGATGTGTGCTTGATCATACAATAGGTACAAACTTGCTCACATTCAGATATGGTCAAACCTCTGAAGCAATTGACTACATTGTCAAGTTCTTCTTTGGTATATGATGTTTGAAACTTAGCAGCAAGATCAGGTCTTTTAGATGCTTTGTCTAAAAGGTATGTAATCTTTTCCGCTATTTCATCTTTACTAGGAAGCGGAAAATCAATTACAGGAACAGACTTTTCTAAATCTGTTGGCAATTCTAATGTTGAAGAAAGAATGATTATTGCTTTGTTCTCTGTGGAAAAATCAAAGCTTAAGTTTTTTAATTGACGGACAACTTTTATTTCAACTTGTCCACGATAATTTCCAGAACCGAAAAACTTATTGTAGTCTTTGAGTACCAAAATACAAAATTTATTCTTTGGTACTATAAGTTTTTTGAACCAGCCTAATACTTCTTCTTGATCTAAAACACAATCAGATGCTTTTGCTGGTAAGAATTCTGGGAAAGTTGAATGAAGGCCAGAAACAATATCCCATTTTATGAGATCCCAAGAAGTATCAGCTTTGGAACATAAACTTTCCAAAGCTGACATTACTCTATTTTCTTCTTGAGATACTAAATATAAGACTGTTCTTTTAGATCTTATTAGAAGCTCAATTTCATCTATTGTTTGATTGCTGTCCATTTATAAACTTATCGAATTGAAATCTTGGATTACCTGGATAATCTTCATCTCTCCACCAGGTTTCTTCCTTGTATTTAGCCGTGTATTTAGCGAAAATTTCACGCCAATCAAGCATTTCAAATTCAGGAAGATATGGAGACCTTGATACAGATTTTTGAAAAGTATCAGCAATAAGTTTCTTCTCTTCAGCATTACCTTTAGAGAGTGTCAAGAAAAGTTGATTCAATCCAGAGATGAAATCTTCTTTGCTGATATTTTGTGTGTTAGCGTAGTAGGAGCAAACAATAGGAATTCCAAACTTTGAAAACAATTCTTTGGACCTGCCAAGCTTTGCCAAATTCTTTACTTCATCATATATATCGATAAGAGGTGTAGTACTGTTTGTATTGATCACATCTTGATAATAACGATTCAAATAGTGAGGAAATTCCATAAGTAAGAAATGTCCTGACCTTTGCATAATTACAGTTTTATTAATGAAGCACCAATCAATAAATTTTTTGGTCCATTCATTCTTGTCAAGCTTATTGTCTTCCATAAAATCAGCAATTATATTGATAATTTTATTGTCAGATGTGTAAGTGACTCGATAGACCCCATCAAATGCTTTCTTATATTCATTCAAGAAGTAGTCAGTGAAATTCTTAGCAGTCCAATCCTTAAGATCTTCTGGAGCTTCTTTAAGAGTCTTAACAACAGGCTTCTTACGCTGACGTTTATTAGCTTGAAATGGATTCACCAATTCAGATTGAAGAGGAACGTGTTGCATATAAATACCTTTCACAAAGTCATAAGTGGGATCGTTTACTGTTTTCATGTTTTAACGCTTATAGCCAAATTTTGCATTTCAAGAATATCATCTCTTGTAGCAGGTTTCACCTTAGCAATGCCATCTTCTTTATAAACAAGATAATTCTGTGCAGAAATTTGAGAAAAACTTTCAGCAGAATGAGTAATTAACATTACTTGCAATCCTAATTCGGCAATATATCTGTCTAAAAATATGAGCAATTGTCCCATTATTCCATCTTTAGAAACAGCAGAGAATGCTTCATCAAGGACATAAATGCCACCATAGTTGTTAAAGGTTCCAAAGGCAAAACGCAAAAGGACACTAACAATCTCTAACAAGCCTCCACCATTAGAACCCTTAAGTGGGCGCTTAGATCTTTTGCCTTCATGCAATTTCTCAACACAAGGCAAGATAGTAAATAGACCAGTGTTTTCGCCTTCTTTGCTACTTACTTCTTTCAATTCCAAAGAGAATACATAGTCTTCACTATACATTTCTTTTAATGCTGCGGTAACAATTTCTTCAATAGATGCAAGAGCTTGAACTCTTGTATCAGCTGCTTTCATACGTAAAAATATCTGGCCTTTTTTGTTATGATCTTTTTTAGTTTCAAGTTCTAGCAATTTAAGTTCTTGTTCTTCTAAAAGAGCTAAAAGGGCATCTCGTTCAATTTCGAGTGCAATTAAATTTCTTTCAATTTTATTGCACTCTTTCTTGATTTCTAGTAAGTCCAAGATTATTCTCCTGTGAGCTCTTGGAGTTTCTCTTCAATATTCTGAAGTTTTGCTTCTAGTTCGGATTGCTTTGTAGCCATAAGTTTTTTAAGATCTTTTGGCTTACAACCATACTTTTCTTCACAGGTATCTACAAGTGTTTGAAAATTTGTTTCCAAATCATCAAGCTGTTCAGACAAGGTTTGAACTCTGCCTTCTGCTTTGCCTTTCTTGTTTTTGTAAGACTCGATTTGATCTAAAATTTCTTGAGCGGTCATTTTTCATTTACCTTTCTAACAGCATCTACAACAATGTTAGTAATTTCTTCACCAATTTCTGATTGTTCTGCCATTACCTTTAAAGCAGCTAGTTTATCATCCAAAGATGTAAATTGCCAAGTGTGAGTTCTCATTTGGGCAACTTTTATCTTGAATTCTAAAGTATCTTTTTTCAAATCTTTAGCAGCCTTGATTTCATCTAACTTGAAAACTTCACTAGCTGGCCTTGCAGATTTGAGTTTGAGATATTCTTCATTGAGAATTTTACCATCAAGAGTGTAATCAAGAATAAGAATCTCGATATCTTTCTCTAGATTGTCTCTTGATGCTGAATAACGACTGATTGCACCTGGGTTGATAAAACGCTTTCCATCACTTCTAGTTTGTTTCATTTCGTGGTGAATATGACCTGAAATAACCAAAGAAGTATTAGGATGCAATGGAGTATCTTCAAACAGGAAAGTATATTCTCCAAAACGATCAAGCTTGTTAGATATAGAAGCGTGGCAAACCCAGATAATTGCTGATGAAGTAGTTAAGTGCCCAGCCTTAATATCTCTATCTAATGAAGGATGATAATGAGCAAATGAAATTCCTAGATATGGCTCATAATCTGTTTTGACCAAATAACCAGCAGCAATAAGAGTTCCTAGTGCTGTTTTTTCAAGATTAGATGAACTATCAAGGTCATGATTTCCTACACAAACATAGATAGGAAATGACCAAGGTATATTGCCATTTGGAACACCCTTGAAAATATCCAATGTCTGATTACGAAGTAGAGGGCCAACTTCATACACTTCAAATAAATCACCAAGAAGAACTACAGCATCAAGTTGTCTTTCTTCAGCAATTGTCAAGCATTCAATAAGTTTGGTTCTAATTGCTAAACTATAATCATCAAGTCTGTTTTTAGGCTGCTTATCCATCAAGTGAATATCACCAATAAACATCACTTTATTTTGTTTGACAAGGTTTTTCATTTTACATTTCCACAAACATCACAGACTTCAAAATTATCTCTTAAGTATTGTTCGAGTTCTTTAATTTGCTCATCACAATCTGTAATAATTTTATTTTGTGTTTCAATATCTTTGCTTTTAGAATCGATATCAATTGAAATTTCATTAAAATCATTATCAAGTTTGATTATTTCATCGAGGATTGTATGTTCATTTACACATCCTGAAATTAGAGTGCCAATTTCACCTTCAGCAATTTCATAAAAGATATTGTATTTTTCTTTTGTGATTTTGAATTGCTCCCGTGTTTTAAGAATGTTCTCATTTAAAATAAGACCATCAGAAATTTCATTGAATTGCTTTTCTAACACAGGAATACTATCGGAAAGAAATTGGAATAATGCTTCAGATTTTTCTTTTTCAGCCTTGCAATCAGTGTATTGCTTGCCAATCTTTTGATATTCAGCACAAAGATCATTTATTTCAGAAATTTCTTTTTCAAGTGCTTCGTATTCCGCAATCATTTTCTTGAATTCATTTAAATTTTTAATTTTTTCATTAAGATCTTCATACGGTTCGAGTTTTTCTTTAATGCTTTCAATTTCGCCAACTACTTTCTTAATATCTCCTGAAATTTTATTAACTTCAGATCCAAGTAATGATGCAGCTTCTTCTAGGTCATCAATTCCAAGCAAACGTGATATTTCTTTAGGTAATGCTTCGTCGCTTAAAGTTATGAGAAAAAACTTTTCTTCTTGGTTAGCTAGAGGAAGTGCGCCAGATAAAGTCTTAGGAATATATCCAAGAAATTCTGTAACATCTTGGGGAATACTTTTTGAAAATCTAGAGTGCTTTACTACTTGCTGGCCTTCTCTTTGATATTCAATTTCATTCGTATCGCCTTTGGTACGAGAATACCAATCACCATTATTAAATGTAATTGTAACTTTTGCATTTTTCTGACCTTCTCTAACATCGTATTTTCTGAAATAGTCAAGAAAAGCGAGGTGTAAACTTCTTGAAATTGCTGACTTACCATTATCAGAACTACCCGTAAAAATATTTAGTCCAGGTTTTAATTCAAAGAAAGTATCTTGATGGTTTTGAAAGTTTTGAATACGTACTGATTTAATTTGTCTATTCATCTCACTAGCATTGTAGACAATATATCTGGAAAATGCAAGTCTACAAATTCAGAGCGAGATCTGACAATAGAATTTGGAATATCGAACACATTAGGAATTTCGATTTTATACAACTCAGCTTTGATCAATTTTATAGGGTTGTTGGTCATAGGGCAACATTTATTTGTCTTGCCATTATGTAATTTATTGCAGCTCATACAAAGAAATTCTGATGATTTAAAATATGGAATGAAGAAATCCACTGTGATGTCAAGTTCTATCTTTCTAAATTTCAAATATGTATGATTATTGAAGTCTTTGTAATTATCGCAAATCTTTCTAAATGTTGTGCCTTTATTGTCTACAAATAAAGTGCTGGGTATTTTTATCTCATAATCATTTGTAAAAACCAATTTGGTCTCTGATAAAATGCCAGGACTAGCCAAACAGCATAGGAGCTCGTTGTTCATTTGTGAAAATCTATATTGTGCTGGCTTCTTCATTGGAGGGGAATGTGAAAATAAGTATTGATCGGGATATGCTACTTACTGAATTATACGATTTACGAGCAATATTGACTGAAGCAGCTTTAGAATCAGATGAAGCAAGGAAAGGCAAATTGAAACTTGATGAAATTCTTACCATGATTATGAACTCACCACAATCAGAGAACAATTCATCATATCCAAAGCCAAAGTTGAGGAGGGGCTAATGACACAAGTAAGATTAGAAGAAATATTGTCCAAAGATAATGTTTCAAATGAAGAATTGGGCGAAATCCTTGGAGATATGTTTATTTCATTTAGCAAGCATTTTAAAGACTTGAAAAATCAAATTAGTAATCTTTGTGAAGAGATGGATGAGTTAAAAAAAGAAATCCAAGCATTAGAAGATAAATCTAAACTTGGATTTGGAATAATTCTAGAGGATGAGGAAGATTAATCTTCCTCATCAGTCATTTGTATACGCACTAAAAATGGCTGGTCTGTTTCGTAGCTGGCCCAAGTGGAAGAATCAACTTGGTAAACATCTGAACTTCCAGTATATGGGCAGACAATATTTGGTTGATCTTCCTTGCTATTCATAACAACATCAACCACAGCTATACGATCACGATTTTTCTTTGATGCAGATTCATTAGTTGTTGTATCAAAACTAGCATCGATAATTCCCAATGATCTTTCACCTTCTTCTGTAAGGTCAT
>JACCDT010327336.1_pt1 | contig 23009 bp, 11 predicted proteins | sample 7446291 | NCBI WGS metagenome assembly JACCDT01 (sample SAMN15323446, study PRJNA562643) | freshwater metagenome | isolation source: river surface water | place: USA:Blue River Watershed | collected 2017-08-17 | reverse complement strand
TCTGCTCTTCAACCAGAAAATCGAACAGAAACTACCGCTGAAGAAAATGCCCTCAACGGCTGCGAACGCCACTAGGCGCTCTTGGAACGTGCTTCCTTTGATCCAGTTCAGGGCCCAGTCGGCCTTCTTCCTTACTGCCGGAAGGCGGTCCAAGGCGTGGAAGCATTCATCTTTCTCCTCTGAGTCCTTCACATACGTGTCGATCAGAAGCGAGTACATAAGGCTGTGGATGTTCTCCATGGCGATCTGGAATCCATAGAAGAACTTGGCCTCCGGGTACTGCACCTCTTTGAGGAAGTTCTCCGCGAGGTTCTCGTTCACGATGCCGTCGCTGGCGGCGAAGAACGAAAGCACTTGCTTGATGAAGAACCGCTCCTTGTCAGAGAGTTCTTCCCAATCCATGACGTCGTCCGTCAGATCAACCTCTTCGGCTATCCAAAACGCCTGTTGGTGCTTCTTGTAGAACTCCCAAATGTCGTGGTGCTCTATGGGGAACACCACGAATCTGTCAGGGTTCTCAACAAGGATGGGTTCGGTGTTCATGTTGTCTTTTTAGGGCTGTTTGATGGTCGTGCAATGTATGATTTAATCACCCATGATAGCAGACAACAAAACTAAATATCAGTCATTTCAACAAAGTGTTGCAGCTTGCTAACAGCGCGGGGTAGAGAGACTATCAAAGCCCCTCATCCTCAGCCTCAAAAGGTCCATCAAATTCGTTATCGTAGGACGACGAATCGATGTCATATGGCATCTCATCAACGGTCGGGTCCAGACCCAGTTCCAGCATGGTGTTGTCCTCCTTGTCCCGCTGTTCCTGTTCACGCTCTACCTCCGACTTTCTCTTGTCTTGTTCGATGAACTTTTCCCAGTGCGTAGCGCTCACGGTTTCCTCCAAAGTGGCCTTGATGGACCTCTCCTTGTACTCCTTGTCGAAGGGGCAATAAACCCCATCGTCCGGAAGGCCACGCATCACCTCATCGGAGTGCTCCGTGCGCTCTCTATAACCCTGCTCCTCGTAGTAGCGGAACTGCTTGATGTTGAAGATCAGGTTGGCCGTACCGGGAAGACCTATGAGTTTGGGCTTCTTGATCTTCTGACTGCGGAATTGCGTCATACGAAGGTGTCTTCCGTGATCCGTCACATCACTGGTGCGGTTGGAGTTCATCGCCCGCGTCTGATAGAACGGCTGATATGTACAGATGATGTTGTCCATCTTGTTGCCCCACATGGCTCCGCCAGCAATGTCATAGATGTCGGGACAGCGGTAGTTTCCGGCGTTCTTCAGTTCGGGGTCCTGATTCTTGTCGGTCAACTTGTCAAGGCCTCCCTTGGGGTGGGCGATGATGATCTTGTAGACGTTGTTGGTCAACGCGAACCTTTTTTCCTTCGCTCCGAAGGAACTTATGTACTGATCGTCCCTGCCGCCTGCCGAAGCCCAATCGTTGTCCAATTGGTTGAACGGGTCTATGAGGCATCCACTGATCTTCTCTTTGATGATCAACTCGGAGAAGCGGTCATTGATGTATTGCGGGGTAGGACTGTCGTTCTTCGGATAGAGAAAGTAGAAGTACTCGCGCATGAAGTCCATGCCGTTGTTGAACTCCTTTTCATCCATTCGATGCTTATGCCATGACTCGGTGCTCTTGCCGACATACATGTGGATCAGATCCTTATAGAAGTCGATGGGGGGGTTCTGCTCTGGCGAGAAAATGCCCCACTTGACGCCCTCGTGGATGGACTTCAGGAGCATCATCTGGAGCGTCAAGATGCTCTTGCCGTGGTTCGGCGGCCCGTGCATCAGCGTGACCTCACCCCGCTTCCATGACCAATGCCTATCGATCGAGTTGAAGAAGGTCGTTTCTCCACGCGAGTCTCCTTTGAAGAAGGAGTTGAGCATGTCGGTCCTGATGTCATCCAAGTAAATGACATCGCGGGCCCTATCGTGCGGATCGAAATCCATCATGCCCTCCTTGGCCGACCACTTCGATATGCCGTTCTCGTGTTCGTAGGTGATGTAGATCCTCTTGACGATATCGTAGAAATCCTTGGAATCCACCCACGAGGCTTTGTCCTGATAGCTTTCAATCAATTTGTTCGCGACGAGGTCCGGCTTCAATCCGAACCGATTGCATGCACCAGCGAACATCACGAGGAACTTGTACTTGTTCCCGTCGTGGTAGCTGTTCCTTGCGTCCGCCCACTTCTTGAGGTTGCGGAATATCACCTGCTCGTCCTTGATGACGTCATCGGCAGTGAACTCTATGACAACGGGCTTCGGCTTGGTTATGATGTCGTATATCGCCGCCTGCTCATTGACATAGATGTCCGGATCGAACGACTCGTAGCAAACACGCGCTATGTCCTTGAACTCATCGACCTTCTGCTCGTCCTGATAGAACCACTTGCTCAAGCTCGCGGCGTACTTCGCGTGATTGTCTATTTCTCTCGGGATGCGTACGACGACCTTCAGTCCATCCCCGCTGGGGGATACGAAGACCGCAAATACATACTTGCTATTGGTGAGTTTTGTCTTGAACGCTAGGAGCTTTTCCTTGCTCTCAAGATGGTCGAAATCAAGACAGATGAGCCCGGAGTGGTCCAGAATCCCTTGATTATCGCGGTGTTTGAAGGTGCCGGAGAAGCATATGCTGGGCAATTGCTTCTTCAACTCATTGCGCTCCTTCTTGTCCTGTTGCTCCCTGATGCGCTCGATCAGGTCTTTAGACTTGCCGCTCCTTATGCGCTCGAATATGTCCCGAACGGCCCTGTGGTGTGGCTCCCTGCTCTTGGTGATGTTCGGGAAGATCGTAACCGTACTATCCAGTGGTGATAATGCTTGCTCCATGATATTGTATGTTTCTCCTTATAGGTCATCGTAATCAAATCTTCCAGCGATCGGTCTGCCCAGCATGGCGACAGGAGCCACATCCTTCGTCTCCTCAAGGTATCCGATGAACCTGTCACCGAACAATGTGGATGGGCGAAGATGTTGACGCATTTTGTCGCTGTCGCTCCATTGCTCAAACTTGTTTCGAATCACCGCTTGGAAGTCCTCAAATCTGACCCCCTTGCGCACGTGAGATATGATGAGAGCAATGGCTCCCTCCTTGTCATATCCTTTTGTGGGACGGACCACGCGGTGGAATTCATCCAGCACCTTGTTCGCCAGTTCCCTCTCTTCTGTCGTAGCCGTTCCACTGAGTGAAACCCTCTCGATGTCCTCCACCATGCGCTTGGAATAGTACGTACCATCCTCGTGCTGTCTCATCACACCGTTCATCAAGAGTTCGTTCCAAATCCCATCGAATTCCTCAGTGGAACGGCATTTCAGCATCTTCTCAACATCCTCCTTGGTCAATGCCTTGCCTTCTATCGTGAGGTATCCCCCGCGTTGGCTTTGATGCATGTAGCACATGAGGTCCATCCACGCGCCTTTGGTGGCATAGCTGCACAGCGATAGTCGTGAGTCGGCCAGCCAGTCCTCCGGATGGAAGATGAACCATTTGTGCCGCGACATGTCAGTCCTCTTTCTTGGCGAACTTATCCACCAACGGACCTCTGTTGGGGTCCTGCTTGTCGAAGAAGATACGCTGATGATCCTTGTCTATCTTCTCCTTCAGCTTGGCCGTCAGGTCCTTGAAGAACAGATAGTAGGATACGTTTTCGTTGAATACGTCCTCAGCATACTGAGGAATGGGTATCAACGCGCTGTGCAGCTTGTTCCCCTTGTACTTCACAACGAACTCGATCTCGTTGATGTTCTTCTCTGCCTGACGCAGCTTTTCCTTGATGTTGTCGTTCATGTCTTTCAGATGTTTACCTGTTCATGGAATAGTGAGTACTCCTTCTCTTTTAGGATGATCCTGTGGAACGGTTCAAAGTATGTCCTGATGTCCTCTTTTACGTGTGCCTTGTAGTTCTCTCTCTCATACCGTAGCGCCAGTTCGTCCAAGCGACCATCTCCAAGGGGCGAATATAGACAATAATTCACCTGTGTATGCAACTCGGTGTTCAAAAAAGGTTCTTGCATGTTGACAAGGTAAGAGTTGCGCTTGAGCACATCGTAGGCCCCCAAGACGGCATCATACACCTTGAGCCTCACGTCAATCCTCTTCCTGCGCGCATACTCTATGAGGTCGTTATAGGAATAGTGTTCCAGCTTCAAGCCGTTGAAGTAGTGCGTCATGCGAGCCAGCGTCAGACCTTTCACTCCATGCACAACACCTGACGGCATGCCTATGAAGCACTTCAGCATGAGGTCGTTAGTGTGGTCATACCCGTATAGGTCAAAGAAGTTCCGGTGCGTAACCAACGACCCGTCATAGCGCAACAGGCTGATGTGTTCCGATATAAGCTGGGAGAAGTCATGTTCTCGGCTCAGAATGATCAACTCCTCTCCGACCTGCACCGCTTCTTTGGCATACAGTGCTATGGCGTCCATGGACTCCGATCGCTCCTCGTCCACCTGACGCACGTTCAGTTCCCCGAAGTGCTTCTGCAACTTCACCCGCTGCTGCTGTATCTGGAACTCATGCTCTTCCTTGCTAGAGCGCACACGGTGCTCCTCTTGCAGGAGCAATCGTCTGTTCCACACCTTCTCCTTCTCGGCCCTCAACGCGGGGTACTTGTCGTACTTGTTCAAACCATCAAGCATGCCGTCCCACACCACCACCACCTTGTCTATGAGATGCTTGGCTATCGCCGCCCTTATGTGGTCAATAACCCCCACGAACCCACCACAATACAACCTGTCAGGACCATGATGCATGGTCATGCGAAGGTTCTCATAGTGGGCCCTGCGTAGCAACCAGTCCCCCTGAACAACAAGCGTCCTCATGGTCTAGCCAATGAGGACGCAAGTTATGATATAATCTCTTGTCAACACCAATGAATGAATCCATTGACTTGCAATACTACCATGTTCTTGCGAACCGGAAGATTTACATGCGTACGGGCCATTGACCGGGCCCTGCCCTCAAGGTCCGCCTTAAGGCGGACGAGAAGGGGAGTTGGCTCCCAAATGGGACTCTCGTGTACTTCGTTTGGTTTTCCATCGGAGGAAGTTTTTGCTCCGACAACCTCATTCCAAGACATGCAAAGAACAGGTGCAAATATAGAAACACAAAAGACTAAAGCAAAGTCAATTCTATGGTCACTTCATGACTCTTGTTTCCCCATAAACCCACGACAGCCCCTACTCCACTTCTATCTGTTCATGGGTCTGTCCGAAGTCCAACTCCCAGCCGTCCTTGTAGGTGGCCTTGTACTCCTCTATGGCCGTCTTGTCGTCAAGGATGAAGCCATGGTCCGTGCAGATGATCTTCCCTTTGGGGCAGATGTTCGTCACGTGGTTCTTCTCGACAACGATGTGCGTACGGATGGCGTAGGCGACCTCCATGCCGTTCTTGGTGGCTGTGATCTTCGATGAGGCCGACTTGATGCCGCCCATCCTCACGATGAGGCTCGCCGAGTACGTCACTCCTCCACCGCCGTAGAACACCAGTTTTGGCGGTCCTCCCGGCACGTCCGATGGACCTGTATATGCCTGATTGATGATCAAGAAAGTGGCCGTGTAGGGATACGACTCGTTCCTCGTGTTGTTGATGCGGTGGCTGAGGTAGCGTTCGATCTTCTCGCGGATCACCTTGGCCGTCTCCATCATGGCGCGTCCAGACTCCTCCTCTTGCTTCTTCAACTCAGCCTCTGATGGGGTTGAGCCGATGGAATCCCAGATGATCAACAGGTCATACTTGAGGTCGCCCTTTTCTTGGTCATCCAAGAGGTTCTTCACGTATGTGCATCCTTCCTCGATGGTCTGAATACCGTTATAGACGATGGCCTTGTCGAAGTCAACTCCCATCTTTCTTGCGCGGTCGAAGCTGAACTTGTTCTCTGTGATGATGAACACCGGTACGATGCCGCGCTTTTGGGCTCCGGCCGCCGCCTCCATCGCCGCTGTGCTCTTACCGCTGTCGGGAAGACCACCTATGCATATGACGTGTCCTTCTGGAATACCGGGGAGCGTTGTCTCCGTCTTCCATGCAGAACTCATCTCTATCCACTCCTGCGGCTTGTACACAGGCTCCTTGTAGTTCATCTTGGCCTTGTACTTGTCGAGTTCCAAGAACTTCTTCTCAGCCTTCTTGGCTGTGTCCGCCTTGTACTTCCGCATCTTCAACTCCTTCTCGACGGTTTCCGCCGTATCGATGTCCACGTTGGTCTTTGCGGTGGCCAACTCCTCCTGCAACTGCTCCTCAGTCAACGTCTTGTAGTCCGTCTTTTTCTTTGCCATTACATAGTCATTTTATGATAGATTCACTAAAGTGGACACAAGGTCTCACTTGTTCTGCTCACGCGGAACGAACTTCTGCCAATCGAACTGTGTCTTTCCGTTCGCATCGCGCAGGTTGTTCCCGTTGTCGTCCTTCTTCAGGCGCAGGAAATAGACGTTCGGGTTCTCCTGTTGCTTGCCGAAGTTGACGTATCCACGGCACTTCTTGCAGGTGATGTGGACATAGTCGTGCTTGTTCTGCGCGACATGTGCTCCCAGTGTCAGGTCATCGCTGCCACATAGGCCGCATTCCTTCACATCGGGGAAAGACAGGTTCTGGCTCTCCATGATGAGGGAGTGGAAATCCTCTCCCTCAACCTCGAACGTGTGCTTCTCTTTGCCGATCGTCTTAGTGACGAACTTCCTCAAAATTGCTCCCATAGTACATTATCATTTTAGATTGTATGATAATCTAATGAAAGTCCCGCAAAATTCAAAATGGATTCCGCGTAAGTGGCTCTGTATCAGCCCAATAAATTTTGCATGCTGGCCTCCGTCATGCTCATGCGGGAAGTCAACTGAGGACCTCCACGTCCGGTGTTCATGGGTGAGCCCGGAAGGGTGACGTCGTTCACGAAACGTATCCTCTGCTTATGGTTGCCTGACCTCGAATAGGACCAATGGATCCATATCTGTGGCCTGCCTTGCGTACTTCTGGTCTCCATCAGTATCTGGCCGTACTCCAATGATGGGTTGGCCCGGTAGAAGTCCATGATGTAATTCAGCAGCTTATGGTTGTCGATGAGTCCTTGCGCTTTGTTTCCATTGAACACGATGCTTGAGTCAATAGCCTGCCCACGTAGGTGTTGAGAAGTCGTTTTTCCGCTCTTCCACTTTCTGGCGGCGCTGGTGATGGTCCATTTTTTGAACAACGTCGGATCGGTCTCTTTGAAGAACTTTGCGAACGGATCAAGGACATCAATGATGAAGTCGTTCATGTTCTGTATGATGCCTCCCTTATCGGCGATCAGCCCATTGGGCCCATTATTATCCACTATCGGGCCATCGTCACCCATGTTGGTGAGTCTATTGGAGTTTTGTGCTTGCTTTATGTAAGAGAGAAGATTGACGACTTGGGAGTCGCTTCCATTGCTGTTGGCACGAACTGATTCCACGCTTGTTCCATCATTGACCTCATTCTCTCCTGCCTGTGTGGATGGATCAAAAGGCTTGCCTTCCTCATCGGTGATAAAGCCATCAGGCACCGGATTGGTTCTTGGGCGCTGATCCAGCAGGTGTTGCAGAGTGTTAAGCGTTATCGGTGGAATGGAGAAGTAGTTGCCAGAGCCGGGATTGAAGCGCATGCGTATTCCCTCGAACGTTGTGGTCATATCGTTCGGTGTGATGTTGTGCTCTACCTTCATTATCTGGTAGAGGCCGTCGAACAAAGGCATCTTCTCCAAGAAGTAGAACTGCATTGGATAGATCTGTGCGTTGCCCAACGTATCGATTTTTGAGGTGTAGCTGCGACCAGCCATGACATTGAGCATGGAGCAGTCCGTAGTGACGGTCTTGTTGTTGTCTTCCTTGTCCGTCAGGCGCTGTAGATTGATGATGCTCTCAGCGGTAACCTTGTTATCGCGCGTGCCCACAGATACGTTCCTCACTATCTGGTTGTCAGTAGCCCCGAAAGTGATGCCTATGGCGTCTCCCTTGATATCTCTCTGCGAATCTGAATCATGGAACGTCAACGGGGTCGAATGGGACTTGTTCGACAACATCGAACGCGACTCCGGCGTGGGCATGAACAGGATGTGGAAGAAGTTCCTGATCCTCGTCTCCGACTGACCCTGATAAGGCCTGAAAATTTCCTTGATGTTCAGATATCCAGCATATCCCGGAATGGGTATGAACATGAAGTTGTTCTTGCTGCACAGGTTGTACAACATGTTCAACACCGTGGTGTTCGCATCAGGCTTATAGAGCGGATCCAAGTTGATAAGCGCATCACACACATCAATTGTGTCTAGCGTCGATCCGTTCACCTCGCGGATCCTTTGAAGCGGATAGTCGTAAATGAATGCCGGGTCTGGGAGGTTCTGCACATCCTCGGCAGGCCTGCTCTTTATCTCCACGTGGCGATCGAAACCGCCATACAGAGCTTCAAGGTCCTGAGCTATGCCTTCGCCGTTGGCTGGTATGCTGGAGCCGTTGAAGTCACCGTTCTCGGAGATGCTATCCTTGTAGGCTATGGTACTCCATTGATGGAACATGGAGTGCATCTGCTTATAGATGATGTTCTCAGCTTCATTGGCATTACCAAGGACACGACTGATGACCTGTTGCTTGTCGCGCTGCACCTTTTTGATCTTCTTCTTGATCTCTGCACACAAGGTCTTGATGAACACGCGTTGGTTTCTTCCTTTGGTACCTTGCAGGAAAGGTCCGAACACAACCCTGCTTGTATCAATACCATCTGATGAGTCCTTATGATACAGTACGGTGTATACAATGTCAGCAGCGCGTATCTCACGGCTCTGATTCTGCGGGTCGGCATTGACGACCTTTTTCTTCCATAATAGATGATCTAGTTCTGGCGGCAATCCATTGTTGGTCTGTGATGCGTTGAACTCGATGTTATCAGTACCGCTGGCGAACCTGTCGTTTCGATAAAAGTCCACCGGGACATTCTTCAAAGCCGAGTAGTCCAATGCAAGCCCGTTTTCCACAATCTCGTTGAACTCCTCTATCCTGTCAAGGACTTTTCCATCTTCATCATAATACCGGTCTATTTCCACCAATCCTCTCGGTTGCGATTTATCCTTATCTGTTTCCGTGCTGGAGAATTCCGCATCCGTCTCTGTGTTGTTTACGGCCTTTACCGCACGAGCATCGTCACCCTGATATACCAGATAGAAGTATTTATCACCAACATTGTGTGGGTAAACATAGACCATTCCGTTATTCACTAGCTTTCTGGCGGTCAATGAACTCTCGTCAACGAGACCTCGCATACCACTGTTCCTGATGATTCCATTCAATGCCGTATCGCGGAAAGTCCTGCAATCACCCGATGCAAGTGTCCCGGCCAAAATAGCATCTTGTATTTTTTGTTGCGTGTTAAAATCCTCAGGCTTTGTGTTGCTAGGAAAGTTCATGACCACACGATAGTCAAGTACTTCATTCGGCGTTGGCTCATCGAGATCATGTGTCTTGCGATATGCTGGCACATCGTCTCTCAAAAACACGGCATTATTACCTTCTGATGTCAAAAAGTCGTCTCCATCTTCCGACAACAGCTTATCGAAGAAATCCACGAAGGCCTCCAGCTTCATCGATTCATCGGCGGACATGCTCTTTATCATGTTGTCCGTTATGTTTTTCGCGTCCTCTTGTGCCAGCTTCCTGATATCCTCCGGGGACTGCCTATCGACGTTGAACGTAGTGCTATAATCTCCGGGAAGATTCGGGTCGCTACTACGTGTCATGTAAGCGGCGATGCCCGAGCGTATCAATATGTTCTCTGCGATACTATTGTAATAAGGTCTGTATGGGTTCCTCAGAGTGGCTTCCAGATTTGTTATCCTCGCCGCAACAATCTCGTCCGAGGTGGCTGTTGCCACCTCGTCCTCGGTGAGATCCTGTGCGATGCCTTCTATGACGGCATTGATGAACTCCCTTACAAAGTCCATTTCGCACCCCGCGTCGGTTATGCCATAGTCAAGGCCCCCTGTGTTCTCGCTTAGCGCCGGGACCTCTTCTCCATCATCGTCGGCCAACGGATAGTACTTACCTACTATCGTTGGACGCACGTCACTTTCCTCGCTGTTTCTGCGATCGTATCTATTCACCATGCCTGAGCCACGACCAGCGAATCTATTCCCGACGTTTGATGTGTCAGTTGGGTTCGCCCTCTCATCATTGGAGTTTCCCTTGAAACCCGCCTCCAATATGCGGCCCATAACATAGGCTGAATCTTTTGCTATCTGACGGAATATCTCGCTTATTGTTATTTGAGATAGCTCAGTTTTGGTGGAATAGAAGATGCCAGCCTTTATTTCATCATTGATGTTCAATATGTTCTTTCTGATCTCCTCAAGATACTTCTTCTTTTCAGATTCCTTAGCATCATTGGACAGCACCTGAAATTCAGAGAAAGATTTGTCATGATATACCCCTTTGACACCGTTGATTTGCATCTTTGTGAACAAGAACTGGTTCATCAAAGTGTTGTCTTGTGGCTTTTTCACTGACAACAGGATGTCATCCAAACTCTTTACTCCGAATTTGGGATCAGAGGTCACATCAGTGATGTATATTTCGTTGAAGCCTTTGATGACCTGTCCATCAACTTCACCAACCATACGCTCTCCAAATGATACGGTCTTACCATCGGCAAGTGCGGCACCCAGATTGGATTGCATATCACTCATCTTCTTGATGAGCACATCATATTTTTTGGTGACCTCTGCTGTTTTTATCTCTACTTGCTTGCCGATCTTAATCAGATCGAACACAGACATGGCTTGTTCTTGAGGCAAATTAGGATTCTCGTTCATGCGCAACCTCTTGGCGGCAAGCAGGTACAAGAACGGCATGTCTCCGAAGAAACCCCATTGGTTTGGAACAAAGCTGGCCTTCAACTCATAATGCCCGCTCTGTGATATGAAGTTGATGTCGTATTGCTTCAGGTTGAGCATCCACGTCACAGGACGACCGAGATACCCCTTGAATGTGAACATGAACTTGGGGGGCGGCCAACGGAAGAAACTGGAGTAGTCCACATTGCGGTCATTGTACTGGCCGCCGAACATGGTGTTGCCATAGAGGTCCATGAACGTGATCTCCACGATGGGCTGCAAGGACGTATTCACCTCCACTTTGATGTTGGTGATGCCGAATCCTATGTTCTCTTTGAAAAAGCCAGCAGTGAAGTGTTTGCGCCCAGTGAAATCGAACGGTTCACCATCCACTAGCGCTTCAAGCTTTACATCGATGTACAGGTCCTTCAGATCGAATCTATCAGGTCTTTCTATTGGCATTATCGATTCTTGTTCAACTGTATTTTGCCGGTGATCTCCTGAATGACGTCGTTCAGAGGGAACGGTATGCGTATGATGGTCCCACGAGGTATGTCGAATTCATAGACGATGTCAGGATTGGCCCACAGCAAAATCTTGTACATGGTCTCGTCATTGTATACATCGCCAGCCACCCTGTCCAATCTCATCTTTCTGGGGTCGAACACAATGGACTTGTCAGTGACACGCTGTGATATAGATATCTGTGGCATGTTTTTCATGGCGTTGCCATCACGCAGGAACTCATAGAAATTGATCGGCATATCAAGGAGAAGTTAAGAGTTGAGACTGTGAAAGTGATGGGTTTTGGGACCTGATAGTTCCTTGGTTGATGGTTCCGAAGTCCTCGGCGTATTCCAGATCACCGGGCTCTACAACAGGGTTGTAGTAACCAGCTTCATCCGAGGCGGTCAATGGACGGCCGCTGGCGTTGTACTGTCCGATGATGTTGAAGGAGATGGTCACTTGGCACCACATCGGTTGCACTGCCCCGGATTCCGTAGTCCAATTGGAGTCGGTGTAATCTTTGGCGATGCTGGTGATGACAACGTCGTGATGGATGTAGTCACCCAACCGCATGTGGCAAACAGGCGGCTTGGTGAAGGAAAACCCTTTCGTTCCGGCGTTCGCTGTCGGCTTTGTCATCCTGCTGAGAAACGTCATACGCGAGATGAAATCCGTCTTGTCACCAGTGAAGTATGTAGGCTGGAACAGCAGGTCTTTCTTCATGTCATCAAGGCGTTCCACGACGTTCTTGATGGTAGTCTTGTCGACATCATCAGTGAATGTGGTGTGGATGATATTGTCATATACGTTCAACCTTGCTCCGTTCGACTCGGCCAAGCGGACGAAACCCGTCTGCTTCTCACGCTCTTCAGCCAAAAGCAGGTCGATCTGGTTCATCTCCTCCTGCATCTTGTCGGCGTCCTGTCTGTTTCTCAGTGCTTGTGCAGCATCCGGATTGGATAGGCTGAACAGGTCATACGAAAGCACGTACGACCCTCCGAACGGATCGCTTGAGGTCACCATTTCGTTGTCAGACAGTTGGGAGTTGGCGATCAGCGAGGCGGATGCGTCAAGGTTCATCCCCGCTATCTTGTCCTGAATCTCCTGCTTGCGCGTTTCGAGCGCCATGGTCCTATCACTGGTGTACACGGCTTTTTCAGAGTCATCCTTGCTCATGGTCTTTGCACCAACTCCGGTGAACCTCTTGTTCTCGAAGTTGTACTTTATTGTTGGCACCCCATCGGTGGAGTAGTCCAACCCCAATTCCACTTCTTGCGCGAAATCCGTCAGCACGTAAAAGGATATACTTCCGGTGCGCGTAGAATTGTTGTATGTGTATAGCGGCTCAGGACGGCCCAACATCTCTATGGCGTTCCAGTTGGCCGTTTCATTCTCGGTGAAACTCTGGATGTATGCCGGGAAGTACATGGTGGCTGCTTGACCAACTGGAATAGCGTAGTTGGTGAAATAGAACGGCAAGTGTCCGGCCTCTCCGCCTTTTCCGTTCAGGCCGTTTGAACTGAACGGGTTCTTTACCGACCACCTTTGGCGCCTTATCACTTCCTCATCGTCGCGCTTGAACTTGAAGAACACCGCCCCATACTGATGGTTGTCACCAACTTGTGTTCTGGAGTTCATGATCCTCTTGGTCACTCCTTTGATGCCTTCCTTGTTGGGCCCGGCTTGGAATCTCTTCTCATCACGTATGGGGTTGCCGAGCACGTCCTTGGCCATCAACATGGTGTCCGTTACTGCCTGTGGAGAGTTCCTGTCGTGCGCCCTCCATTGCGTATTGAACTTGTTCGCCTCGCCCATGTCCCTCTCACCATTGTACGCCAACTCCGCTATGCTCTCATCCCCGTTCCTCTTGAACTGAAGGGTCCTTTCCTCCTTCACTGTTCTTCCGCCGTAGTACGATGCGTATTCTCCGGCCAATACAACCCCTTCGGTTCCATCGACCATTGGGTTCCTCGGCGTCAGCTTGTTGCGCGCCATGAGTATCTCGCGCACAATGAGCCCAAGGGCGAAATTCCTTGATATGCCCAAGAACGTCTGTGTACCCAATCCGTATATGTCTACTCCCAAAAGTCCCAAGCCTCTGTTGCGCGATAGTTGCTCGGTCCGATATGGCTCGGTCTGTTCCACCAAACTCCTTGTCTGCGTCGGAACATTCATCGACAACGCATTTTGACGCATCGGCTCGCTATCGAACAAGATGTTGGACGATGATGGAATGTTCATCGCCAACTGGGCCTGCAAGTAAGGAGCAGAGTCCACCAGCACATCGCTATTGGAGGGAACGTTCATCGCCAATTGGTTCTGCAAGTAAGGAGCAGAGTCCGTCAGCACATCGCTATTGGACGGAACGTTCATTGCAAGCTGGGCCTGCAAGTAAGGAGCAGAGTCCACCAGCACATCGCTTGTGGACGGAACGTTCATGGCAAGCTGAGCGTTCAGGTATGGGAACGACATGACCAACAAGTCTGTATTGTTGGGAATGTTCATCGCCAGAAGGGCATCCCTGAAAGGGTCGCTCATCTGTAGAACGTCCGTCGTTGACGGCACGTTGTTGGCCAACTGAGCCTGCCTGTAAGGCTCGGTTTCACTTAGAATGTCGCTTACGTTCTCTACATTCCTTGCCAAGTTGCTCTCCCTGAACATCTGGCTCAGTATCGACAGGTCAGTGGAGAATGGAACGTTGTTCGATAGGTTGTTGTTCCGGAACACTTCACTCATCTGATCGATGTCGGTTGGGTTCGGAACATTGCTGGCAAGCTGAGACTCTCTGTATGGCGCACTGAGCGTCATCAGATCACGAAGTACAGCTACCGTTCTTGCCAACAGGTTCTGACGGATGGGCTCGGCTATCTTGCCTACATCCGTTGTGAATGGAATGTTGTTCGACAGTGCGGCATCCCTATAGGGCTCCGACAACCGACCAAGGTCGGTGGGATTTGGAACCGTACGAGACAACATAAGGTCGCGCTGGTCCTTGGAGTCAGACTCTATATCGCTGGACTTCGGCACGTTGCTCGACAATTGTGCCTCACGGAACGTGCGGGCCATGGCTTCAACGTCTGTCGTGCGCGGCGTGTTCTTCGAGAGTTGATCGGCGCGCATTTCTTCCGTGGAGGACAATGCATCGCTATCGCGCGGAACATTCTTGCTGAGTTGCGCATCGCGCTGTGCCTGAGAACTGGCCAGCGCATCACTCTCCTTCGGCTCGTTCTTCGATAGCTGCGCCTCACGCTGTGCCTGTGAACTGGCCAGCGCATCGCTATCTCGTGGAACATTCTTGCTGAGTTGTGCCTCACGCTGTGCCTGAGAACTGGTCAGAGCATCACTCTCCTTCGGCTCGTTCTTCGATAGCTGCGCCTCACGCTGTGCCTGAGAGCTTTTCAGAACATCGCTTACGCCCTGAACGTTCTTGCTGAGTTGCGCTTCCCTGAACTTCTTTGCCTGCAATAGAACATCGCTGCTCTCTGGAACATTCTTGCTCAGTTGAGCATCTCGGTATTGTTCCGAGTCGGCAAGAGCATCGCCTTCATTGGGCTGGTTCTTCGACAACTGCTTGTTGCGCTGTGCTTCCGTATCAGCAAGAGCATCACTATCGGTGAGGTCGTTGTTCTTGCTCAATTGTGCATGACGGAATTCCTCGCTGGAGGCAAGGACATCGTTTGTCCTCTCGACGTTCTTGCTCAACTGCGCAGATCGCTGCTGTTCTGAATCGCCGAGGACGTCACCGTTCAGAGGGATGTTCTTGGACAATTGCGCCTGCCTGTACGCCTCACTGTCCTTGATGGCATCCGTGTCCTCCATTCCGTTCTTGGACAACTGGTCATGACGCTGTTGTTCTGAATCGCCCAACAGGTCGCTGCTGGACGGTACGTTCTTGGCAAGCTGTGCCTCACGCTGATACTTCGTTTGACGAAGTATGTCATTGTCCACAGACGTGTTCTTTGAAAGCTGTGCCTTTCTATAAGCATCGCTATCCTTGACGGCATCCGGTTCATCCATGCCGTTCTTCGACAACTGGTCTTGACGGTATAGCTCGCTCTGCTTCAGAACGTCGGAATCAGATGGGTTGTTCTTTGAGAGTTGAGCCCGCCTGTGGCTCTCGGTGTCTCGTGCGATGTCATAATAGTTGTCCCCATTCTTGGACAACTGCGCCTCACGCTGGAGTTGTGAATCAGCAAGCGCATCTCTGTCAACAGGCACGTTCTTTGAAAGTTGTGCGTTGCGCGCGTCTTCGCTGGACCTGACCACATCGGAATCGCGCGTACCGTTCTTGGATAATTGAGCTTGACGATATGATTCGCTTGACTTAAGGACATCGTCGAGCGTGTATGAGTTCTTGCTCAACTGGGCAAGTCGTATCTTCTGTTCTTCGAATGTTCTATCGGGAGCATCGGATATGTTCTTGGCGAGTTGGGCATGACGAGCAGCATCACTGTTCTTCACGGCGTCACTCTCCTCCATTCCGTTCTTGGAGAGTTGCGCCTTACGCGCTTCCTCGCTGTCTTTGACGGCATCTGGTTCAGAAGTGCCGTTCTTGGAGAGTTGAGCCTGACGGTGCGCCTCACTGTCATTTATCGCATCGCTCGTCGTGGGCACATTTCTTCGCAGTTGCTCAAGCCTGTACGTGTCCTCAGTATAGAACAGGTCTGGTTCATTGGGCACGTTCTTACTGAGTTGCGCATCACGCGCGTTCGCGCTATCGCGTATGGCATCCGAATCACGCTCGTTGTTCTTGGCCAACTGCGCCTTGCGTGCCTCCTCGGAAGCGGTCAATGCGTTACTGGTTACAGGAACGTTCTTGGACAATTGCCCATCACGATAGGTCTCCGATGACGATAGTACATCGGAATCCTTGGGCACGTTCTTAGAAAGCTGAGCATCTCTTGCGCCTTCTGTGGCGCGCAGTATGTCACCCATGTTGGCCATAACGTTCTTGGCAAGCTGCGCCAAACGTATCTGGTCCTCATTCACCCTGTGCTCGGTCGGCTTGTTCTTTGAGATCTGGGCATCTCTGAATGCGTCGCTGTTCGCCAGCACGTCATCCACAGTATCATGGTTCTTTGAAAGCTGGGCCTTGCGCGCATCCGCGCTGTCCAGAATGGCGTCACTCTCCACTATGCCGTTTTTGGAGAGTTGCGCCTTACGCGCCTCCTCGCTGTCTTTCAGCACGTCCGAGCCATCCATGCCATTCTTGGATAGTTGGGCTTGGCGAGCGCTCTCGCTGTCCTTCAAGACGTCAGAGTCCTCCATTCCGTTCTTGGAAAGCTGCGACTGACGTGCCTCTTCTGTGTCTTTCAGTATGTCAGAGAGCTTACCTCCGTTCCTGATCAATTGCGCCACGCGCGCACTTTCTGTATCCTTTACAAGGTCACCATATGAGTTATAGTAGTTCTTGGCGAGTTGAGCCTTGCGCGCCTCCTCGCTGTCCTTGATCGCGTTATCGGTAGTATCGTAGTAGTTCTTGGCGAGTTGAGCCTTACGCGCCTCCTCGCTGTCTCCAATGGCATCAGGCACACCCATTCCGTTCTTTGCGAGTTGAGCCTTGCGTGCATCCTCGCTGTCCTTCACAGCATCGCTACCGCTCGGTACGTTCTTGGCAAGCAGAGCTTGTCGAATCAGGCCAGAGTAGTCGACATTCTGTTTTGGCGTGTTCTTGGCAAGGAGATACCGGCGCATTCCATCGCTGCTGGCTACGGCATCGTGTGGAACTGGAATGTTCTTGGAGAGAAGAGACGTGCGGTATGCATCCGATGCCTTTTGAACATCATAGCCACTTGGCACTGTTTTGGACAGGTTCAGATTCCTGACGTGCTGCGAATCCGCCTCTATGTCAGAGGGATTAGGAACGTTTTTCGACAAGGAGATACCGCGTAGTCGCGCGTACTCCACATCATAGACATCCGTAGATACAGGAAGATTCTTAGAGATCAGGTTCTGGCGCTTCCTGTCAGAGAAACGACCATAGTACTCTATGAATTTCTGGAGGATCCTCTCCTTCTCTTCATTTGGATCATACAGGAAATCCATGTTCTTCTAGGGTGTTTCCAATAAATACCACCCTATAGAAAACGGTCAGGTCACTATACTCGTGTCCTTCAATATCTTGGTCTTTATCTGGCGACCGTCCATCTCCAGTTCAACGACTATCCTCCTGTCTTTCTGCTCGCTGGAAGATGCCGCGCTGAGCTTATCGATGGAGTCTGATAGGCGTGCCATCAACTCCATCTGCATCTTCGTTGATGCGCCAAGGTCCTCGGGGGCCACGCGGATGGCCGCCAGACGCTCTTCGCTTATCTTGCTGATGGTCGCCTCAATGGAAGCGAGCGTACCGCCAATCCCTTGAAGATCAACCGATTTAAGGTCAGATACCGACTTATCAAGATGCGAGGTGTCAATTCCTATCTTAAGTCCTGATACAGCGCTTTCTATGGCAGATACATCCAGCGCTATCTGTATGGAAGAGAGCAACGTGGCCATCCGTTCCATGTCGCCTCTATTGACACTCAACGATATTGGAGGGAGGGCCGTTAGTTGCTCCAGTATAGATGAGACATTGGCTGTCACGCTCAGCGCTGGCAACGAAGCAACGGCTTCATAGACCTCAGAGGCATTGATGGTTATAGGTACATCGTTGATGATGTTGAGCATGGTCTTGAGAGCCTCAATGTCAACTTCGATATGAACCGGTCCCATGTCCGACATCATGCTGTATGCCTCCTTCATGCCGTCCAGTTCAAATCCGAGACTGATAGATGGCATGGCTGACAACTGATCTTCAATGTCCGACGTGTTGATGCGAACATGGACCTCAGGAACGAATGAGAAGGCTCTTAGGAGCGACTCTCTGTCAATCACTACGCGGATGGATTGCGTCAGGTCCTGTAGGTTACCAGTGTCGATCGGAATGCGTATTGCCGACAGGGCAGCTACCTGCTCTTTCACGCCATTTACGTCAACGCTTATCTTGATGCTCGACAACATGGCCAATTTGGCTTCCGCCTCCTGAGTGTTGATAACAATCTCAAAACTCGGCAATGACATCGACATAAGTTGATCATAAAGACCTTTGGTGTCCACGACAAAACTGATGGTCGGCGAGGATGCCGCTGCCAACTGTTCATCTATACGTCGTGTATCGATGTTCAACTCAATCGGCGCCAAACGTGTCAACTCTTCCATGTCGAGCCTGATGCGCACCTGAGATACCATGGCGAGTTGTTCATTGATGCCATCCATGTCCAATGACATTCTCACTGGCGGCAATGATGACAGCTTCTCCAGCAACACGCGAGTGTCCACTGTGACCGCAGCGGCTGGCAATTCACTCAACGACCTGATCACTTCACTCGTATCGATGCTCAACTTCATCGATGGCATGTTGGAGACCGCGTCATTGAAAGCCTGTTGGTCCACCCCTATGGTGATGCTCGGCATCTGCTTGATGAGACTCTCCACTTCGGAGGTGTCCAATTTGGCCTTCAATACCGGCATTGATGACATGATGGACATCAGCTTGGATGTGTCCGCATCAACACTTAGTGGCGGGAGCGAGGCGACCGCGTCCACCAGCGCCTTGGTGTCCGCCTTGATCGATACTTCTGGCATTCCCTTGAGTTGGTCGCGCATGGACGCCACATCAATCGTGATCTTGACCGATGGAAGGCTCGCCATATCGCGCTCCATTTGAGCCTTGTCCATGCCGATTTTGATGGACGAGAGCGACCCCATCATCTTGTCCATGTCTGACCTGTCAACGTGAACAATTATGGAAGGCATTGAGGTGATGGCGTTCTTCAGGCCATCCACGCTGGAAGTGTCTATGTTGACCTGTATCGACGATAGTGCCTCAGTGATCTTTCCCATATCGGAATCCTCCAATGCGCTGCTCATTTTCTCTAGCGCATTAGCGACCCCATCAAAAATCCCTGCAAAGTCAACGCCGCGCACGCCGCTCTTCATTTTGTCCATGGTCGCCACGAACTTCTCCATCGCCTGAGATGACATGATCAACGCCACAGACAGTGGCACCATGACGTAGGCCAACTTACCAAGTTGGGACACCATGAGCATCATACCCAACATGGAAATTGGGTTGGCAAACACGACGACTGCTCCAGCAAACGCCAGCAAGCCCGGTGCTGCTGCCATCATAGCAGTTCCCATGGATGTTATACCTTCCCAGTTGATTCCTGCCATCTTCTCCATGGCTGTTGCAGCAACTAAGAATCCGGCTCCAGCCAGTGCCATTGCCGCTCCGACTCCGACCAATGCAAGTGCTCCAATAAGCAGAGAGGTTCCTAGGAGTGGATTAGACATCATTGCGCTCAAGGCAATCACCCCGAGAATGGCCAGCGCCATGAACCCAAGTGCCCCTACAACGGCGGGCCACCCAACATCCGCCATCATGTTCATGGCGAACGCGAACGGCACCATGGCGAGGCCAACGATGGCCATTGCGCCTGCCATCTTCAATATGTTCTTCTCATCAACGTTTATCTTGGACAGAGCCCAAAGACCCCCACCAAGTATCACCATGGACCCGGCAGCGCCAGCCAATTGTGGGAGTCCGGGAGTGCCTCCAATGGCGTTCAACCCGGCCATGAATCCGATTACCGCAAGCCCAACGATGCCAAGGGCGGCGGCGAACTTGGCGATGTTGGCCATCTTGATGCCGCCCGCCTGATCGGAGGCCTGCCTCATAGACCCAGCGAGGCCTCCTATACCTCCACTATCGTCCGCGTCCTTCTTGCCGAATTTCAACTTGCCTCCTATGGTGGCGATGGCGCCTTTGACTACATCGTAGATCTTGCTTTTGAATACCGCAGTAGCGGTTATCAAGGTGGGTATGATCCAATCTCCGAACTCTCCGAACACATTGTGAAGCTTCTCGGTCGCGGAGTGCAAAGCATCCGACATCATGGTGATGACCTCAGTGAACCCGTTCAATATCGGCTGAAACACCGTGAACAGGTTCGTCAGCGATGCGGTGAACGCATTGAACGTCTCCGATAGTGCTCTGTTCTGCTTGGCCTGCTCCTCAAGGGTCTTGGCCTCTTTCTGCTTCAGAGATAGCAACCCATGAAGCGTATCGTTGTTGATGTCGGAGTAGCTCTTAATCCCAGCTTTGGACAACAGGTCCATCTTGTCGGCATCGGCCGTCAATTTTATCTCTCCGTCCTTGCCTATCTCAAGGAAATCTCCCAGCATGCTCTTGGCCATTTCAGCATCGAGGTCCTCCATACCAGCAACGGCGTTGGAGAACATGCTCTCGGGTATCATCTGAGTCTTCTTGTTGACCTCAGCGTTCTTCTGGATCACCTTCTGAAGAGAGTCCAAGCTCATGCCGGTGGCGTCAGCGACCATCTGCAATCGATCGACATCAATTGGATTGAACTCGTAAGACTTCATGTCCTCCGACCAATGACCAATGTCTCCGCCCATGGTGGTAAGTATCTTGCCCAATTCCTCGGGTCCCTTACGAGCGGCCGATAGAAGCTCCATGGGGTTGATGTTGGAGAAGCTGCCACCAGCAAGCTGTAGCTCGGACGCCATCTCCATGGCCCCCTCTATGGTGCGCGCTTTCTTGGCGACATCGAATATCTCATCCACCTGTATGCGCAAGCTTTCGGCCTTGGCGGCCATCTTCGTCAAGCTCTTGATGCCGCCTTCGAAACCGAAGAGGCGCATTTTCTCCACGTTGTTGGATATCTGCTTGATCAAGCTCTTGGAGTTGATGCCGAGCATCTTCGCCGACTTGTTGGCAAAGGCGAATGAATCCTTAACGTCCTCGGCAGAATGGCCCATACGCATCATCTCGCCGCCTATCTTGGTGATCTCCTGCGTGGAGATACCCAGCGCAAGGCTGAGCGACTTGAAGCTGTCCACCGCGCCCATGAGCCTTGACTTGTCCGTCGTCCTTAGCTCATCACCGAGGCCCGCCATCATGTCGCTCGCATCCTTGATGCTCATCCCGAAACGCGCCATATTCGATGTCCATCGATTGAGCCCTGCGGTGTTCTGTGCGATCATCACGCCGGTGTTCCGCTGTATCTCATGAATACCGATGTCTACATCGTTGAGGTTGGTCATGACCTTTTCCCGAAGGTTCTTCCCCATTTCCCCCAATCCATTGTTAAGGGCTTGCAGGAATGAAGGCGTCTTCATGGTCTGACGCATCTCCGCTGACAGCCTCTTGTACTTGGATTCCGCATCGCCTAACGCCTTGACCTCGGTGTCCATGACATCGCGGATGGACTCGTGCGTAGCGAGCAGATCAAGGGATTCCTTATTGTTCTTGATGAAGCTCTCCTCTTGTTGAAAGAGGATCTTCTGTATGAGTTCCGACTTCTTCTCGACGTTCGTTATGGTGCTCAAGAACTCGAAACCCTCAGAATTGAGCAGCTTGCCCAAATTCACCTGCTCATCAAGCGACAATTGGCTCCATACGTTCTTGCCCTTGGCTTGGGCCTGCTCCATCTTGTCCAGCACATCGTCCATCGCACTGCTCCCATTGGTTACGGTGCGGGCTATGGAACTGCGCAGGGCATCCATGGCGCTGCGCGTGTTCCCTACGCTATCGACTATCTTCTTGTTAGCGAACGCGTCTTGTAGTCCAAGACCCGCAGTCTGAAGCTCTCCCATGGCAATGTTGGCTGCCCTGAATTCCGCCGCCATCTGATTGACGGACTTGGGCACTTCCTTGAAAAAGGAAGCCGAGGAGAAGCCGAAGAACGTAGAGGAGAAGCCATCTAGGGTCTCCTTCCAAACGCTCGTCTCCTTACGCCCGCGCTCTATCTCCGCGATGAACGCCTTAAGCTCCTTTGAGTCGAAATTGCCGAACGAGTCCTTCTTGGCCATTTCCAGTAAATAGAATGGCCTTGAAAAGGCGAAGGGCTGGTATCACTACCAGCCCTTCGCCTTTTGTCATCCGACCGAGGTGCTCAGCCAACTCCGAAGGCTCAAGGCCTGAACGATGGCTTCTCTACACTCCTTGAGGGTCGTGCATTTCCACACGTAGTCCTTCTTGTCGATCGCCGTCTGTATGCGGTACTTCGACTTGCCACACTTCTCGAAGGTGAGCCCGTTGGTCTTGCACTCCTTTTCAATGGTCTTCATTTGCGATCCCCTCTTAGGTATTTCAATCCTGCTTCTGGCGTCATACCAGCGAGCTTGCCGTTGAGGTATTGGCGGGTTCGTGCTGTGGCGGAATCGGGTCCGAACTCATCTGTTGCTGGTGCGTCCAACAACTGCGTGTCACGCATGAGGTCCGCACGATCATTTCCCGACAGGCCCATCATTTTGGATTCTCGGTACTGGCGAAGACGTGCGATGTTATCGGTGCCACTGGGCCCCCAATCAGACGGATGCGTGTTGAGCATGGCCATGGCGCGAACGCCCATGCAGAAGCCGAACATCACGAGCAAGATGGCGCCGCGTCCTATTACCTCTTTATACTGGTCATCCACATCCTTAAAGAAGAGATACGGGATGGAGAAGGTCAGGCCGATGACCATTTGGAGGAACAAGCTCAGTCTGCGACTGATGCCTGATGGCTTTTTGTCCACGGGTGGTGGCAGGTTTTGGGCCCCGCGCAAGCATGCTTCACGAAAGGCCGACATTTTCTGGCTCAT
>JACCDT010767233.1_pt1 | contig 23012 bp, 15 predicted proteins | sample 7446291 | NCBI WGS metagenome assembly JACCDT01 (sample SAMN15323446, study PRJNA562643) | freshwater metagenome | isolation source: river surface water | place: USA:Blue River Watershed | collected 2017-08-17 | reverse complement strand
CGGCTTTGATCTTCATTTTGCGCTCTGGTTTATTTACTTTTATAGATCTTACTGTTGGATATTTACGACTCAACGTGACTTTGTGAAATGCGTACTAGCCTTCGTCTATGGTGAAATTTTCTTTGGTACTGTGGTCGATACCATGTCCTTTTAATTTATTATTTTCTTGCATCAGCCACATGGTCGAATTTATGGTTTTAAACTGATACTCGTATCCGGTGTTCCATTTGCCGGACAAATCAGGCGCGTGGTCCGGCTTGTGACTTGCATGACTAGCTCCAGATGAAGCACTGCCATTGGAACCAGACGAAGCGGGAGGGGCGTCTGATTTTTCTTTTTCTGCTTCCCATTCACCTTCAAAAGATTGTCCATTGACTGAAGCCAAATAGCGACCGTTGACATACGCGTTGGAAGTTTTGTCTAAGTTGCCGCCATACTCTACAGGTAAGGAGCTTGGATTGTCCTTGTATCTCTTGATAAAGCCAATTAAGTCGCCGTTTTGAATTGTGCCCTTTTCTATTACAAATGCCTTGTTGCTGTGGTCGTCTGTGCCTTCGCCAGAAAACGTTTCGCCCGTTTGGGTCAAATGCACATGGGAGCTTTTGACGTCTCCATTGACTGAGTAGGCCATTTTCCAGTGCCCTGATAAGGGAGCGTCATTGTTTTGAGATGAAACAGAATGCGGTTTCATTTCATTGACCGGCGCAACACCAGGAATGCTTGGGGGTGTTTTGTTTTTGGAGCCCATAATACCGCCCAAATCGACATTTTGACAGGCGCTGAGGCTAGTCAAGGACAAAATGGAAACTAATGCTGTTAGTCGGCTTTTCATTACTGGAGATTGTATTCCCGTAACCTTCACTGTAACACTCCTTTCAGTTTTTCTCGGACGCCGGCCCGCTGAAAAGCTTAAATCGAACAGCCTGACGTTGTTTTGGCAGATTAAATGCGGTTGACAAGTGCGTTTTGTGACCCCACAATATAGGTATATATATGTAATCCCCGCAACTTACTACGTGGAACCCCATGTCAGCAGAAGAAGTAAAACCGGAAAAGGCCGCAGCAACTCCAGAAGCTCCAGCAGAAGGCGCAGTTGAAAATAATCCTGCACGCGTTGAAGCTGCCGCTACTGAAAAAATCAGAACTGAAGTAACTGAGTCGCAAAGACAGCAGCAACAGACTTTGGACGCTTGTATCGCTAAGGAAGGTCCGGTTCTTGCTCCTGGTACCACTATGCTCGAGGCGCTCACATCAGGTGAAGTAGACAAGAAATTGGGCGGTGATTGCGCGGGTACTGAGCAAGTAGCTGAATTGCGTAAGAAACTGGGTCCTGCCGCTGAAGGCCAGCAGGTCAAATTAGAAACCAGACCTGACGGAACAAAAGTCGAGACTAGATTTGAAAACGATAAGCCTGTATTGCGGGTTGAAACTAACCCTGATGGATCAACTGTCGAATCGCGATTTAAAGATGGCAAGTTAGTTTCACTCAAATCCACAAAAGGCGATGTCACTTCGCTTAAAAGTTTCGACGAAAGTGGCAATCTTACAACCACTCTTATAGAGTCAGGTACAGGCGCTGACAAAGTTCAAACTTGGTCTTTTGCAGGCGGCGATAACTTAGTAATCAGAGCCGACGGAAGATTCAACGGAACTATTAATGGTCGCGCTGTAGAGGGTAAGGGACAGGCTGCTATTGAAGGATATTTTAAAGAAGCTCTAACAGATGAAACCTATGTGCCAGACGTTACCAGAGATTCGTTTGGAGCTGACACCCATGGATCCTCAATGATCGTAAGTGGTGACACTCGTACTGGTGCTATTGTGAGTAAATCTGGTGACCTCAATATTCTTGCTCCCAATGCCTCAGGAGAGATCCAGCGCAATATAGTTACATTTTCCGGCGACACCATGACACTTCACGGACCAAATGGTGCCCTGACCGAAATTAAAGCTCAGTCGAGTGAAAATGGAAAATATACTTTCACCCATAACGGAATCACTTACACCGTTCAAAATGACAGTCTCCAGCAGATGAAGTCTATGAAAGGCAATGTCGAACAAATTGCCACCAGAGGTCCTAAAGGCTGGAGTAACGAAGCAGTTGAGCGTCCAGTCGATGAAAGTGGCAATCTTGGTCCAGAAAATAGAGTTAGATCTTCTATCAATGAGCAAGGTGAATTGCAAACTCAAGTGATGGATGGTGATAGACCAGTTCAAACGACAATCATCACACCTGAGTCACGTATTACCTATAAAGGTGACGGTACCGATCGTTCTCCAGAAAATATCCTCATGCGTGCCACCGCTAACTCGCTTGAGACTCCAGATATTGTTCGAAATGGCAATATGGTTTATGACCGCACTGGTAGCTTCAGCGACAAAGATCATTTTGGACCCGGCGTATACTATGATGTGGTTTCAGGCAAAAACCTCACCAATACTCAACTTTTGCAATTTGCATCATTTGCAGCAGCTATGTCTGCTCAGGTGAGTTCTTTTCAGAATTACTTCGAAGGTGTTGCACTTGGTGCTAACGGCGAGTTGCCTTCAGTAGACGGAAAAATTGCTCAAATTCAAGCCTTCATGGGTTATGTCAATTGCAACGTGAACGGTTCAAGATATGTTGGAATGCTAGTGATGGCAAATCAGGCACTAGAATCTGGCAACGCAGCTCGCGGTCGAGCTGGTGTAGTGGTACCAGATCAGACCTCCCAAGAAGCTGGATTTCAAGACCCAGGCTTGGTCGCAAGATGTAGTGCTGATGTCCAACAGAGTCCTTCTCTTGTTTTGATCAATGGCGGCAAGACTTATAATTCCGAATCTAAGGTCGCCGATGCCGAAGAAGCTCTTCCTCCATTTATAATTGTTAGAAATGCTTAGAACACACCAAGTGATGTGTCGTATCCGCATTTAGCACAGCGTGTGGCGCCCCCTAGTGGCGTGCCGCAAATATCGCAGTTTTCCATTTTCTTGCTTGAGCCAGGTGGGGCAGGAACTGAGATGGCGCGCCAGGTTCCGCTGATTCTTCCATCTGCCATACTGTCTAGCTCGTCTGCTTCATTTAACCGATTCATGTTGCGCATCAAATCAGAATAGCTCTTCAATAATCTTGTTGTTTCAGGGTGATCTGGTCCAAATGCTTTGCGTTTAATCTCAAGAGAGCGCTTGTAGAGCGGTTCTGCCATCTCAAATTTCTTTTGCATGTGATAGAGAGTGGCTAAATTATGAATGGAGCAAGCTAAATTTCCATCTTCTGGTCCAAATAATTTCTCTTGAAGTTCGACACATTGGCGACCGAAGTACTCCGCCTTTTCAAAGTTTCCGCCTTGATAATATAATCGGGCTAACTGATTTACAGTCTGTGCAACTGCGACGTGTTGCGGTCCTAACACTCCGACTTTGATGTTATAAGCTTTCAAGAAATAACTTTCAGAGGTGGGAAAATCTTGCATCCTGAGTCGGATTTCACCAAGATTTTCAAGAGTGGTGCAGTAGTTTGGGTTTGCTTCTCCTAAAGGCTGAATCAAAGCTAAAGCATCCAGCCAGAGTTTTTCTGCTTCAATCAAATTGTTACTGGCCATATAGTTCTCGGCCATATTCTTGAAGTTAGACCAGAGAATCCCAACTTGCTCCGTAGGCATCGCAGGTGGTGCTTGAGGTGTAGTTGGCGCAGGAGGCGGTACTGGAGTGGGATTAGGATTAGGAGCCGGAGCCGGAGCCGGCGAAGCGCTAGGATCGGTAGTAGGCGGAGTGGGTTCAGGCGCAACGTGTGGTATCGCCTGTGGTTGCGAAATTTCTGCTTGAGGTGGTTCTGTCAGTGGTGGCTCTTCGGAGAAAATTGAATCGAGAGCAGTTTTTAAATCAAGTGGCTCGGGAGTTGGCTCAATTTTTATTTTGAATTCTTCAATTGCTGGAGGGGCAAAGCTTGCGTCTGTGGACAGGGAAGCAAAACACACCTTTAATGCCTCAACATCTGGATGCGCGATGCCTAGCTCTTTTTCCTTGAATGTAATTGCTTTAGTGTAATAACTTTTTGCTTGTTCAGTCATGTTTTGTGCATGATAAGCTTTGGCAAGATTTGCGTTGAGGCGTCCCAAATCTGAAAGTTTTTCTTCTTTCAAGCTTTCATAAACAGATAGACTTTCAAGCGCGTTTGCAGTAGCGTCACTTAGTTTGTTTAGATGAAATTGGCTTTCAGCCAGCTTTTCCAGTGTGTATGCAAGTCTGCGATCGTTTTGTCCAAGTTGTCTTGCTTGTTTGAGAGCTTCTTTCCAGTCTTCTTCGGCTAAATCGTGGGTTCCTTCGTCCCCAGCAAGTTCTGCTCGGGTACGATAAATCTTCCATTGTGCAACCGATGAACTCACCCTCTCAAACCTCTATCGAAGGATTAATTTTCAAGACCAACACGATTACTCTTTACTTACCCTGGCGGCTCAATAATAATAGTCATTTGTCGTAAAGTTACAATACTTGCATGAGGCGCCAGGAATGCTCAAGGTCGATATACACACGCATATTTTGCCGCGAGATATACCCGACTGGAAAAGCAAGTATGGATATGGAGGATTTATCAAGCTAGATCATCATGTCTCTTGCCGAGCTAGGATGCTTAAGGACGATGGTACTTTTTTTCGCGAAGTAGAAAGTAATTGCTGGGATACAAACGCGCGTATCCAAGATTGCAAGCGCTCGGGTGTCGATATCCAGGTATTGTCTACCGTCCCAGTTATGTTCAGTTACTGGGCGAAACCTGCACATGCACTCGATTTATCTAAATTTTTAAATGATGACCTGGCTAGAGCGGTGAAATCAAATCCGGCCAGATTTGTCGGACTGGGGACCATACCCATGCAGGCTCCAGATCTAGCTGTTCGCGAGCTTGAGCGTTGTGTCAAAGAACTCGGATTATTGGGCGTTCAAATAGGGTCGCACGTTAATGACTGGAATTTGAGCGATCCTACTTTATTGCCTGTGTTTGAAGCGGCAAATGATCTAGATGCCTTCATCTTTGTGCATCCTTGGGATATGATGGGTCAAGAGCGTATGACTAAATACTGGCTGCCATGGCTTGTTGGCATGCCTGCTGAGACATGTTTAGCCATTTGCTCCATGATATTTGGAGGCATTTTTGAGCGTTTTCCCAAGCTTCGAGTTGCCTTTGCCCATGGTGGCGGATCTTTTCCTTCTACAGTGGGACGAATCGAGCATGGTTTCCTTGCCAGACCCGACTTATGTGCCATAGACAACAATGTAAATCCGCGTGATTATCTGGGACGTTTTTTGGTCGATAGTTTAGTGCATGACGCTCGAGCATTGAAATTTTTGATTGATGTAGTCGGGGAAGACTCCATTGCTCTTGGCACCGATTATCCTTTCCCGCTTGGCGAAGACGAGCCGGGCAAACTTATCGAGTCTCTGGATATCGCACAGGTAACCAAAGCAAAGCTGCTTGGAGGCAATGCACTTTCCTGGCTAAAAATTCCCGACACAGTTTGTTAACCTGGGTTCTCATGGGCTCAATGCTTAGGTATAATTCATGACGAGCTTATGATAAAAACCTACGAAAAGCCTCTGATAGAGATTTTACGCTCGCAAGGACGCGACGAGCAGGATATCGTGCTTGCTCAAAAAGCCTATGATTTTGCGCACAAAGCTCATGATGGACAATTGCGCAAATCAAATGATCCATACATTATTCATCCAGCCGAAGTCGCTTGCATTCTAGCTGAGCTAAACGCCGATATTCAAACTATTTGTGCAGCGTTGATGCACGATGTGCTTGAAGATTGCGAAGTTACGGCCAAAGAGATGGAAAAGGCTTTTGGTACCGATATTCTTCGCATAGTTGAGGGTGTTACCAAACTTGGTAAGTTTAGTTTCAGTTCTAAGGCTGAACGTCAGGCTGAAAACTTTCGAAAATTAATTGTCGCAATCGCTGATGATTTTAGAGTTGTGCTTGTGAAAATGGCTGACCGTCTTCACAATATGCGCACGCTAGATCATATGGCTCCTCACAAGCAAGCCGAAATTGCCAAAGAGACGCTTGAAATATACGCGCCTCTTGCAAATCGTTTTGGATTGGGCGAGATGAAGTGGGAATTGGAAGACTTAGGTTTGCATTATTTGCATCCCGATGAATTCAATGGTCTCAAACAAGTTGTGGCTGATACACGCGAAGATCGAGAATTGCTAATTCGCGACATTATCGCAAAGCTTGAAGTCGAGCTCAAAGAACGTTCAATTAAGGCTGAAATAGTCGGCAGACCCAAGCATTTGTTTGGCATCTGGCTCAAGATGAAGAAACAACAGAAGTCTTTTGAAGAGCTTTATGATGTGCTTGCTATTCGTGTCATTATTGATTCAAGCGAAAAAGAATTCTGCGAAATCGGCAAAGATCCAGATACTCAAAAATGCTACGAAGTAATGGGAGTCGTGCACCATCTCTTCACTCCCATTCCAGGGCGATTTAAAGATTATATCGCCATGCCCAAATTCAATAATTATCAAAGTTTGCACACGGCTGTTATTGGTCCCAAGGGCAAGCGAGTCGAGATTCAAATCCGCACAAGACGCATGCACCACATTGCTGAATATGGCATTGCTGCCCATTGGAAATATAAAGAAGGTGGAACTGGCAAAGCCGATTCTGATGGCGACAAAAAGATTGCGTGGCTTCGGCAATTGGTTGATTGGCGTCAAGAATTAGACGATGCCAACGAATACATGGAAGAGGTCAAAATCGATCTTTTCTCGGATCAAGTTTTTGTTTTCAGTCCCGGTGGGGATGTGATCGACTTGCCAACTGGCTCTACGCCTATAGATTTTGCCTATAGAATTCACACTCATGTGGGACATTCTTGCGTTGGTGCTCGAATTAACGATCGAATTGTGCCACTGAATACGGTGATGAAGAACGGCGATATCGTCGAAATTATCACCGGTAAAAACACCTTTCCAAAAATGGACTGGCTCAATTTCGCCAAAACGCATTCGGCCAAGAGCCGTATCAGGCAATGGTTCAAGAAGCACCACCGTGAAGAACATATTGCCCAGGGACGTCAGATGCTTGAGTCGGAACTTGGTAAAGGTAATCTAGATGAGAGCTTTACCAACGAAAGAATTCAAGAAATTGGCAAGAAACTCAATCTCAAAAAGATGGATGACATTCTTGCCGCCGTTGGCTATGGCGATATTTCAGTCTCTTTTGTAGTCAACAAAATTCGCGAACTAGACCAGCAAGAAAAAATAACCGAGAAAGGTTATATGCTGCCGAATTTTTCAGCCGAGCCAGCCAAACCAAAAGACGTTGGCAGTCTTGGTGGATTGCTGCATCACCTGGCTAAATGCTGTCAGCCAGTGCCGGGAGAAGAGATAGTCGGAGTGGTGACTCGCGGTAGTGGCATTGCTGTGCATAGATCCGACTGTACTAACTTGAGCAAAGTCGATGAAGACAGACGTATGTCTGTCGACTGGTCGTCGGAGCGAAGCTCGACTTATCCTGCATGTCTTTCTGTTGAAGCACTTGATAGAGTGGGCGTTGCAGGCGATATATTGAAGAAAATTTCTGACCACAAAGTGAATTTGCGCGATTTGCGCATTGAGACTAAAACAGACAAAAAAGGTGCAGTTATTACACTGATTTTAGAAGTTGTAGATTTAAAGCAATTGATGCAGGTTTCGCAGGCTATCTCGCAAATTAGCGATGTTATTCGAGTACAGCGTAAAGACCATCGCAAAAAGTCACCTGCCAAAGGCACCGGTGGTAATACCAACGAGAAGGGCAAATGAAACTTGTTCTTGCCAGTCAAAACTCAGGCAAACTCAAAGAATTGAAAATTTTGCTTGGACAATTGCCCATCGAACTTGCACTTGCACCAGATGAATTCGACCCTGAAGAAACAGGTGATACTTATCTTGCCAATGCCGAAATCAAAGCGCGAGAAGCTGCGCGAATGACGGGCGAATTGTCTGTTTCAGACGATTCTGGCATTGAAGTAGAAGCGCTTGATTGGGGACCGGGAGTTCGCTCTGCTCGATATTGTGAAGGCACAGATATAGATCGCCGACGTAAGATGCTTTTGGAAATGGCCAATGTCCCTGAAGCCAAACGCAACGCACGTTATGTGTGTGCACTGGTGCTTGCTGATAAAGATCATGTTGTCTATTCAACTGAAGCATACTGGCACGGCAAGCTTATTACAGAAGAACTTGGAGAGAATGGTTTTGGCTATGACCCTATTTTTATGCCGAATGATTGCACAATGACTTCAGCTCAAATCACGCCCGAAGAGAAGAATCAGAAGTCGCATCGTGCAAAAGCTTTTAAGGAGCTTGCCGAATTTTTGAGTAATAAATTTAAATTGGAATCCCATAAATAGAAGAGTTGATAAATGGACTTAAGAGAGTATCTTGAAATCTTAGACGAGAAAAAGGAGCTAGTAAGAATAACTGCTCAGGTTTCTTGTGATCTCGAAATAGCAGAGATAACAGACAGAGTAAGTAAACTTCAAGATGGCAAAAACAAGGCTCTGTTATTCACTGACGTTAAGGGCTATGACATGCCTGTGCTTATTAACGCATTTGGATCTAATAAGAGAATATGTAGTGCTTTAGGAGTTCAACACTTAGACGAATTAGCTGATCGGATAGTGAAACTTATTAAGCCTAAAGTGCCAGAAACTATTATGGACAAAATAGCTATGCTGCCCACTTTGATGGAAGTAAGTAAATTTCCACCAAAGTTGATAAAGGGACAAGCTCCTTGCCAGGAAGTTGTCATCACAGACAAAAGCCAGCCAATGCTAGACAAGCTCCCAATAATTAAGTGCTGGCCTGAAGATGGCGGGCCGTTTATTACTCTTGGAGTAGTGATAACTAAAGACCCGCGCTCTGGTCACAGAAATCTTGGTGTTTACAGGCTACAAAAGTTCGACAACATAACCACTGGCATGCACTGGCATAAGCATCATGATGGAGCCCGACACTTTGAAAACAGTCGTCGCGACCTTCAGAAGAAAGAGCCCGCTGTAGCTGCGGCTATGACTTCAAGCCACATAGACGAGCCGCCAAATTATGGGACCTTCTTTGATGAAAGCAAATTTGAAAAGCCAGGCAATCGAATGGAAGTGGCTATAGCTCTTGGTTGCGAGCCGTCTGTAACCTACTCAGCTACAGCACCATTGCCCCCCGACATAGACGAACTCTTACTTGCAGGCTTCATAAAATCAAGCCCGGTAAAAATAACTAAGTGCAAAACCATAGATCTTGAAGTTCCAGCTAATGCTGAAATTATCATCGAGGGCTATGTAGATCAAGAGGACTTGCGCACAGAGGGTCCATTTGGCGATCACACAGGCTTTTATAGTTTGGCTGGACTCTTTCCCACGCTTCATGTGACCGCCATAACGCACAGAAAAAATCCCATTTATCAAACGACTATCGTGGGCAAACCACCGCAGGAAGACTGTTATCTGGGCAAAGCGACCGAGCGCATTTTCTTGCCTATGGTGCAAATGCTAGTGCCTGAGATTGTGGACATGAATCTCCCCTGGGAAGGTGTATTCCATAACTGTGTAATAGTCTCGATTGATAAGCGCTTTCCCGGACACGCTCGCAAGGTCATGAGCGCTATTTGGGGTCTGGGTCAGCTTATGTTCACTAAGTTTGCCATTGTTTTAGACAAAGAAGTGGACGTGCAGAATTTGTCTGAAGTCGCTTTGAACGTTTTTGGAAATACAGATCCAAAAAGAGACATGATGTTTGTTGAGGGCCCACTCGATATTCTTGATCATGCTTCTCCCATTATGGGTCTTGGATCTAAAGTCGGGATTGATGCAACTAGAAAATGGGAGTCCGAAGGATTCACGCGTAACTGGCCTAAACCAATCGATATGAGCTCTGAGATCAAGGACCTAGTTAATGCTAATTGGTCTAAATACGGGCTTTCTTAGGATTGACGGGTGGCCTCGGCAATATCTCTCTTCTAAAATTCACGATGTCAAGTGTAAATATTTTAGAAAAGCGTGTTGAAACTTTGATTAAGCGGGCATAAGGAATTTACGAACCAGTTGCTGGCTCAGCAACATGACCTCTCCTGCGGGTGAGGTTCGGGTTTTATTGTGGTCCCATATTCACCGAGAGTTTGCCTGGATGAACGTGTTCAAGCGCATATCTGCTATTGCATTGGTTTTAACCTTCGTTGCTGGATCTGGCGTACAGCCTGCCCAGAGTTTTCGCAATGACAGTCCAAAAGATGTCTACCACGAAGCTTGGAAGCTTGTTCGCGACAACTTCTACGAAGAGTCTTTCAACGGCGTGAATTGGAAAGATTACGAGCATAAGTATGATTCGAAAATCAAATCCACCGAAGACGCTCATAAATACATCGCTCAGATGTTGAAGGTTTTGAATGACCCTTACACCCGTTTCCTCGATCCCCGCGCTTTCCAGGACGAGAATGATGCCATTGACGCCAAAATCGTCGGAATTGGTATCAGCCTTCAACAAAGCAAAGAAAAACCCTCGAAACTACAAATCGTACGAACCATCGAAGATGGTCCAGCCGAAAAAGCTGGTGTCAGAGCTGGGGATGAGCTTATCGGCATTGACGGCGAATCTTCAGTTGGTATCACTCCTGAGCAGGCTGCAAACCGTATCCGTGGAGCCGCAGGTAGCCCAGTCGATTTGACCGTTAAGCGCTCAAATAGCGAAATTCGCAAAGTTTCAATTACCCGCAGAGAAATCACCATCAAAGCTGTCAGAGCAAAAATGCTCGATAATAATATCGGTATGATTCAGTTGAATACTTTTATATCTAACGATGCTGCAAGAGAATTCCGCGGTGCGCTCAGAAAATTGTCCCGCGCTGATGGTTTGATCATCGATTTGAGAGGCAACCCAGGCGGACTCTTAAGTAATGCACTTGAAATAGCCGACATGTTACTTGAAAATGGAGCTATAGTAAGCACTATTAGCCGAAACGCTAAACACACCGATATCGCCACAGGTCTTCCGCTCACCAAACAGCCTATTGCAGTTTTGATGGATTCTGACAGCGCATCGGCAAGTGAAATACTCGCCAGTGCATTGCACGACAACAATCGCGCAGTACTGGTTGGAACTAAGTCCTACGGCAAAGGTCTCGTGCAAGAAATCAATAAATTGCCAGGCGGTGCTGCAGTTCACATCACAGTCTCACGTTACCTCACCCCAAATAATCTCGACATCAACAAAGTAGGAGTAAAACCAGACCGCTTGGTAGAAGACAAAGAGGCCCAAGTATCAGCAGCAATCTCAATGCTCAAAGACAAGATTGCTAGCTTGAAAAAGCCGATTCACGCTACAAGCGCACTGTCTGTCAATCAATAAACATGGCAAACACTCTTAGAGTGAAGTCAACCAAAGCCAGCGCAACAAAGTTTGCTCTGGCTTTTTGCTTCGTTATGGCAAATTACACATTATCTGACCAAGCTGCTATTGCTCAACTCGGGCAGTCCGACTGGGTCTCAAATAGCGGCGGTGGTGGCGGAGGTGGCTTGCAATCACAGCAAGCACAGATGGACTCATCCGGCGACAATTCCTTTTATGCGACGAGACAAAGCAGCCCCGATAGATCAGCAGGATCTTCTATGAATGCGCTTCAAGCGCAAATGGGTGGACTTGGTCAATCCAATTGGATCGGTGGCGGGCAACAACAGTCGCAACCCCAGTCAAATGAAGCAACGTGGTATCAACCTGCTGGCACAAGCAGCGATGACCAATCTGAATTAGCAGGTTCTGTGCAACAACAAGCATATAATCAACAACCGCAGCAGCAATATCAGCAGCAATACCAGCAACAGCCACAACAACAATTTCAGCAACAACAAAGACCACAGCAGTATCCGGCACCGCAGCAACAGCAGCAGTTTCAGCAGCAAATGCCCATGCAACAGATGCCCATGCAACAGATGCCGCAACAGATAAGCTCGTCTGATTGGCAGCAAGGTGGCAATGCCGGACTTGCTTTTGCTCAACAAGGATCTGATTCCACTCCAGATGGTATCGATCCAAAAGCGCTTGCTCAAATGCAAAGTGCCGCAAAAGCTATGGGAAGTGGTAAACAAATTAGTGGACAAGCTCAGCAATTTTTGAATAGTGGTGTTCCGCAACAGTCCCCGCAACAGATGCAAGCAGCAGTTCAACAAAATGCAAGATTTAGAGGTGGATTTGCTGTTCCTCAAAAAGCGCCACGTATGTCAATGCCTATGCAAGGTGGAATGGGATCTATGGGAAATCCTATGGGTGGACTTAGTACCACTGTTAACCGCGCGCTCAATCGTAGTGTACAATCTGCCATTTATAAAGGCGTAAACCAGGGTCTTTTCCGCGGCTTAAGCAAAATGCGTTTCTAATCCATGTTCAAAAGTTTTACTGAAGGTGCTCTCAAAGTTGTGCAACTGGCGCAACAAGAAAGAGAAGAACTCGGTCATTATATGACCGGCTCCGAGCATATTTTACTAGGCATTCTTTTGTGCGAAAACACTCGTGCTGCCCAGACTCTGCAATCACTTGGTGTCACTTACCGAAAGGCGCTTGAGGAAGTCTGTCGCATAATGGGAAGAGGAACCACTTATCACGTGCCTGCTTTTACCTTTTCTCCCCGCGCTAAATCTATTTTCTACAAAGCTAAGGAGACTTCAAGTACGAGTGGTGTCTCTCGTGTGGATACTATTTTGTTATTGCTTGCTCTGGTTAGCGTGCCTCGTTGTACAGCTCAAAAGGTTTTGCATGCATTAGATGTAGATTTGGAAGATTTAGCAGAGCGTTGTCGCAATCAAATATTTCCAGACAATGAGTCGATTCCGACCATAAAGATGTCACCGATAAGCAAACTCTACGAGAAAATTCATTCTAAATCTGGACCTGAGTCATCCATCTCAGAAGATGATGAAGACCTTAATCCCACTATTGTCGATTCTATGATCGACCAGGTAGTTAATCAAAAATACAAAGTCGAGTCTGTCATCGGTCGTGGTGGCATGGGTGTTGTGTATAAAGCAAAACATTTGATTTTAGACAGATATTTCGCCATCAAAGTTTTGCACCCTTATCTTGCCTCAGACTCGCGAAATCGCAAACGCTTTCAGCGCGAAGCTCAAGCTGCCAGTCGTTTGACACATCCAAATCTTGCCACTGTATTTGATTGGGACTTGCTTGAAAATGGTTGTCCGTATCTTGTTATGTATTACATAGAAGGCTTCAAGCTCTCTGAAATAATAGACATGAAAGAGTCTTTTGCACTTGAGCTATGGCTTTCACTTTTTGTACAAATGTGTGATGGACTTGTCCATGCACATAGTGCTGGAGTAATTCACCGCGACTTAAAACCTGGAAATATCATTATTACCGAAGGTCAGCACAAAGAATGTTTTGTCAAAATCATAGATTTTGGTATCGCTAAACTTTTATATGACTATGAAAAAACGTCTATCAGTAAAGACATAACTAGAGACGGAGAGGTTTTCGGCAGTCCACCTTACATGAGTCCCGAGCAATGTCTTGGTCGAGTGCTCGATACTCGCTCAGACATTTACAGTCTTGGTTGTGTTATGTATGAGGCATTATGCGCTCAGCCGCCATTTTTGGGCGAGAGTCTTTTTGAGACTATGCATAAACAGGTGCATGATACTCCAAAGAGATTTTCCGAAGTTGGCACTAAATTGCAAATTCCAAATGAGCTTGAAGAGCTAGTTTTCAAAACACTCGAGAAAGAACCTGACAAGCGTTATCAGTCGATGCAAAAACTGAAAGTCGACCTGGAAAATGTTTTGAGCAGGGTCAAAACCGCAGCTATACTTTGAGCAGGCAGTCGCCGATTTTTATCCCGTCGCCAGCAAAACACGAGCGAGCAACTTCCATAGCATGCTTAGAGCGAGTGCCAACTCCTCCGCCAGTTCCTAATCCAGGAGCGCGAGGGACTGTCACAAACTTGCGACCAAGCAATTTTTCGATATCTTTTACAAGATGACGTTGGTCGTTTGAAATGAAACTATGCGCTACTCCGGCTCTTCCGGCTCTGCCTGTACGTCCAATTCTATGAATGTAATCGGCTGCGCATGTGGGCAAATCGTAATTGACTACATGAGTAATGGCTGGAACGTCTAGACCGCGAGCGGCAATGTCGGTAGCTACCAAAACGTTGAAACTGCCAGCGCGATAACGAGCAATTGTTTTCTCACGTTTATGCTGACTGATGTCACTGTGAATTTCTTCGGCTTCGACATTTGCGTCTTTCAATTTTCTAGTTAGTTGAGTAGCTGTGCGTCTTGTACGGGTGAAGACTAAAACGGTGGCATCTTGCCATTCTTGAAGAACTGATAAAAGAAGCTCGTCTTTTTCGCCTTTGCCCACTTTGTGAGCTTGTTGTTCGATAGATGCAGGTTCGAGTTCTTCTTGCTTGCAGCGAATAACAGTAGGTTTGTTCATTATATCTGATGCCACTTTTTGCATTCTATGATCAAGTGTGGCGGTGAACATCATCGTTTGTCTTTTTTCTGGAATCATGGTCATGACTCGCTTAACCTGAGGCATGAAGCCCATGTCTAGCATTCTGTCAGCTTCATCAAGAACAAAATACTGTACTTGACTCAAGTCCATAATTTGACGTTGCAATAAATCATTGAGACGTCCAGGAGTGGCTATAGCAATATCGATGCCCTGGCGAACGGCGCCAATTTGTGCACCATATCCGGTGCCGCCGTAAAAGGCAGCCGATTTCAATCTTTGATATTTGGAAAGTGCGTCAACTTGAGATTTGACTTGCAAAGCCAATTCTCTAGTAGGTACAAGAATCAGGGCGCGAATCTCGCGTCTGCCGCTAGATTGCGATCCCAAGCCTTCGATAATAGGTAGCGCATATGCTGCTGTTTTTCCGGTGCCAGTTTGGGCCGTGGCGATTAGGTCATGTCCTTCTAGTAAAGGTCCGATAGCTTTGGACTGCACCTCTGTAGGTGTTACAAATCCAAGTTTCGTAAGTAAGGTTACCGAGCGCTCAGAAAGTCCGAGCTGAGTGAAATTATCCATAAATTCCTTATTGATTTGCGGCAGTGAATTTATAGCCGCTAGCCCTTTATATTATCACCTTACTCTTGGCATTTAGTCGGGCATGTCATTATGTAAAGTGAGGGGAAACTAATACAAGTCTATCCTGCTGTTTCTGAAGTCTGGCGCGTCGATTTGCTCGATTTTGACCTTTAGCTCTTCTAGTTGAACAGGTGCGTTTTTTGACACAAAAACGGCCTGTGGTCTGAATCGGCCAGCGGATACACAAGATGCTGGGACATAACTGACGAATTGGAACGATTCGCTTTTGGAGCTACCTTTTAAGTCTAAAACTTTCGTGTCATCAAAAACATTGACCGAGAAGTCGGGTTGATTTTCCAGACGACACATAAGGTCTAATTTGAGTTTTGTCGGACCTTGGCTTTGGATTTTGGCGTCTAGAGTGACTTTTAGTAACCCGTTGCAATTAATACTCAAGTTGTTGGTACCAGTATCCACGAAAGTCAACATTCCAGGTGGTATCACAAATGGTGAAGGCTTTCCTTTGAGTAAATCTTCTTCGATTGTTACAAGTGCATCAAGGGCTTTGTTGTGGTCTTTATTTTTGTTTCCTAAGGCAATTATTATTCGCTTGAGAGGATTTGTGTTTTTTTCCTGATTGTTTGTTTCGACATAAGGTACACGAGCATCTAAATCTGTTGCACTTGTATTTAGCTTGTAGAAACAGAAGTTAAAGAGTGAAGGCAGGCGCGTTTCGCCGGATAGTTGTTTATAAGAACTGTATAAAACGGTCCCCTTTTTTTGTGATTTAAGTACGATTTCGTTTTTGCCTTTAAAATTTAAATCTTGAATCGGTACACTAAGTGCTCGCCATTGTCTGAATTGAGATTCGTCTATATTGAGTAATTTAGCGAACATTTGATAGTTATGCAGACTATTGTCACTGGTGCTAAAACGATGAAGTGGTATCAGCGAACCATCTAATTTGTGACCGTTCACAATCACATTTGCTTCTTCTAACTCTTTCGATCCGTCTATCAAGACGAGAGCCCAGTCAGGCTTGATCACATTCAAATCTATTTCGCGCTGTACTTTTTGATCAGGCGCAATTGTCATCTTAGATTCTGTAGGAACACCGATTTCTTCGGCAGACGAAACTAGAATAATTGTCAATGCAAAAACAGGCACAAACGTTTTGAACATTTTAAATTTTAAAAGTGGCTTCCACTCTGTGTGCGTGGTCAAAATGGCAATTGCACTGAATAGAAGTAAGAAAGCCGATTTTAACAAGGCAGAGGCTAAAATAGCCAATGTGCTTGACACGTTTAAGTCGAGCAATATGGCTTGAATGGGCATACTCAATATTAATAGAAATGTGATTAGAGTTGCTGCAGCGAATAGTGCACTTCGCTTTAATTTGCTTTCTCCAGTCATTAATCGACTGAGAAAATAAACCGCAAACAAAGTAAAGAATGGCATCGAGGTATGTCCGTAGCGCGGACACGCGCTAAAAAACAGATATAGAAAATGAACAGAAATAAAACAAAGCGATCCGAATAAAATGATTGGTTGTTCCTGATGGGCGAACGATTCTTTCTTAGTAAGAAAAGTAAGAAATGAGATGAGACCCGCAATTCCAGAGGCTATAAGTGAAACATGCCAGAAAGTGATTACTTGCGCTGGTAAAAATAAATAAGGTGTTCTGTAATCATTCCAGGCGTCGCCCCAAATTCTGCTTGGCTTACGCAGTAATAGAAGCAAGTGTTCAAGCGGCTTTTGTTTAATATTATTAGTGAGCATTTGCATGCTCTTTTCTTTTTCTTCATCCACGCTTGCAGGTCGTGGAGTAACAAAAATTCTTCCGTCAGATGGTAAATCAAAACCACAAATTAAGTTGTAAACCGGTGCACGTTTTGGTGTTAAAATTATTTCTCCGCATGCTGAATACGTGAACCAGAGCCAAGGTGTAAGCGCGAACAAGGCGCCAAAGATACAAGCTGTTATGCCACCAATTATAGTACATGATGTCATCCCTCTTTTCTTTTTGAAAAAGACTAGCCCTAGTAATAGAGGCACCATTGCCGGTGCAAGTATTGGACGTAACAAAACTAAAAGGCTCATTATTATGCCAAGTGCAAAAGTCGTTAAACAGACACGCTTTCGCGATTCTTCCTGACCCAAGCGGACACACAAAAATAAAGCAAGAAGACTTAATAGAACTCCGACTGGTTCGGTCAATAACTTAGTGGTGCCAATAATTGCTGCCGGATATGTTGCCCAGAGTAGTCCTGATATAAGACCGAATTTTTCACTTGCTGCAAGCTTCTTGCCCAGATAGAACATAAGTATCGAAGAGAGTGCGTGAAACAAAACAAGCAGAGCAAGAACTGGTTGCATCGCTTCCAGTTTTGGTTTTGCACCTATCATCCAAAATGGAATGCCACCAATAAGTGGAAGAACCGGTCCATCGAGCAAAAGTTTTTCTTTTAGTTTGATGCACTCTGGTTGCAAAGCATTTAAGCCAGCACTTCCCACATGACCAATCGCCTCATGGATAGCGACAGCAGATTGCATATAAAGTCCAGAGTCAAAAAAATATGCACTATCTATTGCCCGCCTCGATAGCCCGACAATAATGCCGATTACAAGCGCCACAACAAATACTAAAAGTGGATAGAACCTTGTCACCGGTTCAGTATATCAATGCAACGCGTTTATCGTCCTAAGTTTCGTTTTTGAGCCTCGAGCATTCTTCTAACTGCCTCAAAATGATTTGGGAAATCATTTTGAAACTTAGCTTTGCCAGCGTCATCGAGCCCTGAGTAACGCGCAAATGCTTCGGTAATTACTTCGTTTACGTTATCGAAATATCTAGTTGGATGTTTAACGGCAATATTGTTTTGAATAAAAGCATCAGATCGTAAAAATGGCTGGATAGGTGAGCGAGGGTCTGGTTGCCCATCACGCATCGGAACCAATCTTCCTGTTTGGCTCAAAAGTTGACCGTTTTCATTCACTCGAAGCCAGTCACCTCTAGGATTTTGGCAATCTGGAGGCAACCTGAAATAAAAGCTGTCCTTTCCGTTTTCTTTCACTCTAACTGCATCAAGAGTGCTTGGCTCACCAGGCGCGCCAGAATAGAACGGGTTTGGAATAGATTTGAAACCGAGTCCTTCAAGCACCTCATTTGGGTGTTTTCCGTCGGTGTAAGCATTGACTTCAGCGTTGTGACCAATCTCGTGGCGGAGCATGTGTGGCAGAATTGGATCTAATAATCTACTGGACGGATTTATTCTCAGTTCTGCCACTCCATTATTTTCTTTGGGAGGTAGGTAGAATGCACCTTCGCCACCGGTTCTACCGCCGCGACCGCCACCCTCTGAGGGTTTGTTAGTAAATGTTACTTTGAGCGGACTGCCGTCGCGAGTTAAACTGGCATCCCCAGTTGTTTGCAGTGCTTTGTCTAATGATTCCAGTTCATGCATGGTCGGAACACGTGAGCGAATTGCTGATGGTGCATTGGGATTGTCTTTAGGCTTGTCTCTGCCAGGTGCGGCGCAAAGATTTTCTTGATTGCCAAGAAAGACTCCCGGTGGAGTTATAGTGATATTAAAGCGTGTTTGCAGATCGTTTATTTTTTGTTGGATTAATGGGTCTACTTTCTCTGGGCGTATTGTGTTGTCACCTGGTCGAGCTCTTTCTGCTCGCCCGGCTAACTGCGCAACGACTGAAAGTGCATCGGTTGCTGAGTTTGGATTGATTGCTTCTGTCTGAGCGATTTGAAAAGATGAATCAGGAGCGAAAGAGGTATCTGGCAAGAATCTATTGGCAGCAGGATCTGACATCGATTTAATTCCGCTCAGGTAATCGCGCATCCCACCAGCGTAATCAAACCTGTTAATGAGCGGTTCTGTCGAGCCTTTTACAGGCTCGATTTTTTCGGCACCATTGTCACTACCAGTGGTGACTGGTGCTGGAGCATCAGTCGAAGCATTTGCGGTCAATAGTAAGTACCTGGAAAACGAGGTTTTTTAACCATAGAGGCAAAAATCCCGGTTGTCAAGTTATATCTAGGTTTCGGGCGCTAAGCGCTGAATTTGCGACGGTTAGGACAAACGTCTTGAACTAACTTTTGTATTTGTAAAAGTAATCCTTGCAGTCCCACTTTCTGTGTCGCAGAGACTATAACCGGATTTATAACTTGTGGGAAAAGCCATTCCAAATCTTCGCGACGCACTTTGTCTGCTTTATTCAGTACTGTGATGATAGGCTTGTCTACCGCTTCAAGCTCACTCAAAATGTCAAACACGCTTGCAATTTGTTGTTCGACATTTGGATGCGATGCATCGACAACATGCACAAGAATATCTGCAACCGCTACTTCTTCAAGAGTGGCTTTGAATGCGTTTACAAGCGATGTTGGCAATTTTTTGATGAATCCCACTGTGTCTGAAATTAAAATGGGACTTCCATCTGGCAACATCGATTTGCGTGTAGTTGGATCCAGTGTGGCAAAGAGCTTATCTTCAACAAAGACGCTTGATTTTGTCAGCGAATTAATAAGGGTCGATTTGCCCGAGTTTGTATAACCAGTCAATGCAATCACAGGAAGACCCAGCGAGATTCTCTGACGACGCTGTGTCTCGCGATAATTTTTGATTCGCGCTGTTTCTTTTTCGAGTTGATTTATTCTGTCTCGAATAACGCGTCGGTCAATTTCAAGCTTAGTTTCACCAGGACCTCTTGTCCCGATACCGCCCCCGAGTCTACTCAAAATTTGACCTTTACCCACAAGACGCGGGTAGAGATATTTGAGCTGAGCAAGCTCGACTTGCAGCTTGCCTTCTTTTGTTTGAGCGCGTTGAGCGAATATATCTAAAATTAACTCGGTGCGATCTACTACTTTGACCCCAATCATCTCAGTTAGATTTTGCGCTTGAGTAGGAGAAAGTTCTTTGTCAACCACTACTAAATTAGCGCCCATTTCCTGGACTAAAAGCGCGACTTCCTGCACTTTGCCAGATCCTAGGAAATAATTTGGATGTGGTTTTTGACGAGCTTGAGTCATCCGTCCGCAGATGGTGGCACCGGCGGTGCGGGCTAATAGTGCCAATTCGTCTAAATCGTCTTCAATTTCAAAAGCGTTGGCGCCTTCGGTAATTAAATCTACTAAGATTGCACGCTCTTCGCCTTCTACATAAGTTGTGCCGGATATGCTAACGCGAAATTCGTCTTCAAGTGAACCTATCAGATTTTGAAAATCGTCTTCCTGAGTGCTTCGTGTCGTTTGAGGCGGCAAGATTTTGTAGATTTTACCTTCGCTGTCGCGTCCAGGCATTAGATGTGCAATGTGCACCGCATCAGCCATGTAGGCTTGCTCACCCTTCGATTTGTTGAATGTTTGATCCGGGTTAACATCAATTTGAGCAAGCAAATCAAGTCTATTTTTGGCAAGACAATTTAGATTTTCCTTGCTAAATGCTTCTCCAGGTTTTGTTTTATATTCTTGCGAGCTTTTGCCGCCCTTAGAAAAATTGGTATGGATAATGCGATGACCGCACAAACGTCCCGGACCAACGCGTACACCGCGAAGCTCTGGCATGTTTACATCGCCTGGTTGTCCAACAGTGATGTTGACTACCTGTCCGTGACGGTTTAAAACAACTGAGATATTGTGTCCGGTTGAGTTTGAAATTTCTGCAACTGTATCGGCCAAATCCATTGTGAGAATCTTGTCTTTGGGAATTCGTTTCTGCAACAACTTTGACAGAAATCTGATTTCAGATTTTTTCAGGCCTTTGGCATTGGTCAAATCGAGTTTGCCGTGCAAAAATTTCTTCCTCCTAACATAGATTGTCCTACTTGCATAATACCCTTTAGGCGCCAAAAAAGGCGAGAATTTAATGTGGCGCGGGATTTCAGGCTCCCAATTTCACCCTAAAGTATATGAGTTGGCGTAGTATCGAATAGCATAATAGAATTGGGATAACGTCTTTGGGGTGTCTTTGACTCATGAAAATCAAGCTGATTTTTGCTGCCGTGTCTGTCGCATTTGCTTTCAACTCAAACTGGCAGCCGACATGGGCAGATGAAGCCTTGCCCGGGTTCAAAGTCGATGAGTTGCCTAAAGAACCTGAGGGTGAGGTGCCGATTCCTATGAACAGACCAACCTTGACCCCAGTTGCTGATGAATTTCAGACTCTACCTTCTACACAGACTACACAGACTACACAGACTACAAAGTCTACTTCAGATTTGCCACCCGAGCCTGAGGTCATCGTTCGAGATGGTCCACTTACTGAGGCTCGCTCCGAGCTTTTACGTTCAATCTATAAAGCAAAAGAATGTGGCATCGGTATTACAGGTTACATGAAAGCTTTTGAATACATCGAGGATATGGCTGCCAAAAGTGAGCAGGAAGACGCTATCCAAAAAAGAATTGATTCTCTGAAATTAGGACTCGACGAGCAGTTGACACGAAGTGAAGCGCTTAAAACAGAAGCTGCCACAAGTGCTGCGCACGCCACACACCAGGGACCAGGTGGAGGGCACAAACTTGGACCAGGTAATTTACTTGCCGACCCTCAAGCTATTCCGTCTAGTTTCAGGACGATGGGTGGTGGAGCAGGTGGTCAGTCGAAGGAATTATTAGATATGATAATTTCGGAAAAGTTAGGGGGCAAACTTCCTTCTCAGATGAGCAAGCAAGAATTGCAAAAGAAAATGAAAGAAGTGCCTGAACTGGAAGAATATCTCAAGAGATTCAATAAATAGAATAAATGAAAGTAATTTTGTTATTGATTTGCGCGCTGCTACTGCATCCGGTGGCTTTTGCACAGAGTGCACCAGTTGGTGACAAATGGGCTTTAGTGATTGGAATAAGTAAGTTCCAAGACTCTTCGCTAGATTTAAAATATCCTGCTAAAGACGCTAAGGACTTTTGCAATTATCTAATTGAAAAAGGAAATTTTGCTTCGGACCACGTTAAATTGATTGTTGATAACCAAGCAACACGCAGCCGGATACTTACCGAGATTGGCGATTCATGGCTTCCTCGCCTTGCTAAACCAAATGATTTGGTAGTAATTTATTTTTCAAGCCATGGCAGTCCATCGCAAATGGATTTAGAAGGCATGAACTATGTCATCGCTCATGACACTAATCGCAATGCTCTGTTTGGAACTGGAATTGCGCTTCAGGACTTATCCTCAATCATTCAAAGTCGAGTACATAGCGATCGCATTGTTCTTATTTTAGATGCATGCCACAGCGGAGCTGCAAAGACAAAATCTGACACAAAGGGTCTTGTGCGCCAGGGTAATTTTGATATCGGTCAAATTCCAATGGGCAAAGGCATGTTGCTTATTTGTTCAAGTGAGCCCAATCAAGTTTCGTGGGAATCGAAAAAATATGAAAATGGTGTCTTTACCAAAAAACTGATGGAGGGCTTGTCTTCACGTGGACAATATACCAAAATGAGCGAAGCATTTGCCGCGTTGAAAAATGGTGTACAAGCTGAAGTATTAGAAGACCGTGGCGAATTGCAACAACCAGTTTTGAAAAGCGCATGGAAAGGAGATGAGCTGGTACTTGCATCCAAACCTGCCAGTCCGCGTACATTGCCCGATGAATTAAAAGGCAATGGTGGTAAAGTCGAAATTGCACAGTCGACACTAATAACCCCAACGCCCATAGTGAGCGTGATAAGCCCGGTTGCCACACAAGAGACGCAAAGTCCTCTTGCAATAAGTTCGATTTTGATAGACAGGATCTCGATATTGCCAGTGGTGGGTCCAAGCAAAATTAAAATGGATGCTATCTGGCAAGGATTTGCTCTAAAAGACAATTTAGATGTCGCAAAGCGCCTCTGTGAGCTTGGTCTCGATAAAAAAATTGAACAGGCTTTTCAGGGTGAAATTAAACATCATCTGCGTAACAAAGATGTTATTACGATGGAAAACACGGCACTT
>JACCDT011200901.1_pt1 | contig 23047 bp, 28 predicted proteins | sample 7446291 | NCBI WGS metagenome assembly JACCDT01 (sample SAMN15323446, study PRJNA562643) | freshwater metagenome | isolation source: river surface water | place: USA:Blue River Watershed | collected 2017-08-17 | reverse complement strand
GCTATTAATACAGCGCCGGCTTGTGTAATTAATATCCAAATACGGGAAAATACTGTAGTAGGTGTCGTCCTATACAATCAGAGTTTTACAATTCGCTTTCTTGCTGCAAATCACTACAGTACGCCAAGATTTTTAATTTAAACGTGGGTATATCCTTTTTTGATTAGTCTTTTCAAAGACTTTATTTCTGATTCCATGAAGTCTATTCTGGTTTTTAAGTCCTTGCCTGTTTTTGGCAGGCTGAATAAATAGCCGCTACTATTAATATAGTTTTTATAATAACCATTAGCCCATCGTGACATTGTTTTGTGTATATCAACACCATAAATGCAACAACTTGCATAACACAAACCAAAATCAATTCTATTATGTACAAGAAGAACTATATCCCAATCCTCTTCATACGCTTTTTTATAGATAGGTAGTAATTTTTCATACACCTTTATTAGTCTTGTTATTTTCATAAGAATATTTTTTGTGCGCCTTACAGGAATCGAACCTGTTACCTACTGATTATGAGTCAGTTGCTATAACCTAATGAGCTAAAGGCGCTGAGTTAAAATGTAGCAGACTCAAGTGTCTGGAAGTGGCAACCAATATCTATCAATAAGCGGGTTAATCGCCCTGCTTTGTTGATAGTGATTGACACACGTTTCCCTTGTAATTTCCAGTATAACAATGGAAAGTATAATCAACAGTGTTAATAAAATAATACAGTTTAAATTATTAAATAATATATATAACTAACTTACTTTTTCATACTTAACCTCCTTTCTCCTCTTTAAGTCGAGGTGGTATTCAATGTAAACGTCAATAGCTTCGTGAAGACTCATGCGTGTTAATCCGAATGATTCACAAAACTCAATTAACAGGGTTAAATGCGGAGTTCTTTCAGCTCCTTTAAATACTGGTTTAGCCATAAGATTAGATTTTAGTTCCGTTAATAGCTTTCATTCCTTTAAGGAATTGATTAACTGCCTTATCGAAAGACAGATAAAAACTTATGTAGTGTTTTCTCATACCTCCTCAACAATTACTTTTTTAAGTCCGATTGTTTTAACAGCGTAGTATCTTGCTTGTAACTCACAAGAAAACGTTAACGCCTCACTTGGAAACGCTGTATTTACTTGATTAATATGTCCTTTTGGGTGATATAGTTTATACCCATTAACCGGACTGAATCCGGTAATAATTGCATATCGCTTCATAATTTATTTTTTTGAAGGAAATAAAATTGATTCAATTAAGTTAAATGCTTTATTCATATCGTCGGTTTATTAGTTTACTTGTTGATAGCGATTAACACACTTATCCCTGTGTTTTTTAATTGTTAGTTGTTTTTGTTTGTTGATGTGTCTAACAAGGCGACACCCTAAGAAGTCATTAGCTATTAATCTATGAATCTTTCTTGTATTACTTAATATCTTGAACGCCATCATTACCAAATGATTTTATATGTGACTAAACAAAGTACTAATATTACAGCTAGTGTTACTAATCCGATTATCCACTCAATCAATTTGTCTGAATCATCAGGTTTATTAAACTTAATCATATACAATAGTAGTCTGCCAGTAATATATGGCAAGTATATAAAACCTATAACCTCAAGGATTAAGAGTATGAAAAACCATAGTAATTCCATAAGATTAGTTTTTAAATTCGAGTGTATCAAATTCGAGTTGTAATAATTCAGGTATCCTAACTATAAACTCTAATGCTTCAACTGATTGACGAGGAGATACTAATCCCATCTGAAAATCTAGTAGTATGTCATTGCGATCAATTAGCATATTAAGTACTTTTAATTCACCTATTGGATACATAAGAACAGTATTAATTAGCACTGAATTTAAACTTTTTATTATACGTGTCAAGAAACACGTTGAACGTTGAACTACTCAAGTTTTGTGTTGAGTAATTCATTGTGTAATAAACAGATTTCATACGTCTTAGATTATTCGTACTTTTTTTGATAGTTCATAAATATAATCCCAGTTGTCAGACTCTTCTATATACTCCGCTCCGTTTGGCTCATGGCATTTTTTAAATACCTCATAAGTTGACACATCTATTGCGCCATCTGCTTTAAGAAACATTACGTACATACTACTGGTATTAGATTAATGATTTGTTAGGCGGAGTGTCGTCTCATACTATCTGTTAACTTTACGCCCTTTGTAACGTGTTCCTTATATCAGAATCGAACTGATAATATGACCATCTAAGGAATAAAAAAAGCGCACCACTCCCTTTAAGAATGATGCGCTACCTGCATGGCTTAACAGGATTTAGTTAGCAGAAATTTCAGCTTCGTCTGCAACCTCTTTAGATAATTTGATACCATCAAAACGCTCGTCAAGCTCAGCCATAATCGCTTTAACCTCAGCATCTGTGTATCGTTGATCGCCTCTAAGCATAAGCCCAGTTAACCCCTCAAGTGTTCCGAAGAACTTTTCACGGCGTTTGTTTTGGTTCCCAATTTTCATTTTAACTTTCAAGCCACGTGTCTTAATAAACTCATGAGTATTTAACACGGTTCCCTCAGTTTCAAAAACCAAATGTACATCCTTAGATAATGATAAACCTAAGTTTTGACCGCTCATTGAACGGAATCTGAGCAGCTCACCAATACGCCCTTTGATTTGACGCATTGCTTCTTTTGTTTCGTCGTTTCTAGCTTTAACACTAAAATCAACTTCAAATGTTTTTTGATTCAGTGAATCTAACTGAAACAAAATAATTCGCAATTTTTGCATAGTTGTAAATTTAAAGATTAGACGGAGGGCAGACGTGTCAATCCTGCATTATTAGACAATAACTCACAGTCAGTTTCCTACCTGTAAGCCTCCGATATATTACATCAGTGTTTGTACGAACACACACCAAACGATACTCAATTAAGTAACATTGGTAAGATTTAACTGCCTTACCGAGTATTAATTGATAGATAGTAATATACTGATAATTATTTATTGGTTTACTTTAATTAATTAATAACGTTTAACCCAACGTTGCACTCAATCAGAAAGTGCTAATTAATTAAGTTTTAGATTAGCGTAAATTGTAAATCACTACATATTACAAAGTAACCTGCTAAAATTTTCAGCCGGTTTATTAAACCCACGTTCTGAAATTTAACTACCTATATTAGTTAAGCTCTTTTTGCTTTAATACTGTGTTATTTTTTAGACCTTGTTAGGTCATGGCTTGCCGTTTCCGTTCACCACGTTGAAAGCTAGGTTCATACTATATGCGTGAATAATACACCCGCATAAGGAATAAGTGGAGTTAAATCAAATTAGCGCATTCATCAGGTTTAACGGGCATGACGAATTAACCGTCTATTTTTGTACGTTTATAGTCTTGTATTGCTGACCACTCTCTGATTTAACAACCTCAGTCTGTCTGTAGTCGGTTGCCCTCGTTTGGACTACCTTGTGTTTGACTACACCTCAATAATACATAAAAAACTATATACAACAATAAAAAACCATATAAATCTATAAAAAGCCAGCATCCATGCGGGTTGTAAGCATATATACAACTAAATAAAAACTATGTAAGCTAATGTAAGTATCATGTAATCAGTGAGTTAACAGCAAATCAGCTAAAATATAAACAAACAGGCGCACGTGCGTATAGGATGTAACTGACTGAAAATCAGTATGCGATTGAGGAGGGGTAGGTAACTACAACACACTCGTTGACCTCAACCAGTACTCCACTTAACCGGTGTAACCCATCTGATAATCAACCACTTAAGCGAATACCCCACCTGAAGCGGAAATTTAAGTCAACCTATCTAAGTAGCTGAAAAATAGCGTTTTTCCTGTGGCGAGGGTAGGGGGTGTTTTATATGTATAGTACCCCCACATATCCATCTAAACCATTTCGCAGCCACATATTCATCTAAACCATTTTTTCGACCCTATGTAAATTGAGCGCGCCATATAGGAGTTTTCGTTTTAACTACCCGGAGGGGTGTTTTTACCAGGTACCTGTACTAACGTTCACACTTGATTAATTACATAGCAAATTTTGCCTGTTTTAAGCGATTGGTTAAACGATAATGTTTAAGTAAGGTATTTATATGCCTGTTGTAAAGAAAGTGGTTTAAATCGCGTCTAAATGAAAAGCTGTTAAAATAGTTGCTTAAGTTAAACCTTCGTTCAACATAAGTTCAACATACGTTGATCGTACGTTAAACAAAGGAAAGTAAAGTAAATTAAAGCTTTATATAAGCTAAGACAAAAAAGAAAATATATAAAAGAAAAAAGTAGTTCTGGAACGGGTTATGGAAAGAATTACACGGAAGATATATTATAGAGAGAAGTTAAGTTTGTAGTGGTGGTGCTGGTTACAGAGCGTTTTAGGTGTAGTGAGTCAATACTTCTAGTGTAATTTATTTTGAAAAAAGCTTGGTGGATTAAAAAAAAGTGTTTATGTTTGTGTCCGTGCGTTGAAGGTTTGATTTCTGAAGACAGCTTGATCTGTCAAAAGTGAAAGCTGCAAAAAAGGCGACGGTAAATGGTTAAATCTTGGAACCATTCTCTCAACCGGAAAGAGAAAACCTATAGGAGATTCACAGGCGTAGTCGCGTAGCGGAACCTGTGCGGAAAGAAAGAAAACTGGAAACGCACTTTTTGGCGGGATAGAGCAGAGGTAGCTCGATTGGCTCATAACCAATAAGTCGGTGGTTCGATTCCATCTCCCGCTACTAAAACAGGGTGGAAACTTTGGGTAGGTTAATGCCGATCAGAAGCTCATAGCACACAGGAGCCCTGTTTAATTTTAAACTAAAAACGAAAAGAAAAGTATGAGATGGTATCAAGTTGGTGTCAAGTACACTAAAGAATTTCAAGACGGAACACTCAAAAGAGTTAGTGAACCGTTCATTATCCAGGCAGAATCTTTTACAGATGCCGAGGCTACAATCTACAAAGAAGTTGGTGAGTTCGTTCGCGGAGAGTTTATTGTTGACTCTATCGTTGGTCAGGATTTTTCCGATGTATTGAAGTTTGACGACTCTGAAATCTGGCATAAAGTTAAAACATCCTATACCACCGAGGATGATAACGGCAAAGATAAAAAAGTAAATAATCTGTTTCTGGTATCTGCCCCAAATGTAGATGAAGCTAGTAAACGAGTTATGGATCTTGTTAAACCTATGATCCACACTGTTGAGATTTCCAAAATTGAGAAAACTAAAATTGTTGATGTTATACCTGTAAAACAAGAAGAATATGCGAATCAGTAATAAAGCAAGAAAAGAAAGAGAAGCTGCTCAAACTCAAGAACAAGTTAATGTTCCTGTTAAACGTAAACGTAGAACTAAAGCTCAAATCGCCTCTGATGAAGCTGCCGCTTTAGCTGCTTTATCCGATGTTGATTTAACTGGTATTGATTTAAAATCCGAAGAGGAGTAATGATAATTAACAACTATCACTTAATTCCGAAAAACGAAGCTTCGCTTCATAAAATGGTCGGATGTGATTGCAACCCACATAAACCGACCAAAGAAGGCGCTTCGGAATTGGTAATACATAGATATTTTAATGGAGACAGGCGAAACGAAAAAGTTCAGGAAAATTACACGATTTGGAAACTTGTTAAAGTCAAATAGGAATAACTGCTTTTACTGCCAATGTAAACTCGATGACTACAGCAGAACAGTCGATCATCTTGTTCCTGCCAGTAAAGGAGGTATAAGATCTAACGATAATAAGGTTTTTTCCTGTAGAGATTGTAATCAGTTAAAAGCAAACTTAGATCCTTATGAATTTAAAATGTTCCTTGAAAGAGTTATAACTCTTGAGATAAGTTCATTTAAGAAGAAGACAGGATACCTGAAGAAAGTACTAATAAATGTAAACAGATTAATAGAAGATAAGCATGACAGAACTAAAAAGTCTAAAAGAATCGAAAGACCATAAGTCGATTGTTGTAAAGTTTAATGACGACGTTACTAAAAAGAGGATAACCCTTAAGTACGACGGATTAAATAAAAAGATTCAACATGAGCTTGACGCTTATGTACTCAGCGAGGCTATATCAATTATAATCCGCGACTATAAAAAACAAGGTAACAACGACGCTAAACTGCTTAGACTTGTAGTTTCTAATCTTGAAAATAACTTCATAGAGGTTGCCGATACTGTTGTAAGAGGCTCTAGATCATGACGATTAACACATTGCCAATATTGATTGTTATACTTGTTATTTCTTTTCTCATTATGAAGGATAATAATGGTAATGATAATAACATAGATCCTTGCTAATGACTGAAGTAAAGACACAGAAACAAGTTGTTGAGCTTTTGTATAATTCGTTTACAAAGGTTCCAGACCCTGACCTGGTTGTGGATAATATCTACATTAAGTCATCTGATGAGTATATACCTGTCGCGCAGGTTTACGATGAGGAGCTTTCTTTTATTATCGACAGGATTAAGCAATTCAATAAAACCAAGATTAAGTTTACAATGGTTTACCAGGATACGATGTATAGAATGGCTAAGGAACTTTCAGGCGGTTCTATACGTGTACTTCTGTATCTTTTATCTAAAGTTCATTACCATAACTGCGTATATGGAATAAAGTATAATGACATTTCAACAAACCTTGATGGCATGTCTTATAGTACAATCGTATCTGCATTTAACGAACTTAAGGAAAAAGGCTACATAAAAGAAACCGGTAAAAGAACAAATCTTGTTTATCACATATCTCCAGGAGTGTGCTGGAGAGGATCTGTGTCTAGTATGTATGGAAAACTAAAAATGTTTGTAGAATGATCATACACGTTATACCTATTCTTGACCAATGCTCTCACGAAGAGGAAACAACTTGTGATTGCTGTCCTACTGTTGAGTTCACAGAAGACGGTGACATGATTGTTATACACAACGCTTACGATGGTAGAGACTAAAGACTGGATGCCTAATCATAAACCTCTTCAGTATGATGAGGAGTTCGTTCTTTTTATAGACTCTATAAATAAGGGCTGGAGAAATAAGAATGTTTTTAAACGTTTTGAACTCTATAAGCAGCAGGCTAAAGAATGGCTTGATGAGAATGACGCTATAGAAAACTACTTTGAAAAAGAAGATCAGGAAGATTATATCGCGCAGGAGTATGTAAGATGTAAACAAAATACACTCTACTTTGCTGACAAGTATGGCTGGCTAAAAGAAGGTAACGCTGAAGCCGGTATGATTAAATATAAAGCCTGGGAAGCCCAAAGGCTTATTCTTTTTTTATTCGACTGTGGTTATAATTGCATGATCGGTAAAGCAAGGCAGATTGGTTTTACAACTACGCTCATGCTTGCTGTAATGAAAAGGATTGCTTTTAACCAGTCTTATTACGCTAAGTATATTACTCACAGCTCATTAAAAGGAGAGGAGATTTTTAGGGATAAGTTAAAATGGGGATTTGGTAAGATTCCAGGTTGGTTACTAAGGGGTATTGGTAGCGACAGTAAAACTACGTTATCTATCCATGAAAAGAGTAATAAGAATAAAGGTAGAACAGAAGGAGCGCATTCTCGCGCTGAAGTTTGTACACCAGCTATAGATGCCATTAATGGTGGATCTCCACAGATTACACTTATAGATGAGATTGGACTCTTTGATATTTTTGCTGGAATGATGGCAGAAGGAAGACCAACTCTTTATTTCTATAATGACAAAACTGGCGAGATGGAAATGAGAAGACAATTCTTTGCTTGGGGAACCGGTGGAGAAATGGATAAAGGAGGCGCCGCTTTTGAGTCTGAGTTTAAAGCTGCTCTTGAAGCATGGAAAGAAAGAAAGTTTAATCATGCTGTTATTCCTCTTTTCTTTGACGCATGGGCTAGGGAAGGTATGACCCAGAAAATATTAAATTCTGAGAAAGACTTCTATTACTCAAAAACAGGATTTGATAAAGAGAAATTTAAGGTTCAGTTTCACCAGCATTATCCTCTTTCTATAGACGACATGTTTTTAAGAAACGCTAGAACACTTCTTCCAATAGATCAGTGTAATGAACATCTTTCAAAGATTTTCCAGCTAAACACTGTTGATCAGCCTCAGTATGGTTACTATGAGCCAATCTATGATGTTACAAAACCAACACCGGATCTTGACACTCCTTATAAAATAATAGGAGCCAACTGGATTCCATCTGAAGGTATTAGTGATCCAAGAACTACTGCAGTTGTCTTTAAGCATCCTGAGAAATGGATAAATCGCTACTGGTCTGGAACTGACCCTATTAACTCAGAAACCGGACACTCAAAAATGTCTTCCGCTATTTGGGATAGCTATGCGGACATGCCATGTGCTGTTGTGTTTTACCGGATCAGGAATTTTAAAGAATGTTATCTGCAGTGTTTACTCCAGAGTGTTTACTATAATCCAGAAGGCTGTAAAGATTTAATAGAGGCAAATATTGGAGATCATTATGTTGAATGGCTTGACGCTCATGGATTTGGAAGAAATATACAGCCACAGTCTATGCTTCCTAAGTTCATGCAGTCTGGTCAAAAGTGGTGGGGAATTAATAATAAAACCTCAACTGCAGGTCACATTATTAATAAGCTTATCGAAATGCTTCAAACTCATGTAGATAAGATTTATATACCTTGGTTCTTTAAGCAGATGAAGACTTTTATTGAGAAAGATCTCAGCTCTCAAATGTCTCATAGACAGACAAGGTATCAAGCTTCTGACCTTAGATATGACTACGATGACGTTATCTTTTCGATAATTTATGCGTATATTAATGCCGAATGTAACAGGCAGTACTATCCAAGTAAAATATCTAAAGAAGGTATTGAAAAGAGAAAAATAAGACGGTACTTCCAGGATCACACAACTAATTTTGCTTTAAGGCTTGGAGAGTTTGATGAAGACGGAAAATTTATTAAATTTGTGAATGAATATTAAAACTAAAAAAATGGTAAATACAGCACAGCCTATTCTTGCTATTAATTCTGATATATACACCATACCTCTTTATGTTTATCCAACAAAAGTGTTTGTTTTATCTAATGTAACAGATTCTGTTGCTGAAGCTTTTTTAAATACTAGAGGAGTTCCAAAAGATGATGCTATTGATTTTGTTTATAGAGAAGATAACGAGCCTGGTCTTACTTTTTTCTTTGAAGGAAATATTTATATTAGACTTAAAGTTTATCCAGAACACGACGAGAATCACATGCGAGGCACTATTACGCATGAGTCGTTTCACGCAATGAACTCAATAATGAGATTCATCTGCGCTTCAGAGCCTTGTGAGGAAAATGAAGAGCCTTGCGCTTATCTTCTTGAGTACATCTTTAATGAGATATGTAAAAAAGTTGGATTATAACTTGTTTTTGAGAAAAAAAGATTATATTTGCATCCGATAACACCGTGTAGGGTTTAAAAAACTTACACAAAGCGAACTACACATCGCTTAGTGATAATAAAACAAAACAAAAAATGGCTACAAAAAAACCTGTTGATGTTGCGGTATTGAATAGCGTTGCTGCTCTTGCTGCTGACGTTTCCTTAGCTGGAAACAAAATTTCTTTAACCAATCTGTCTCTAGACTACGATCTTGATCAGATTGACAATGTTGAATACACTGCTTACTCTGCTGGAGTTGCGTCTAAAAAAGACATCGACTTCACTTCTGTGACACTGTTGGCTAACTACCAATATCGTGTTGCTGTAAAAGTTCCTGGTAAAATTGCTTTCAATGGCGGAGGTCAAGAAGCAAATCAACTTATTCCAATTCGTGAGTATGTTGTTTCTACAGGATCTTCTGCTCCAACTGCTACTCAGTTAGCTGCTTTGTTTATCGCTAGAATCAATGCAGACCTTGGTGCTGATGTTTCTGCCGCTGCTGTTGCTGGTGATATTATGAGACTTACTCTTACTAATGATTTAGATCAAGGAGATTTCTTCACTGAACAGCCTGATGGCGCGACTACTGCTGTTAACACTGCTTTCGTTGCTCCTTCTGGAACACCTGAAATCGTTGAGGCTTTAGCTCCTGGTCAAAGTTCAGCTACTGCTCAATACGGAACTTATCGTGTTGATTTCCGTCAAAAACGCAGACATAACGGAGTATCTGGAGGTCTTACTGAATTTCCTGAATTTTTCTACATCTTCATTAATACTGTTGATGGCGATGCTGCTGCTCTTATTACTGAGATTGATGCGATCTTCGACGGATCTCATACTCCAGTTGCAGATTACTTAGGAGTTTAATTAAAAAACCCGTGATCGGGGATGGGATTTAGTTCTCATCCCCTTTTACTTTAAAGAAAAAACTATGGCTTACACAAGTAAATACGCCGAAAAGATGTTGTCTAACGGTGTTGTTCCTAAAAAACCAAATAGCCCAGCATCAAAGACTTCAAAAAAAGCATCTTCTAATGTTGGAAAAAAAGCACAAGACGACTATATGGTTAGAAAAGCTAAAGTAAAGAAATACAATAGTATGCCTGGTAATAACCCAAACAGTCCAAATTATTAATCATGGGATATACCAGTAAATACGCTCAGTCAATGCTTGGTGATGGCGGAGACAAAAAGAAAAAACGAACTGTAACAAAGTATAAAAATCTTAGCGGAGGAAAAGCTAAAGAGATTTCAAATCGCAGAGGTAATAAGCTTATTGATGTTCAGATCGAGAATGGTAAAAAACAACGTTCAGTTTATAAAGACTATTAATTATGGGATACACAAGTCAATACGCTCAAAAAATGATGGGCGGAGGAGGAGAGGATCGTAAAAAAAGAGGAGCCGCTAAAACTTCTGAAAAAAATACTGGAAACCCTGTTAGAATAAAATATAACGGCAACGAGGTTAAAACCGAGAAGTTTACAAGAAAAGACGCTGTTAACTGGAAAAAAGAACATGGCACTGAACAGAGTGTTAGAAAAATTAAAAAAGCAGGAGTAAAAGCTAAGTTTTAATGTCTGTCAAAAAAATGACATCTGATGACGTTGTAATGTTTGAGCCGTCAGACAGAAGTATGCTTATTGATTACCCTGAACTTGCTAATTATCCTGAGTTTAATAATCCAAAGATGTCTCCCAGAGATATTAAGTTTGTTTATTATCTTTCAAACAGGACAAGTCCTATAATTAAAGAGCCTAAAATTAAGAGGATAAAAAAAGCATGTGAGCTTGCTTACAATACAAGAGCTATTGAAAACAATCCAAGGATAAAAGCTATTTATGAAAAACAAGAGCTTCCTAAGGAGATTGTTGATGCAATTCATGTAATGGCTTCTTTTAACCCAGACTTTAGAATGAGAGCTAAGCTTTTAAACGAGTATAGCTTTGATATGCTTCAGTCTCTTGTGTTTATTGATGAGCCAATAGTCGATCTTGAAGATAGAAAGAAATACGCTGATCTTCTTATAAAAACAACAGCAGCTCTTCAAACAATGGTTACTAATATGGAATCAGGATTTGGAGTTAAAGTTAAGAAGGAGAAAGAAAAGGAATTTGCTATTTTAGCTAAAGTTGATGATATTATTGATCGCGTTGAAAGCACTAAATAACGAACTATGTCACTATTTATAACCCCTGCCGTAATAAGACCTAATAGGCTTGAAGATGTAAAAGATGAGAAATATCATTCTGATTTTGCTAAATGGTGTTTGAATAGTATGAACCATCCTTTATATAGGAAGTTTATTACTAAAACTCTTGTTAACTGGAGCTTCTTAAAAGGTAACGATGGTCAATGGATCTTTGATGAGGATCTTGAATCTTTCTTTTTGGATGAAAGCGGAGATGTTCGTAACAGGCTTAAAATGTCAAGGAACCTTGTGCTTCCTATTGTTTCTCATTATGTAGGCAACGCTGTTCGATTGTCTTTTAATGCTAGAGCACAATCTGGATCAGATTTTATTATAAACAGGAGAGAGGAAGAATTAGCTAGGCTTAAGTATTTCTCAAATGTTGCCAAGGATTTCCCTGAGATTAGAGACCATATAACTGATAGATTTCCTATTGGTGAAACAGAACAAGAAACTGAAGAGATTTTTGAAAACTCCTGGGTTGAGAACCATGAGGAAGACATTAACAATCTATTGAAGTTTATAGAGAGCAGGATAGATATGGAGGAGATAAAAATCCAACTAACAACTAATCTTGCTTTGTCTGGAATGACTGTGTTTAAAGGATTTGAACATAACCTTGAATACGATGGAGAGGCTAAAAACCCTCTGTTTTTCTTTTGGGATATGTCAGCTATTAAACCAGATCTTTCTGATTCTGAGTTTATGGGTGATTGGTATTATTCTGATGGTGCTTCTGTTTTTGAAAGATACCAACACATAAATGGAGAGCAGAGAGAGTCGATTGAAAGATTTATTACCGGTAATACTCCAAATCTTAACGGCATAAATAATTTGCTTAATGTGAATTTTTATCAGTCAAACGCTAAGATTCCTATTTATGAGGTGTATTGGAGAGATATAGAGGTTCAGGAATACGGATGGGTTCTTGATAGATTTGGCTATCCGTTCTTTACACAAGTAAATGGAGACTCTAAATACACAGATAAAGATCTTATTAAACCTATAGAGACTAAAATTAAAAGTCCTATAGCAGAAGGAGAAAAGAAAACTAAAATATACGTAGATGTTCTTAGATACTGCGTGTTTACTCCTGCTGAATGTATAGAGTATAAAGGAAAGGATATTGTTTATGAATATGGCGTATGCCCTTATGATGAGAGATACTTGTATTCTCCTTCAAACATAAAGTTTCCTTACAAGTGCTATGCCATGTATTACGATAAGGGAGATGTTCTCTCTCCTATTGATAATATCATATCTCCTCAGAGATTTATAAACAGGTTAATATCTGTTGCTGAGAGTCAGATAAACAACTCAAGAGGTAGTGGAACAATCATAGATAAAAACGCTGTTGACCCTAGAGATGGTGAGGCAGAAGTTTTGAGATCAATGAATAAATCTAAACCTGTTTTTGTTGATACATCAAGAACTGGTAGTGTTCAGAACTCTGTTGGTCAATATGGAAACAATATTAACCAGGGTATAATGAGTCTTTTTGATCTTGTTTCTAATGTTCAACAAGGAATACAAGATGTTACTGGAGTTAATGAGTCAATGACCGGAACACAAGGAGCTTCTGATAAACTCGTTGGAGTTGTTGAAGCTCAAATACAAAGAGGATCGCTTCTTCAAGAACCATTCTTCTGGGCTTTATCTAGCGTAATGAAGCAAGCTTATCAACACATGGCTACAGTTGGTAAGAAGATTTATTTCGATAACCCAAGAAGACTAGCTATTGCTGTTGGAGATCTTGGAATGCAGAGAATACTTATATCTGAAGATCATTTGCTTGATGATTTTAGAATATTTATAGAGAGAGTTGAAGACGAAGCTTCCGCTAAAGAGAAGGGTAATCAATTGTTGTGGACTCTTATTCAGTCTGGAATGATTAGTGAGGAGAATTTCAAACTATTATTAAACAGAGCAACACCTGATTTAGTTTCTAAAACTCTAAGAGAAGAAGTTAAACTTAAGAGACTTCAAGATTTGGAGAGATCTAAAATGGAACCTGTTAAAGCTCAACAAGAGTCTGAAGCTAATGCTGCTATAATGCAGTCTCAAGTTGATAATCAAAATGCTATGATTGAAAATGAAAACATGAATAAGCAGCTTGATAGAGAGAATAAACTTCAAGACACAGTAATAAAAGAAACATTAAAAAATAATGGTTCAAATGTTGCTGGTAAAAAATAAATAATTATATTTGTGACCAATTAAGAAAAGATATGGCAAACGAAACAGAAAACAATGATGTTAAATCATCCCAAACATTTGATGATTTATCTCAGATTAATGCACTTGCAGAAATGTTCCCTGAAGCTGCTTCTTCAGAAGAGTTTAAAGGACTTTCAGATATAGTTAAAAAAGTAGCATCTACTGGCTCTCCAGCCACTAAAGAAACGGAAGAAGAAGAGGAAGAAGATGAGGAGGAAGAGCATGAAGAAGAAGAATCGTCTGAAGAAGAAGAGGAAGAAGAAGACGAAGATGATGAAGATGATAGTGAAGAAGAAGACGACGATAATCCTTTTGGATCGTCTAAGCAGAACAAGAAAACAGTAGATGTTCCTTTTTCTTTTGATGACAAAGCAAAGTCATTTTTAAAGAAAAGATATTCAATTGATGACGAAGGTAAATTCTTCGGAAGCGTTGATAAGTGGAGAAACGATAGTCAAAAGCTTAATGAAGTTCAGGAAAGTAACGAAGAGCTATTAGAAGGTCTTCAGTCATTACCTGAAAACATTAAAGCAGCTATAAATGCTTATGCTAATGGAGGAGACTACCATGAGGCATTTGGATCTGTAGATAGATTTAATTTTAATAAAGAATTTGAAGAACAAGATAAAGACAATGTTGTAGAGCATTATTTCCCTGAGAAATATAAAAACATCGTTAAGAAATTGAATGACGATGAGATTACTGAGGAAGATGCTGAAGAAAGAATAAACGACCTTGCTGACGCAGCTAAGGCTTTATATAAAAAGGACAAAAAGGGTATAGAGGACAAACGTGCTGAATTAATACGCAACGAACAGGTTAAGATTAAGAAAATAAAAGAAAGTGTTTCCGGTTCCGTTAAATATCTCGAAAAGTCGTTCCCAAACTTCAAACCTGCTGAGAAACAAAGAATCAGACAGATTTTGGTTGATGGAAACCCTGATAGCATCTTTAGAAACAAAGATGGTTCTTATAAAGAAGACGCTGCTGTAAGAATTGCACATGCCCTCCATTATGATAAGCTGACTAAAAAGGCTGAGTCAATAGCTAAAAATAAAGGAGCATCTGAGGCTAATTTAGATCTTGTTAATAAAGGCAAGAAAAAATTAGACAAAGGTAAAGCTGCTGCTGATTCTAGTAAGAAAGAGGCTTCATTAAAGGCTGTTGAGCATTTGAACTCTCATTTTAATAAAGATCCTTACGAGTAAAAACAAAAACAAAAAAAACAAAATAAAACATGGCTTTATATAATTTACCAAACGACAATTTCAATAACACAAACTTGAACTCAATTGGTTCGCAGTATGCAAATGACTACGGACATGACATCAGTTTGCTTGTTCAAAAGATGACCAACAAAGTTATCTTTGATTCATCTCCTCGTCAGTTTTTTGACTTGAAGTTATTGAATATGAAAGAATTTGAATCAGTATCTTCTGATGAGTTCTTCTACAAAGAGATGGGTTATCAAAGAGAACCGCTTACCGCTACTGGTACTGCTGGCGCTGTTTCTTACCCTTCAACTCAAACTTTTGCAATTTCTTCTGTTCAGAACATCTCTACAGATACTTTAATCTCTTATCCAAACAATAAGAAAGGTACTGTAATTGATGTTAACACATCTACTCTTGAGATTACTGTTTCTCCATTAACTAATGACTCGCTTCCTGCTGTAGTTGTTGGTGATGTGTTTGCAAACATCTCTTCTCTTGAGGCTGATGGAACAGACGGATGGGCGCAGTATTTCAGAGCTTCAACTGTTGAACGTTTCAACTACGTTCAGTTGTTTAATAAAGTTATTAAATACGGTGAAGTTGAATTGTTTAAATTGAAACAAGCTGCTGTAACTAGCAACTTCCTTCAAATGGAGCGTGCTGCGATGTACAACCAATTCCGTATCGACATTTCAAACGCATTCTGGAATGGAGAAAAAGGAGAGGGTACTACATCTAAAGGAGAAAAAGCGAAACTTACACAAGGAGTATTCCCTGCTATGGTTGCCGCTGGATCGCCTAACTCTACAGCTACAACTGCTACAATCACTGACGCTTTTGAAGACATCGTTCTTTCAACTGAGTTCGGAGAGTACGGAGCTGTTAGATTTGCTTTCGCTACCCCAAGAAATATCTTGAAACTTTCTAAGGCATACAAAGATGAGAAAACTCGTTACACACCAAACGATGACATCGCTAAATTGACTCTTGATGAGATCAATATCGGTTCTTCTCGTATCGTTCTTGTTCCTTACAAACGTTTTGAGGACGAGGCATCATTCCCTGCTTCATTTGCTAACCGTATATTCATCCTTGATATGAAAAACATTTCAATGTGTAGAATGTGGGGCGAGCGTTCTGGCGACACTCTTTCTCGTAAAGATGGTATTCCAAAACGTTATGAGGAAATGTGGGTTGACGCAAACATGGGTGTTAAATTTAACAACCCTCTTGGATGCGGATGGATTGACATGCTTGATTAATCTTTTGCAAAATAAAGCCCATCTGAAATACGGTGGGCTTATTTTTATTAATAAGTCTATTTTTTAAAATTAAAGTAAAATGGGAAAAGTTAGAAGTTCTGAAAAAGGAGATTCTTTAGAAAACAGCACAGGTATTACAGATGTAGTTAAAAATAAACCTGAACAAGAAGTTGTAGAGAGAGAAATGCCAAATGGAGGTATGATGGAATTACTTCTTCAATTACAAAAAGAAATTGAGGATTTAAAAAAGAATAATACGCGAGAAGCGGAAGATAGCGATGAGTTTGATACTCTTGCTGACTATCTTGAAGTTCCTGCTGTGTTCTTTTCGTTTTCATCTGAATACGCTTGCCACGCCGATGTTAGAAATGGCAAAGAGTCAAGACCGCCGCTTGGTGATTTTATAAAGTTTAAAAAGCTTTATAGATACAATAGAAAAGGAGCTGGAAGAGCTGTTGAAACAATCGCTGTGTCTCAAGCTATTGTTAGAAGTAAAAAGACAGCAGAGTGGATTAGAAAACACACTCTTTTTGGGATTAAGTTTTTTGAAAACATAAACGACGCTAAATCTGTTGATGTTACGCTTGCAGAGAAAATGGCTGAAGCAGCCGGAAGAGTTTCAAGCATGAGTGATTATCAGGTTATAGAGCGTGCAAGAATTGAGAATATATATGTTCACCAGGATCTTGAAAAGCTTAGAAAAGAGCTTATCCAGAAACTAGCTAAGAACGATATTCAAAAAGTTAAGACTAAACAGGCGTTGGAAATTAGTGCAGAGAGAGATGACAATTCTAGAAAAATTGTTCCTTCTTTGTTATCAGGCGAGAATAAAGGCTCATCTGAAGTATATTAATTTTAAAAATGATTTATAATGCCAATACTCGCTCAAGACGTTGCGGATCAGCTTAGATTCGCTTTAGACGCTGAGGATTCAGAACATTACAATGATGCTCTAGACATTATCCCGGCTATAAATGCTTCTGTTAAGTGGGCTGTTGGTGTTATAAATGTTGCTCTCGGAGAAAAAAAGATAAGTGAGGAATCACTTTCTGACATCTCAATCGCGAGAGTTATGCAAACCTCTAAAGATAGTAGAATCGAGATTGAGTCCATACCAGATGACGTGTGGACTATTCTCGCTATCTATCCATTACCTACCACTGATACTAATGGTAATACTGCTGTTACTCAGCCAAATCTGAAGAAATCAGTCCACAGATCTGATCTTTATCATGTTTCATCTAATTATGATGCTAAAAGGCTTTCTGTAGAACAGTGGAGTATAAACAGAAATAATCCATTTGCAGCAGGAAATATTGTTCAGAGCGCGAATTGTCCTGAAATAATAGATTACGCATACTTAAATCCTATAAAGTATTTTAAACAAACTGGAGCCACTTCTGTAAAAGATATTGAGATAAGACCTTATATTGTAAATGGTCTTGCTACAGTTATTTATGCAAAAAAACCAGATGAGATTGATAGTTTGTCTGATAATATAGAGCTTCCAAGTTCTTTATTTCAGATGATATTCAATAAATCTCTTGCTTATATCGCTTATAAACAAGGAGATGGAACCAATCTTGATTCTATCACAAAAGAAGATATTAATACTCTTATTCAAACAATATTATAATGACATATAGGTATGTAGGATATGATTTGTTGACTTCGCTTAAGAAAATGAGCGATGATGCTGATATTAGATTAAATCAAGTTTTGTATTGGGTTGCTGTAATGGCAAACAAAATAAGAGTTGATCAGTTTAACAAGACTAATACCGGTTTTTTTACATCTACGTTTTCTAACCTACCTATTTTAACTGATTCGTCTGGCAAAAAATACATTGACATACCTGCGGCTATAATGGATCTCAGTAATGAAAAAGGTGTTGAGATTCTTACTTATTGCGCTGATGAGTGTAATCCATATCCTTTTACTAAGGTGTTTTTTCAGCCTACTACAATTGGTGAGTCTATGGTTTTGTACATGGATGAATACACTAAGCCATCTCCTAGTAATCCTTATTTTTACAGAGTTGGAGATAAAGTTGATAATGTTAAAGTAAATAGACTATATTTGCTTGGACTTGAATGTATAGAAGTTAGATGTTTAGAAGCGGCTCTTAGATGCTCAATAGATCCTACAAATATATGTGATCTTGATGAGGAAGTGCCAATTCCAGATGAAAGAATTGATGAGCTTATTAATGCTGTATTAACTTTAGGTAGATTTGTAATGATGATTCCTGAAGAGACTGTTAACCAAGGATCAGATGACGCTAGAGGAAATGTCGCTGCTCCACCACAAAATAATACTGAACAGTAATGGTAGCAAATGATTTCATTTCGGCTAATCATATAATAGCTGAAGTCGTTAGTATTGTTGGAGATAGAGACTTTAGAAAAAGTGGATTCTCTACTGGATGGTATATGTCCAGGGTTCAAGATGCTTTACAAGAATTGGCTTTTGATACATTTTATCAGGAAGTAACTCTTGATTATGATATTCCAGAGAATTTAAGACTTGAGATACCTAAAAACGTTTTTAATGTTAGGGAGATTTATATTTATAATGGTGACAGTTGTTGCGGTGTTAATGACTCGCAAATAGTTCATTATAAGAGAACTTTTAATAATAAGAATGGTGGATATACCGCTAGAGTTAAGGAAAGCGGAACTAATGCTTCTCCATTTGTACCTACGGCATCCGAAAATTCTCTTGGTCACGACTACTCGTTAGGAGTTTTTAATTCTCCAAAGTATTACGCGAATATCCAAAACGGAACATTAATGCTTTCTTCTCATTGTTCTGGGTATAGCAAAATTAGAATAGTTTGTAATGGAATGGGCGCTGCTGTTGGTGATGTTCCTATTATCCCTCGTTTTTTTGAGAGGGCAATTGTTGATTATCTTGAAGAAAGATGGTACAATTCAATGAAATCATTAGATCCAAGAATGTATAACGCATTATGGAGAGATGCAAGAGATAAAATGTACGACTGGAGAGATGGTAGCTGGAGAAAAGCAATATCAAGAGTTGCCTCAATGGATTCGTGGGAGAAAGAAGATATGAATGAGTATTTATCAGCTATTTTTCATAAATAATGAAACAACTTCATTTTCCTAAAGACTCCAGGACTTACGATAAGGGAGCTAATTTTGATGTAGATAAGGAGTTCACAACTCTTGCTAATGGAACATTTATAGATTCTAGAAACATGAGAAACATGTCTATGGACTCTACTAATGGTTCTATGAAGAAAATTGGCGGAGAAGAACTTATTTATCCAAATATAAACAACAATTGTATAGATGGAGATGATGCTCCAATGTCTGATACTTATATCTGTATAGGCGCTTGCGTTGTTAACGGAAACATTGTTGAGTTTTGGGCTGATTCAGAAGAACTACTTCCTTCTTATGTTCGTATAAATGGCCAAATAGTATTACTTTCTGCAGATTTCCCTATAACATACAATCATTTACTTCAGTTAGATGTGAATGAGTCTTGTATTGGTGGAGAGGTTTATATCACTGATTTTAATGTTGAGCCAATGATCTTCAATATTGGGGATCTTATGAGTAATAGTGGTATGACCGATGATAGTGATTGTACTGAAAAGTATTTTGCTGATTTTAATATCGACCTGTATAAACTATCTCTTAATGTTGCTCTTAATCATCCGGTATTTATAAAGCTTGATGCTAGTACTGGTGGTTATACAAATGTATTGTATGGAGATGGTCTTCCTGTTGGATATGTTATGTATTCTTTTAGGTATGCTACATCAGCAGGAGATAGAACACAATGGTCTCCTCCTACAAATTTAATACCTGTTGTAAAGAGACTTACAAGTGGTAATGAACCAAATTTTCCACACCTTCAAACCATATCAAAACCGGCAGATATATCTGTTCCGAGTGTATATGGCGCTCATATAAAATTAAGAATTGATAATCAGAATGATTATGATTTTATAGAATTAAGAAGGGATTATTGGTATGCTGAAGACGCTCTTAATAGCCCTCCTGTAATGGAGATAATTGCTAGAATTGACATAACAAGCAACGAGCTTTCTGTTAGAGATATTCTAGATCAAGGAAAAGAAGCTGAAGAGGTTCTTAGTGAAGATGAAGCTATAGAGGTTTTGTCTGCTATAAAACGAGCTAAAACAATAAGATATTTTAATAGTACTTTATACTTAATGAATGTTGAGTATGAATCTAGAGATATAACTGATGATATTACATATTTAGGCACTGACAAAATGTTCCCATGTATTCATAATATGGGAGTTAAAGGTCATGGAGATCCTTATAATGGAGCCACATACAAGTCTTTAATGAGACATGAAACGTATGGATGGGGTTTAATAGTTTGGGATTCTCAAGGTAATTATTCTTATGCTGATGAGATCCCAGGATTTGAAAGTTTCCAAATGCCAAGCAGAAGAGATGAGATCTCGACATTAACTGAAGATATTTCTTATTATGGAACTGTTAGAGCTGCCAACACCGATGGTTCGGTTACACAAACTCATGAGGTGTTCGACTTACAGGATGCTACTGAAAAAGAGGATGGTTGCGATTATAAAAACATTTACGACGAAACATTAGGTGGTGTAATAACTGGAACAGCAGATAAAAATGCTGCAACTGTTGATTACGATCCTTCATGTCCAACCGCTGCTGACGATGGATTTGGCGCTACAGTACTAGGAAGTGAGCTTGGTTATAGACCTTATTATCCAACTGGTCAAGACGACACTAACAATGCGTCTCTTGATTACAAAGTAAATTATCAGGTTGAAAATTCAGGTTCCGCATCTGAATATAGCCCACTTGGATTTAGCCCAAACTACTTTTCAATGGGGATGGCACTGAATGGTGTTTCTGGTCTTCCTTCTTGGGCTAAAGCATTCTCAGTTGTTAGAACTGCTCCTGCTGAAAAAGTTGTTGCTCAAGGTCTTGGTTTTTATAAATTAAGATCTGCAGAAGGAGAATTTGGAGCTAATACATCTAAAGATCCTTATGAATTTTGGCTGTATCTTCCTGATGCTGATGATAATTACGGAATTAATTCGTCTTTAATAGACGCTTTATTGTCTGATTCAAGCCCTTACGCTTTAGAACTTGCTTCTCCTTTAGGATTCTTTACTGAGATATACTCGTTTGATGACGCTGTTACTGGAGATATAATGGCTGATATTGTTACATGGTGTAGATTAATGAATGATGGTGAAGGCGCTAGTGCAAGAATTAATCCAGATGAAAACCCTGATATGGGTATTCTTGATGGAACAACTCTTGATAGATTTGTTGCTTATGGTAAATGGAGAGCTACGTCTCAATATTCTCCACAACATGCCGCTGGAGCTAACGGTAACTTTCAATACGATATTGACGAGATAGAAGAATTAACTTCTGGTCGTGCTAAATATTTGAGAATAAGAACTGTACAACCTATTTATGCTGAAGAATTTACAAATGGTGAATATCAGGGCGATGAACCAGATGTACAAGATTGGCACGAACCAATTTACATGGTTAATATAGTTAAAAGAAATGCTGTTGTTCCTGATAATAATACAACTCAGTATCAGTACTGTGGAAACTATGTAAAATTAGATTCCTTAATAGGTATTTCTCAATATAATGACAGTAATAGTTATGCTCTTGTTGATGAGAGATGGGAAGATTGCATTCCTGTAACAGATGGTGATAATGGTGGTTATTACTCAGGACTGAATAGATTTGTATGGATCGAAGATTCTGCCGGGAACCAGCTTCCTTGGTTGAATATTAACGAGATTGCACCAGCCACAGTAACAACAATACTTACTGATATAACCAACAATGGATTTTACGTTGCTACTGACACTTCTGGCTCTGTAAATATTTATGGTGTTTATTCTAGTACTGAAACACTAGATGGTGTTGCAAAAACGTTTACTATTGATTTTGAGTTTTTTGATGCTGGATTTAGTAAAGATATTCAAGTTCCTCCTTTTGGAAGCAAAGTGTTTGTTAAATACGATAACAGAATACCGGTTAGAGTTTTTGGTGGAGATACCTGGATAGGAGACAATATTTGTGCGTGGCAAGATAATCAATATGACAAAGGTGGAGACCCTGTAACTGCAGCAGATAATTTCAAATTAAACGTTGCTTTCCCTTATAGAAAGTACTATCTTAATCCGCGCATGTTTATAGTTAAAAGAAGTAAGGATATTGGTGTTCTTTTAGGAAGTATTCAGCAACAAGATGAGTTTAGATTTCAAGAAGCTGGAATTGCTTCTGCTCAGGTAAGACAACTTACATCTAACTTTATTTGTGAAACCAGAGTTAATCTTAATTACGCGTTTAACAACGAAACCCCAAAACACTCAAGTGAGCAATGGTTCCCATTGAAGAATTACGTAATGAGACCGAACAGATGGGATGATTCTTTATTTGGAGCTGGAGTTGCTACTGATATTTACGACGATAATAATATTCAGGCAAACTATGAGCTTGATTATGGTGATGAGTATTTACTTTGGAACTACGGTGGATTAAGATTCATTAATCTTGCAACATCTGTTCCTTTGATAAATCTTGATTACAGTCAAAGCGATAACACAAAAACATTTTCTTCTGTTCCGGCTCTTGGATTTACAGATCAAAACCATTATTGCACAAGGGTTCATTGGAGCATAAGAAGACCTGTGAATATTCAGGATTCTCCTTCTGTTAGAACGTTCCCTAGTAGCAATACTTACGATATATCTGACGATACTGGAGAG
>JACCDT010206214.1_pt1 | contig 23057 bp, 20 predicted proteins | sample 7446291 | NCBI WGS metagenome assembly JACCDT01 (sample SAMN15323446, study PRJNA562643) | freshwater metagenome | isolation source: river surface water | place: USA:Blue River Watershed | collected 2017-08-17 | reverse complement strand
AAGTTACGGCTGATTTTTTGCCGAGTTCCTTGGAGACCTCTCACTCGTTCGCCTTGGTCTACTCGACCTGAACACCTGTGTCGGTTTGCGGTACGGTTTCTATATAGATAAGTTTAGAAGATTTTCTCGGAAGCGCGCTTTATATCATTTATGAGGGCGAACCCCCACATCTGCACTCTGCTCGGAATTGCCATTTAAGACACTACCCGGATTTTCCTGGGTAAATCCCCTACAGCATGCACTTCAAATCCAATAATGAGCGATATATACTGCACTTCGTCCCTTCGTCACTCTATATAAAAGTCATGGAATATTAACCATGTGTCCATCGGGTGCGGTTTTCACCATCCCCTTAGGCCCGACTAACCCTTGGCTGATTTTCATAGCCAAGGAAACCTTGTTCTTTCGGCGTGCGGGATTCTCACCCGCATTGTGGTTACTTGTGCCAACATTCTTACTTCCACACGCTCCAGCATGGCTCACGCCTTTGCCTTCAACGCAGAGTGGAATACTCTCCTACCACTGTATCTTATCGAAATAAAATACAATCCTCAGTTTCGGTATCATGTTTAACCCCGATTATCTGCGGCGCAGAATCTCTCGATGAGTGAGCTGTTACGCTTTCTTTAAATGATGGCTGCTTCTAAGCCAACATCCTCATTGTTTGAGAAATTCAACCACCTTAAGTGTACTTAACATGAATTTAGGGACCTTAAATGGAGATCTAGGCTGTTTCCTTTTTGACGCATGGAGCTTAGCCCCCACCGTCTAACTGCTGAATAATAATCCACTGTATTCGGAGTTTGATAGGTCTCGTGATCTTGCGACCTGTCGAGACCTTCCAGTGCTCTACCCCAGTGGGGTCCATTCAACGCTAGCCCAAAAGCTATTTCGGAGAGAACCAGCTATTACCAGATTCGATTAGCTTATCACTCCTTACCTCAAGTCATCGCAGAGAATTGCACAACTCTAGCGTTCGGTCCTCCATAACTCTTTCGAGTCATTTCAACCTGCTCAAGGCAAGCTCATCTGGCTTCGGGTCTGATGCATACTACGAACGCGCTATTCACACTCGGTTTCCCTGTGGCTCCACGCTCTCGCGCTTAGCCTGCAGCATGCTTCAACTCGTTGGCTCATTCTTCAATAGGCACGCAGTCGAGGTCTTGCGACCTCTTCTACTCCTTGTAAATATATGGTTTCAGGTCTATTTCATCGCCCTTACCGGGCTGCTTTTCACCTTTCCCTCACGGTACTAGTTCACTATCGGTCTTCTAGAATATTTAGCCTTAGCGGTTAGTTCCGCCAGATTCCCCCGAGCTATTCGTGTCTCGAGGTACTCAAGAACAGAAACAAAGAAGACTTTTTGATTTCGACTACAGGGCTATCACCTTCTGGGGCTAAGCTTTCCAGCTTATTCTTCTATCAAAAAATTTTGTAACTTCTCTTCCATAAATGGAACGTCTCTGCCTTACTACCCCCAACCTTTATCGCATACAAGGACCGAAGTCCATATATACGATAAAGGTTGAGTTTGTGCTCTTCCGCTTTCGCTCGCCGCTACTTACGAAATTCTTATTTAGTTTCTATTCCTCCAGGTACTGAAATGTTTTACTTCCCTGGGTGCGCATACAGATATCAAGTACCTGTATTATGACTCGAAGTCATAGAGTTTCCTCATTCGGAGATTTTCGGATCAAAGGTTGCTAGGCACCTCCCCGAAACATATCGTCGCCACGCCACGTCCTTCATCGCTTCTTAGAAGCCTAGGCATCCACCATATACTCTTAAATTTCCCATTAGGAAATCTAAAAACCACAATTATTTGTCTTTAACTTACAACACACTATTAGATGTATGTATTCGAAAAAACCCTCACTTAATACATACACTTCATAGTTTTACCTTTTTCCCAAACAGCCTCCTGATTGTTGAGACTGTTTGAGTATTGAATTGTCAATGTGTCAGTCATTTTTTGTTACAAAAAACCCGCTTTCGCGGACATCTCTAGCACTACTTAAAAAGCAATGATAGTTATGGCCGTTTAGTGTGATTCTTTAACATATTTCTGTGTAAGGGATAGTGTATACGAAGGCTAAAAAGAAGTCAATAGCTGTTTCAACATATAAACAAAAACACCTCCTTTCGGAGATGCCTTTGTTTAAAAATAGATAATCAATTACTCCTTGTCTGAAACTGTATGTATTGTTTTTTCAAGCATACGTCCAGCTACCTCCTTTCCTCCTAGACCAAATGCTAATCCAGTTGCCAAAGCCACTGCAACAACAACACCTGTAAATAGTGTCATTATAAGTGAAGGAGCAATACCTAGATGAATCAGAGCTGTTAGAACAGCAAATATCCAGATTGCCCACTTAGCAATTGTTCCAAGAAGAGCAGCTGACTTTACGTGAGCAGCTCTAGCTGAAGCTGTAACAATCTTCTTAACAGCATCAGCAATAACTACTGATACCATAAGTACAAGTACTGCCACTATTACATTTGGTAGATATGATAATACTACCTCCTTCAAGAAATTGTTTACTTGTGTCAAATGAAGGATATCAAATGATGCGACAAGGAACACCACAATCACAAACCACTTAACTAATGATCCAACAAAACGTCCTGAATTAAGTTTATGTCCTGATCTCTCAACAACATCTTCAAGACCTGCAGCCTTTAGAGCAGAATCTACTTTAAAACTCTTAAATATTCCCTCTATCAATTTCTCTACAAGAGCAGCTAGTAACCATCCGATCGCAAAAAGCAGTACGGCACCAATTAGATCTGGTAAAAAAGATAACACACCGTACCAAACACCCAATAACGAATCAGTAAATACCCCACTCCATGTTGCGAAAAAATTCATATTTAAAATTAATTAGCCATTAATAATCTACTAATACAAACATTATACCATTTTATTCTCACCAATTCCAAGCTTATCCACAAGTACAGTATGAGGTAGATCCATAATATCCCTAATTAATCTGTCATGCATACCGTACCTGTACTCGAAATCAGAAGTTTCAAAAGCAGAATATATAATCTCCTTACCAACCTCAGCTTCGATAGACTTCATTACCTGATCCAATCGACCAAGATTGATATCATCCCCTACGATTAATAGATCTACCCTTGTTTCCCACTCTTGAATGAATACACCTGAAGCAATAAAGAGCTTTATCCTTCCGACAGAAGAGAATCTTTTTACCAACCCATCATTAGCATGCAGACTTACCATAATAAGTAGATTCTTTAGAGCTTGGAGATACGGAAACCTCTGATCAAGCTGGTAACCTACATCAGAAACCTTTTTACTAACTATTTTCTTACCCTTTTTAACCTGTATTTCTCTTGATATTGTCTTCTTTTTTATCAAACCAATACCAATAAGACCTGTTAGTTCGCTTCTAACATCCTTCATCTTTGACTTACTTCTCTCAGAGACCTCAGATGATGTAAAGGATATGTCTTGATTGAATAAAAAAAGCCTCATCAATCTTACCCTAGTTTCGCTACCGAATAATTTAGCCAATATTTCCATAGGAGTACATAATAACAAAAAATCACTCATTGGGGTAGAGTGACTTTTTGTTTGTAGTTATATTTATTTATATTCAACCTTACCTCCAGCTTCCTCAATCTTCTTCTTTAGAGCATCTGCATCTTCCTTCTTCATAGCATCCTTTACTAGGATTGGAGCTCCGTCAACCATATCCTTAGCTTCCTTTAGACCTAGTGCCAACGCTTCCTTGATTACCTTGATAACTGCAATCTTCTGATCACCTGCTGCTGCTAGGTGTAGAGCTACAGTACTCTTTTCGTCAGATGCTGCTGCTGCAACTGGTGCTGCTGTAGCAACTGCTGCTGCAGAAACTCCGAATTTCTTTTCTAGTAACTTTACTAGTTCATTTAGGTCTAGAACTGACATTGATTCAACTGCATCTACTATTGTCTTGAACTTTGCTGGTACATCTACTTGTTCCATATTATTAATTTATTTATTTATAATTTTAATTAGACTGTCTTCTTCTTTGCTATTTGATCTAGTGCCATAACAAATCCCTGTATAGGAGAATTGATGACGTTAACGAACATAGCTTGAAGTGTTTTCTGTGAAGGAATGAGAGCGATACTCATCATTTCATCCTTTGTCATAAACTTACCCTCAAACACACCTCCAAGAATTGTTATCTGACCCTTATGCTTCTTTTGGAATTCATAAATTTCACGAGCTGGAGCAATTAGATCATCACCATAAGCTAGACCTACCTCACCAACCAATTCTGGAAATGTTCCCTGATATTTCTTTCCTTCCAAAACCTTTCGAGTTAATGACTTCTTTGAAACAAAGAATCCAACTTTCTCACTCTTAAGTTTTCTACGTACCAATGTAGTATCACCTACATTCAGACCGTGGAAGTTAACGAATACCATTGATTTTGCATCTTTTGCAATATCTTCAAGTTTATCGATTATCTCTTTCTTCTGTACTTTTGTACGTGCCATTTTAAACAGAATTATATTCTTATAATATTTTAACGACCTTTTAAGGTTTTAGAGTGCCTAGGAAGGTCTTATAAGGATTAATCCTTTTGCCTTCTGTCTCTGACCTTATTGGCAATACATTATCAGAATATAGACCTATAGTCAATTTTTGTGCTTTTCAATATTGAGCAGTAGATCATTAAATATCTTAAGTATGGCGCTTTTCTGACCCTCACTAATATTCTTATTTTTTATCTTCTTATTTGTTATCCTCCTCACCATATTCTCTATTCTCTTTGTATATTTCTTATTATCTAATTTTGAAATTCTATCAATACGACTTAACCATTTCTTTTCCTCAATCATTGGTAGCTTAAGAGCTAATATTACTTTCCTTATAGATTCAAGATATGATTGCATATCACTTACAGTACTAGTTGATGTAGTATTATTGACTGGTGTGTTAATCAAGTCCGTAAGACCATCTCCGTCAACATCTATATACATTATGGAACTTGAAGCAATCATATCTATTGATTTACCGAGCACAAAATCAACATTCATTAAGGGAGTGGATGGTAACTCATTGAATGTAGTTGAAGCTATCACAACATCTGACTGGGATACTTCTAGATCAACTGAGAATACTCCTGCATCATTACCATTAAGAGAAACTTTCAGATCTTCGCTGTAAGGGACGACGACCATTTTTTCATCACCTGAACTCCAGTAGTAACTACCGGGTATAGTGTTAGCTTCATCAGGAATATATTTCTTATAGTACTCGTTATATATCAATCCGACATGCTTACCATTTTGATCATAAACATCAATATCGACTGGTGAATGGAGTTTAATAGATACATATTTTTCACTATCAACAGGTATTTCATCTGTAAAATATTTATCAGTACTTTGATCTACGGTTTCTTTGTTGGAGATAATTCTTTCAATCATTGAGAGCAAATGTGATGATTCAAGTATATTTTCATGTTTAATATTCTTTAGCGTATCCTTAAATGATTGTTTTAAATTTAAATACATTACCTTATCGGAATTACCTGAATCACTTTTTGTTAAAACTGTTCCATCACCAGATTTGCTAATTATAGGTTCGTGTATAACTTCGCAAACCTTTTCGACTACTTGATTACAATGCCGATCTTTAGAATATATTATTCCTTCCTCAGTTGGTAACCCCCAACCAAGAATTGAAACTATTTTAGTTGAACTTGCTGGTCTCCATGAATCCACCTTAGTATGGAATGACTCATTCAGTGATAGCAGGTATTTATTTAATAATATGGGAATATTCGTATCTTGTGATGATTGTTTAGAAAATACGTTCAATAGCAAGAAATCTTTTAATCCGGTAAATGATGATATTTTTGAATTGTTGAGGTATTGATCAGAAATGATTGTCATTGGATTCCTTTCAAAAAACTTTTGATAAGGTAGTAGGGCATATGCTCCAGCTAAATTTCTGGCGAAGTTTCTCGCATTATCCTCAGACAAAATATAACCAAAACCTAAACCCTGTCCGTCACCATGAAGTAATGCTGATACAGCTTTTGGAGTACCTAATTCAGGGACAGCAACTAATACTATCTTTTCCACAATATTAGAGATACCAAGATCATTTAGACGATTCATTAATGACTTTGTTACAAGACCACCATTGCTATGTGCGATGATTATGACCCTTCCCGTCTTAGATGTTTTTGCTAATCCTCTTACTGTCTCAACCATTTTATCGTCAGCTAAATTATATGCGCCCATCCTCCAATCATATGGCATTGATTTCCATTCAGAAATTAATCCCCTACTCACCATACTATTCATCGAGTCGATATATGTTTTATATATATTTTTAACGAATGGTATTGTATCAATAATATCTTTAGTGTATACACCACGATCTACACTTGTACCGTCAGTGTTAGTGAGGATCTTTAAAACATCACTATTAGACATAGGTTCCCATAATTTACTTGTAGTTGTACCAGATGTATTAACCGTATCTTTATACAACCTGCTTGCTTCAAAACCTGGCAGAAATAATACATTAGAACAACATAAATGATCAGTGCTATTGGGATCAGTAATTAACCATGGGTATGTTTCAACGAGACCGAATGTCTCTCCAATATTCGGACCAGATTCTCTACCCCACCAATTATCTCTTGCGTCGATAATATTTAGAGTCTGATTAGATATGGATACTTTCTTATTACCAAATATTCGTGAGTTCTCTATTTTAATTTGATTTTGTTTTTGATCAACAATTAAATCACTTAACGCATTACCAATTCCACCCATACCTGACTCTGATGATCTTGATTGAAATACCGGCGGATCAGATAGGTAAGAAAGGATACCGTATGAATTATTTGAAATAGTACTATTTGATATCATCAGCCTACTCCCATTTATATTTATTGCTTCAGAAGCTCCATCGATTACTACATGATCGATAGTTGTCGTACTTTTAGTTATAACCAAACCAGTCTTGATAAAATTAGCATAACTAATTGTCGTACTACTATTATTAATATATATGGCATCCAACTCATTGAAGTTAACCGGAGCCTCCATATTACCTCTTATTCTCAGGTTCCCATCTACCGAAATCGAATTGATCTCATCAGTAACTGCAGAGGATATTGAAACTCCAGAATCTATAGTCAGAGAGTATCCTTTTGGTATATATATTTGCTCCTCTAAGATATATGGACTACCCTCCTGCTTCCACACCCAATCAATCTTTGATGCATCGTTATATACATGAGTTTCAGCGTATGAAATATACGGTGTTAATAATAGAACTAATAATGTGATTAATAATAATTTAATATTTTTTATTTTTATCATTGTTTTAGTATTTAATTAATAATAGAGAATGATACAGATTGAGTATGAAATCCTAATCAAAAATTGATAAAATCAAGATAAAATCCATCATTAGACAATGATTAAATACAACAGTAAAAAGCATCTTTATACTGTGGCTCTAAATAAAGAGAATACTGATAGTAATTATGAAAAAAGATGATTTACAATATCAATATTATATTTTATGATGTTTTATTTCACTAAAACGACAGCGGCCTCTTGCTCTTCTATATCTTTACTAAACTGTCCAACAAAAAACATTAATGCAAAACTTGTTGCTAGTATAAAACTAAAACCTAGTAAGAACCTGAAGAAAGCTTTATCAAATGGGTTACGCATACTTATATTAATTTAAATGTATTGATAATAGTTTCAATTTGACCTAAATTCTGATTTAATATTTCAGTATATATATCTGTACCTATAATATAATAAGCCTTATCACCGATAACAATGTACGTCTTTTGTGTCACCTCCTTCTTTGTCTTCGGAGCAATATATTTAGCATCAACCTCCAGGAAATTCACACCATTTATCATTATGCTACTTGTTGATGTAATCTCATATTGATTACCGATATCCATTTTAATTTGATCAGCTAGAAAGTTTCCAAATTCTTGATTACCCATAAAGTTAATCGCCTGATTGACACTTTCTGTTCGTTTATATTGCTTTATCACGATTGTACTCGATCCGTTACTATATAGAGTATTTGAAGTGGTTGAGGAATTACTTTTCTCTACAAGTTTCCAACCATCACCAAGAACGATTGAAAAATCTTGAGTATTAAATCTTACAATTAATAATACTGCTGCGATAGCGATAATTACTATTATTATATATTTTTTCATTTTGATTTAAATTTGTTTAAAGAAAAACAAGTCTATATTTGGAAAATTCTTAATAGATGTTTCAATATATTTTACCACATCTCCACTAATTTTAATTTTTGAATTTAACATAAGCCCCTTGTTCGCGTATTCAGTTGCCGAAGCAAAATTCTTCATATACAAATATGCTACAGCTTTCATCCAATATGGTTGTGGTGCTTGTGGAACTAGTTTGATAGCTTCATCGAGTATTGATTGCGCATCATTTAACTTGTTTATTCCGAACAAACTTTGATATATCATAACATCTGCCAAATTTAATCTGGAGCGATAACTATTTGGATGAGAATTAATATATTGCTTGTATATTACTTCTATAGCAATAATCTCATTCTTTAGACTAGGCACTAAAAGCTTATCACTTAAGATCTCTGGACGATCAGCAATCCTTTTCTGGAAATCGACTGCTGCTCTCCATATAAAAGGATGGTAGTCCATAGGTGAAGATTGAATGATTTTATATAGCTCTATCCTATCTACAGCACTAATTGCTTTATTTACACCTCCACTTGCCATCTCCGCTCGAAGAATTGGTATGAATCCATAAACCATAGACCAGAGTATGTACACTCCGAGCAAGACAAGTATGGTGTATTTTTTCCATCCGACTATCGTAATTAGTTCTGTATCTTTTCCTATAGAAGTTCTAGTTCTACTATATACAACAGCAGCTAGAGACATCATTACTGCAAGTATTGGATACGATATTGATGTATCAAATGCAGTTTGGAGTTCAACTAGGTGCATGGCAAAGTATACAATCAGCAAACTTGCCAATACCCTATCATTCTTGTCACCAGACTTAAGTGCTGAATATATTAGTGTGTATATAATTGTTATATACAATAACAGATACGATATCAGACCGATATAGCCACTCTCGACCAACTGATCAATGAAGATGTTATGGGCTTTATCAAACCAAGCCTCACTACCATATTCCGGTTGAAGTAGGCGATTATCATAACTTTTCTCAAATACACTTTCAAAGTTATCAATTCCGTAACCTAAATATGGACTTTTAGATATAACCCCTACTGACATATCCCATACTAATGGTCTACCTAATGTCCCCTGTTTTAAATAAATATTTCTTAAAAAACCATCATGAGAGAGTAGGGATATTGCAGATGCAATCATAATTAATATGGATGCGAAAAATATTGAATAGCTAATTTTAGCTTTTATAGCATTATCTTTTATCTTTGAAATTAGAAATAATATAAAGATTATGGGTATGGAAATTAATACTACATATGTAGAAGCCCTAGCTTCACCAATTAAACCCAGTGCAAAATCCCCATGCCATATTTTTCCATTAATTATACTTGGATTAAACACAATCAATACTGGCAATACATACATCCACCATTTCTTTGTAAGTGATTGATATACATAATAAATAGATAGGATGAAAGCTCCGTATATATACATACCAGCAAATGTAGAGTTACCGAATGTAAATGCATCTGATGCGTAATTCTTAAAAAACAAATTAAGACCTTCTGGGCTGAGAGTGGCGAGTACAGAGTACAATGCGGTTGAAATTATTAGGGTCAAAATAAGTTTTCTTTGCCTTTCTTTTTCACTTAAAACTAACCAGAGTATGTATGTATATAGACATAGATACGATATATACCATATACCAGTCATCCTTGTTGCAACAGACCAAAATGAATGATTGAAATCGAAACCCAATAGACTCGAGATGATGGTTACGAGTGTATATATTACTACAACTATAATAAAAGGTGTTTTGGGAATGGTAATCGAGGTATCTTTTCCAACATAACCAACTATTAATATTATTACTAAAAATGTTGTAATTAATATCAGAAATAATGATCTCGTTGATGTTCCTCCAAAAAGAAACTGGCTGAAATTAATAAAAGGAAATAGAGCTACAAAAAGATATGCAATAACTGAGTTAATTTTTATAGAAAAATTTTCTATCTTTTTGAAATCCATACTGCCATTATAGGATAATTTTAGACAAAACAAAACCACCCATTTCTGGGTGGTTTTGTTTAACTCACGTAATGTGAATAACTATACTTATCGGAACAAATACTAGTTAAGAACCTTGTATTCAGTCTTAAATGTATCTAGCTCTGATGTGTAGTTGTTTGCACCTGACATTGAGTTTAGATCAGAAGTACTCCACTTAACTCCTGTTAGAGCAGTTCTGTACTGTCCTGATGTACCCTGAGCACCTAGAGGAACTGAAACTGATAGTGTGAATGTTTCTGATTCACCCTCTTCAATCATATAGTTACCTGTAGCTGTCAAAGTTGTGTCAGTGTTATTTACAAGAGCACCTGTAATTGTGTTAGATGTAGTAGCTGTTCCACTCTTATCAACTGCATAAGTTAGACCTGCTGAAGTTGCTAGAGAAGAAACATAGATAGTATCACCTACCGCTGTTACCTTGTACTTGATTGTGAATAGACCAACATCGTCATTTGAACTTGTACCTGTTGTAGCATCAGTAGCTGTTGAAACTAGAGATAGCTTGATTCCGTTTGTTCGGAATTCCTGAGCTTCTCCAGTAGCTGTACCTGATCTCTCAGATGTTGTGTTCAATTGATCTCCTTCCTCGTTCTCAACATCAATATTGTCTCTGTTTGTTGATGTCAAAGATGCTGCAAGAGTGTTACCCTCAGAGAATCCTGTGTCGATATCATTGATATCAGCTAGGACTGTGAATGTGTATGTCTTACCAGCACTTAGAGTCAAGTTAAGATTGTTGAATGTTGTTGTAGCTGAAGCAGCACTTGTGCTTACAGACTCTGTAAACTCCTTTCCATCAATCTTAAGCTTTAGAGAACCAGTAACTGCATCTACGTCAGAAGCACCTGTAACTGTAAGTGTAATTGGAAGTTCATCAACCAATAGGTCTGATGTACCTTCTACCTTGATCTTACCAACCAAGAGTGTAACATCGTCTGTATTGTCTGTGTCATCAACTACTACTATACCAGCGTCTGGTCTTGAAGAATCTGTAGAAATCTTCAACTCTGTGTTTGAAGCAGATGAGAAGCTTACGAAATCAACAGGAACATTGAATGTATCACCGCCGAAGTCTGCTTCGTCAAGTGTTGTAACAACACCTGATCCATCCTCAAATCTGATATTGTCGATATCAACTGACCATGAGTCAGAATCTATATCTCCAGAATCGAAATGATTTACTGCATCAACAGAAACATAGAACTTCTCTGTCTGATCTGCCTTAACGACTACTCCACTACTTAGTGTAATTGTCTTTGTGTAGATATCAGAGCTGTTTCCCTTACTGAAGTCTCCAGCATCAGCTGAACCAATCTTCTTGTCTCCCATCCATACTGAGACTGAGTCGATATAGTCATCTAGATGATCTGAATCACTTGAGCTGTTTCCTGCTGGATCGAATGCAACCTTAACTGACTTCAACATAACGTCACCGTCGTTTGAAGCTTCTACCTCAAATCCAACAACCTTTACATCGCTTTCGTTCTCGCCGATTTCTTCGTTATTGTATTGTGATAGCTCGTTAACATTGTCGATGTTTCCATCAGTACCCATTAGACCTGTTGATCCAACTACTGCTGCAGGCTTTGTTCCTGCAATTGGCTCACACTTGAATCCAACTGGACAATTAACTGCTACTGGTGTTGAAGGAGCACTTGTTCCGTTCAATACACCTCTTGTCAATGGACCTACGAATCCTGTGTTTGGAAGTCCTACACTAGCTTGGTAAAGCTTTACTGCTGCTTGTGTCTGAGAACCAAAGTAACCTGGCTGTGCTGCTCCTGAACTAATTGAAGGAATAGCAAAACCCTTACTAATCAACCATGACTGAAGAGCAGATACATCTGCACCAGTACTACCTACTGTAAGGTTAGTATTGAATGCTGCATTTGCTGTTGCACCTACAGCTACTATTGCCAAAGCAACGATAGCTATTTTTAAAGATCTTTTCATAATAATATTTATAATTTTAAATATCTTCTTCTCGGTTATTAATAATTTTGAGAGAAAACATTTAACAAACTGAACTAATAAACTTAACTGATAAACTATTCACCATTTCCCCCTCTTTTGTATTCGACACAAAAAAGGAAGATGAGGCTATAAGGATTCGAGACTGATTTCAACTTTTTACTAACCGTATAGGAAAAAAGAGTGTCAGAAAATAACTTGTTTTAATCAGGGGTATTATATTGTCAAAGACCGTTGCAGACTATTATATCTTGTACGGCTGAGAATCTGCAAACTATATGTGGATAACTGGGGCTAAATTGACCCAGTACCAACAAGAGCATACTACACAAAATAGCTCCAAAAGTCAACAAAAATACCCGCCCCGTATCTAAGTATTTAGTGAGTACGTACTCCATCTTCTTTCCCCAACTCTTTTTACGACACCACTTTTAACAAGTGCAATTAATTCTCTCTGGATTGTCTTTTCACTACAGTCCTTTATCACACTAGTGAAGTCCTTTATAGTTAGATTTGAACTCTGCTTTAATAGCGCCATAATTCTATCTTTTCTTATTAACTGTTTATCAGCCGATGTTTTTGTGGTAGACAAGTATTGTGTCTGAATTGTGTTATTTTCAAGCCTACCATCGAGTCCAGTTATGTCCTGTCCTTTATTGTCTTTTATATCACTATCTGTTGCAAAGAAACTTTCAGAGAGGATGTAGCCAGGAAGACCTGCTTCGCTATTATCTTTCAGTAATAATTTAGTTTGAGTTTCTAATTCACTAATGATGATTGAGGCATTAACACCTGATATCAGGGAAATATTTGCACAAATATTCAGCAACGAAACCACCTTAAGAGAAGATATTTTTAAAAGACTTTTTGCATGATTTTGTTCAACAGAATAAGCAGAGTCAATAAGCATTACACTTGATATCAGTGCAACGCCTTCCTCTCTAATTTCCCACTTCATAGTATCACTGTCTTTTATGTGATTAGTGACCAAATATAGTGCAGAAACGATTTTTTGAAATTTCTGAATTATTGTCTTTTCCATTGTCTTTTTGAGACCTTTTTAATGTCCCTTAACTGTCTTTTATTGAAAAAAATTATTGTCCATTATTTGTCTATTATATAAAGGACGTGGCTTAATTGCAAAGTTTATTGATGGTTATGACACGCTATAAATATAATAACAATAGTGTGATATGATTATTGTATAAAAAAATATTATGGCAACTAGAAAAAAGATTAAGGATGATGTAAAAAAACAGAAGGAGGTTGTTGTCGGTAAAGAAACGATGCAGGCAGTCTACGCAATAATTTTCTTTTTGATTGCACTACTATTCGTACTTGCCCCCTTTCATTTAGCAGATCCATTTGGTCAATATGCATATGAATTTCTTCGTACATGGTTTGGTCTGGGATATTTCCTACTTCCTATCTCTTTCATAATGATTGCCATTTCCTTTCTTAAAGGTATCGAGGCTGAATTTAAAATCTCAAAGTTTCTTGGTGTAGCATTATTCTTTCTATCAGGACTCGGTTTAATGCGTCTATTAGCAGATGAGGGTGGGCATGTAGGTAGGTGGATAACTCTACCCTTTATTAAGTTTTTTGGTGTCTATGCGACCCCCCTAATACTCATTGCTGGCATTGCTATATCTATACTTATAACATTCGAAATTCATTTTACAGTTGATCACCTAAAATTCTGGAAATGGTTTAGTACAGATGATGAATCTGAGGATGAGGAAGTTGCTTCGGAAACACAAATAGACAAAGCCGTCAGTGATGTTGAAAATAAGCTACAAAAGGAACAATTAAAGATAGCTGAGCAGAACCAAAATAAAGGAAAGGTGGAGAAAATACAGAAAGAAGAGGAAGGGGATATTAAGTTAGTGTCTGCATATAGTTTAAAACCTTTTGTTCCACCACCTCTTTCATTACTAGAAAAGGATCGTGGTAAGCCTGAAACTGGAGATATCAAGGCAAATGCAAATATAATTAAGAGGACATTGGCTAATTTCGGTATAGATGTTGAAATGGATGAGATTTCTATTGGTCCATCAGTCACTAGATACGCACTAAAACCCGCTGAAGGAGTGAAGCTTTCAAAGATAGTTGCGTTGAACAACGATCTTGCTCTAGCCTTGGCTGCGCATCCTATACGTATTGAGGCGCCAATACCCGGTAAATCACTTGTGGGTATTGAAATACCAAACACAACAAAGACAACTGTTGGTCTCGCTACTCTTCTAGGCTCAGAGGAGTATCAGAATTCAGAAAAACCACTATTAATTTCGCTTGGTAAGGGTATATCAGGAAAATCATATTTCTCAAATCTCGCCAAAGCTCCACACATGCTAATCGCTGGTGCAACCGGATCAGGTAAGTCAGTTACTATTCATGCAATTATTACCTCACTACTCTTCAGAAATTCACCTGAAAATCTTAAATTCATAATGATTGACCCGAAACGAGTAGAGTTAACTTTGTACAATAAAATTCCTCACCTCCTCACACCTGTTATAACTGATGCAAAGAAAGCGATCTTAGCGCTAAAATGGGCAGCGAAAGAAATGAGCAGGAGATACGATACGCTCGAGAAGTGTACTGTTCGTGATATTGATTCATACCACAAGACAGTTCTATCACCCGCTATCGAAAGACATAAGAAAAACAAGGATGAGGTTATGCCTGAAAGCATGCCGTATATCGTAATAGTATTAGATGAGTTGGCAGATATCATGCAGACATATCCACGTGAACTAGAGTCAGCAATAGTTAGACTAGCTCAAATGAGTCGTGCTGTTGGAATTCACCTTATCCTATCGACACAGAGACCGAGTGTTAATGTTATAACTGGATTAATCAAAGCAAATGTTCCGACAAGAGTTGCGCTACAAGTATCCGCACAGATTGATTCTCGAACCATACTTGATACTGGAGGAGCAGAAAAATTACTTGGTGCTGGAGATATGCTCTATCTTGGCGGTGAAATGTCTAAACCTCAAAGATTGCAGTCAGCTTACATAACTGAAACAGAAGTTAAAAAAGTTGTATCTCACCTAGCTGATACATATAAAGATGAAATAATGGGTGAAATTAATCTCGCTGTACCAGAAGCTGGCAAGGACTCAATTTTTGAATCTAGCTTTGATTCTGATAGTGCTGATTTGGGTGATGAGGATGAACTACTAGGACAGGCGAGGGATATAGTAATCGAGAGCGGCAAAGCTTCTACATCTTGGCTGCAGAGAAAACTTGGTATTGGATATTCTAGAGCAGCAAAATTAATTGATCTTCTAGAGTCAAAAGGTGTTGTTGGACCAGCTAATGGATCTAAAGCTCGTGAAGTGTACGGATCACAGGCTTCAGGTGGTGATACTACACCCTCCACCTCCCAACCAGAGACAATAACTGAAGGTAATGATCAATAGAGACGGAGTACAAAAAATTATAAAGATTAGTCTCTTTGTATTTATAATACTGGTTGTAACAATATACTCTGTTATCTCTTTCAAAGACTACGTGGATGGACCGCAAATTGAGGTGATGCAGCCGATTAATGGCAGCAGTATAGCTAGTTCTACCACCCTACTTAAGGGTCAAGTGAAGCGAATAAAGGACGTTAGCATAAACAATAGACCACTATTAATTGATACTCAAGGAAACTTTACCTATAACCTACTTCTTTTAGATGGTTATAATATTTTTATAATTTCAGCAATTGATAAGTTTGGAAGAACTACTGAATACAAATTAGAACTTGTCCACTGAGATTATTATTGAAATATTGATATAATTCAGCGAGTACCCACTCATTATTACTTAATATACAACCGCATGACAAAAAAGATAAAAAACATAAAACAAAAAGAAGAAGAATTGGAGGAAAAAATAGAGGAAGTTGACGATGAAGGAGCTGTTAAAAACAAGAAACCGGCAAAAGAAAGTAAGAGTATAGATCCCACCCTAAGCATTGGATCTACCCTTGATGCAATTAGATCAAAGTTTGGTGATGAGTCAATAATGAAGCTTGGAGATAAACCGAAGGTAAATGTTAATGCCATACCAACTGGCTCTATAGGCCTTGATGCAGCACTAGGAATTGGTGGTATGCCTAGAGGTAGAATTGTTGAGATATTTGGACCAGAATCATCTGGTAAGACTACCCTATCTCTTCATATAATCGCAGAGGCACAGAAGATTGGTGGTATTTGTGCATTCATAGATGCAGAGCATGCTATGGATCCAGAATATGCAAAGAGACTAGGAGTTAAAACTGAGGAATTACTTATTTCTCAACCAGAATCAGGCGAACAAGCACTTGGAATCGTAGAGAGTTTAGTCCATTCAGGCAAGATGGATGTTATTGTCATAGACTCTGTCGCAGCACTAACACCAAAAGATGAAATTGAAGGTGATATGGGTGCACACCATGTAGGTAAACAGGCTCGACTTATGTCGCAAGCACTTCGAAAACTTACTAGTATAGTAGCGAAGTCAAAAACAATAGTTATATTCATAAACCAGATACGTATGCAGATCGGAGTTATGTTTGGTAATCCAGAGACCACTCCAGGTGGAAAGGCTCTTAAGTTCTACACCTCTGTTCGTCTAGATATACGTCGTATAGCTCAGATTAAAAAGGGTGAAGAGATTATGGGAGGACGCGTAAGAGTGAAGGTTGTAAAGAATAAGGTCGCTGCCCCATTCCGCCAGACAGAGTTTGATCTTATGTATAACGAAGGTATATCACAGGAGGGAGAAATCATAGCGCTAGGTGAAAAAATGAATATAATATCAAAATCAGGTACATCATATGCATATGGTGATGTTAAGCTTGGTCGAGGATATGATGCTACACGCCAATTCCTAAAAGAGAATGTACCAATCAGAACAGAGATACTAGCCAAGATACGTACTCAACTTGCAGAAGTAAAATAATTGTGTAAGATAGAACTATTATGTCAATGTTAGAATACAATGAAATAGTTGAGAGGAAGTATATTGTGCTTGATGGTCAGCCTTATGAAGTTGTTACTTCACATGTTTTCCGCAAACAACAGCGAAAGCCAGTTAATGCGACAAAGTTGAAGAATCTTATAACTGGTAAGGTTACTGAATATTCATTCCATGTTTCTGAGAAAGTTGAGGAAGCAGAGATTGATAAAAGAGAGATTAAATATCTTTATGAGAATAAAAGTAAAGGAGAATATTGGTTCTGTCTACCAACTGATCCAGGTAAGAGATTTAGTTTCACCAAAGATCAGGTTGGCGAATCAATAAAGTTCATCAAACCAAATACTATTATTACTCAACTTCTTTTCGGAGAAATATCTACAGGATTCAAGGTACCTAACATTGTAGAACTAAAGGTTACAGAGGCTCCACCGAACGTTAAAGGTGACAGTGCAACTGGAGGAAGTAAGGTTATAGTCCTAGAGACTGGTGCAACGATCAACGCCCCCCTATTCGTAAATGAAGGAGATATTATAAAGGTAAATACAGAAACGGGAGAGTATAGAGAAAGAGTTGGGAAGTAAGCAAAAGAAAAACCAGTAGTACAATCTACTGGTTTTTCTTTATTACTTATCTCGCAACGTAAGGTAGTAAACCTAGGAAACGAGCTCTCTTTACTGCGACCGAAAGCTGGCGTTGTGCCTTTGCACTAACTCCTGACTTCTTGCGACTAATCATACGAGCATGAGGATTAAGAAATTTCTTTAAGATTTCTGTATCCTTATAGTCTATATGTCTTATATTGTTCTGTAGAAAATAACACTGTTTATTCATATTTTTATATTAGTTATTAATTAAAACGGTATATCATCTGGATTAATCTCTTCTTCTGGATAGTCGATAGTATCAACTGGTGGAACATCCTTACCTGCTGGATCTTCTGGTATAGATTTTGATGAACTTCCTGCTCCACCTGCTGCGCCTGTTGGTCTATTACCGAACTGTACTCTGTCTGCGACGATCTCAGTTCGGTATTTCTTCTGACCATCAGCAGTATCCCATGAGCGAGTCTGCATTCTTCCCTCTACTAGCACACCTGATCCCTTCTTTAGATATTGACCAGCTGTCTCTGCCTGGCGACCGAATACCACGATATTGTGATAGTCTGCAGCTTCTTGCTTTGCTCCGTTCTTGTCTTTCCAAACACGGTTTGTAGCGACTGAGAATGAACAAACCTTCGAACCCCCTGGTAATGCCTTAGTTTCTGGATCTCTTGTTAGATTACCTATGACCATTGCTCTGTTTAAATACATATTTTTTGAGTATTAAACTAATAAGACCTAAATGACTTACGCCTCTTTGACCATAGCATCAATACTTTTATCCATATCCTCAACTGAAGCAATTACTGGCTCACCTGCTAATTCTACACCTGGTTCGACTGGTACGTCTGCAAGAACTTCAGATACAAGTACAGGAGATTTCTTTCCCAAGTATGTATTCTCTCTTATAGTTGTTATAAGAAGCATACGAAGCATATTTGGATTTTCTTCAAACAACTTCTTTATACCCTCAATCTCCTTTGCTGGAAGCTCAAACTTAAACCAACCAAAATAACCTTTATCGAATCGGTGATTAGTAGGACCAATCTTTTTGACCATGGTATATGCCAAAGTCCTCAATTCTGGTGCCTCTTCGCCTATAAAATCTGCTCCTTTCTTAGAAAGGATTTCCCTTAGAGTAGTTACTTCTGAAGCAACTTTCTCCTCTGGAATTGAAGATACGAGCATGTATCCTATTTCATATACCTGCATCTTCTCTTCTTTCATATTTTTCTCCATATTTTATGCCTTTTCGGCAATAGTGACAGTAATTTACCCTGTGGTAAAGCGTGATCCGTGCGAATCAGGACTGTTCACATATTTAGTTGATAATTTGCACGTAAATGCAGATTATCACATAGATGGAGAAAATTCAATGTCTGCTATGGACATGGTGTAAATATATCAACTTGTGATTAAATCCATATAAAATCCTAATAAAATTGAAATAAAATTTTTATTAATATTTTATCTATAACTTAAACAGGGTTCTAGCGTTATTAAACACATGTTCTCTTACCATATCCATACTTTCCCCTCTAATTTCTGCTATTTTGTTTACTACTTCAATAACAAAAACTGGTTCATTTCTTTGTCCTCTATATGGTACTGGTGCAACAAATGGTGCATCTGTCTCTGTCATAATCATGTTTAATGGAATATTCTTGATTACTTCGTCATAGTTCCTAGTAAAGGTTATTACTCCTGTAAAAGAAAGTTTAAATCCTAGTTTTATAAATTCATGTGCTTCCTCAGTATTACCGGCATAAAAATGTACATCACCATGAACTTTCGCATGTTTCTTTAGGATATCTAATGCATCAGCATATGCGCTTTCCCCTTTCATTCCATTCCTTAAATGCAACATTAGAGGCTTCTTTACTTCATTAGCTATTGCAATATGTTTTTCAAAAATATCTTGTTGGCGAGCTTTATCTGTAATTGGTCTGTGGTAGTAATCAAAACCAGTCTCACCAATACCTACGACTTTTGAATGCAAAGCTAGTTGTTTATAGAAATCAATATCAAATACTTCATTTGGATCATCTGCTGGATGGAGTCCTATAACTGCCCAGACATTATCATTTGTCTCAGCAATCTTTACTGCTTTTTCTGAACTTTCCTTATTCACTCCCACAACAATCATACCCACTTCCTTTTCTTGAGCACGCTTAATAGCTTCATCTATATCTAGATTAAAATCATTTAGATTTAGATGACAATGAATATCGATGTATTTCATTACTTCCTCATAAACAAAGGCTTCTCTGGCATTTTTCCTGACTTTATTCCCTGTTGTATCAATCTTGATGTCTCGGGCAATATCGGCTCTAAAGCGACAGCTATATGCCATATAGAAGCAAGACAGAATGAGATCTGTTGCTTACCTTTCACCTCATCAACCTTTATTGTCTTGAATGGCTGGTTTTCCTGTATGTACCTATCTACTTCTTGAATCTTATTCCAAATATCATCACATACTTTATTTATCTCAAATGAATCGTAATAATCATTATGCTTTTTTATATCAAGTGTCTGAGCAGACTTCTGATCTAGATCTACACCATTAGTCTCTGCCATCTTCATTACCCTACTCACCAGATTTCCAAGACCATTAGCAAGATGTGCATTATATGCATCCTTGAATCTCTCCATAGTAAAAGGACTGTCTTCGAAAGGCTGTACTTCTCGAAGAAGGAAATATCGCAAAGCATCAGTACCGTATTCGTTTACGACATCTAGTGGGTTTACAGTATTACCTAATGACTTACTCATCTTTATCCCTCCCTCTGCCGTTATGAAGCCGTTGACGACGATTTGGCGAGTATTAGGTAGTCCAGCTGCTATTAACATAGCTTGCCACATTGCACTCTGCTGACGGAGATTATCTTTACCACAGTATTGAACTACGTTGTCTGCCCTAGTCCACCATTCATCAAAAGATTCTATATTCTCTGGCCATCCAATAGTTGAGATGTAATTTACCAATGCATCAAACCAAACATACATAACATGTTCATTATCATCAGGCACATCTACACCCCAAGGCATCTTACTTTTTAGACGAGATATACTGAAATCCTGTAATCCTCTCTCAACAAAGGCTTTTATTTCATTGAATCTAAAATCTGGCACAACTAGATATGGATTCTTTTTATATAGCTCAAGTAGTGGCTTTTGGAATTCAGAGAATTTGAAGAAATAGTTTTCTTCCTCTATCAAAAGAATATCCAGATTTTGGTGAATTATACATTTACCATTCTCAAGCTCAGTGTCTGTCTTCTCCAATTCGCAACCGGTACAGTATTTAGTTTTATATAGCTTTTTATATATATAACCATTGTCCTTACATCTCTTCCAGAACTCTTGTGCTGCCTTTATATGATGTTTATCTGTAGTCCTTATGAAATGTATATCTGATATACCCAATATACCTTTTAATTCTTTGAACTTCTCTGCATAATGATCAACAAATGCTTGAGTCGATTCTCCCTGACTTAATGCTTTCTCATATATCTTTAGTCCATGCTCGTCAGTTCCAGTATTAAAGAATACGTCAAAGCCCTGTAGTCTTTTGGCACGAGCGATAGCATCAGCACGTATGATTTCCATAGCGAAGCCGACATGTGGATCTGAGTTTACATATGGGAGAGTTGTGGTTATGTAGTATTTTTTCATTTTAATGTAAGGAGTTTTTGGAATCGCTCACTATCCTTGTATGGACCAATTATAGCTAGATTTAGCTTTTCTTCAACAAAGATGAGCTTGGCAACCTCTTTTATATCTTCTACAGTTACCTTTCTAATCTTATCTATTTCTTCTTGTGGAAGCTCTATTTTACCCTTCAGTATCTGATTAATAGCTGAATATTCTGCCCTAGAATCAGAAGTCTCAAGACCAAGTACGAATGAACCAGAGATATAGTCTTTAACCTTATTTAACTCCTCCTCTGTTATCTCTTCAGTTATTATCTTTTTACATTCATGAAGTAGTGTCTTTATAACTTCATCTATTCTACTAGTATCTATTCCAGTTGATATGGTGAATAGACCATGATCAGTATATGTATCATGATTGGCACGTATATAATATCCAACCCCCATTTCTTCACGAAGTTTCTGGAAGAGCCTAGAACTCATACCTCCGCCTAATAATGTTGAGAGTACCGATAGACTAGCATCATATTTACTATTAGCATCAAATGATCTGAAACCTAGTACTAGATGTGCTTGATCTGTCTCTTTGAATTTCAATAGTATTTCTGGCTTTTTCTGTTCTTCTTTTACTTTTACCTTTTTGTGTTTACTTGATGTTCGAATCTTGGAGAAAGCCTTCTCAATTTTCTTTATTATATCTGCCTCATTAAATGATCCGGATACTACAACAGTAGTTGCTTCAGCAACATAATGTTCACTTATATACTTTGCAAAGTCCTCTCTCTTAAAACTCCTTACCGTATCTTCTGTACCAGCTATATTCCATCCTGCAGGTTGATCACCATATACAAGACTCATAAAAACATCATGTACATGTCTATGTGGTAGATCTTGATACATTCTTATCTCTTCTACTATAACCCCTTTCTCCTTTTCTATTTCCTTCTCATTTAAAAGTGGGTTGAGATATACATCAGATACTACATCTAGCGCATTATCTACTTTCTCTTTACTTACTTTCGCATAGTATCCTGTATATTCTTGCCCTGTGAATGCATTGTATTGAGCACCAAGAGAATCTAGTTCTCTAGATATATCCATAGCAGTAGGACGTTTAGATGTACCTTTAAACATCATATGTTCAAGGAAATGTGACAGCCCATTTATCTCCTTTGTTTCATACTTTGAACCAGTTTCTACCATAACTAAAACAGTTACGGCAGGATTGTCTTCCATTGGAATTGTTATGATTTTAAGACCATTAGCTAGAGTGGTTTTATTGAATTTCATATTTAATTATACAGACATTATTTAATATCTAGATACTTTGTCAACTCCTCTATCTTTACCCTCTCCTGCTTTCCTGTATCTCTATTTCTCACAGTTACTCCAGCATCTTTTTCTATAGTATCAAAATCTATTGTCACACAATATGGTGTACCTATTTCATCCTGTCGGCGATATCTTTTTCCTATATTTCCATTGTCATCAAATACCACACCTGAAATATTCTTCTTTAACATCTTATAAACTTCTTGAGCCTTCTCAACCAAGACTGGTTTGTTCTTCAATAGTGGAAAAACAGCAACCTT
>JACCDT010734758.1_pt1 | contig 23060 bp, 22 predicted proteins | sample 7446291 | NCBI WGS metagenome assembly JACCDT01 (sample SAMN15323446, study PRJNA562643) | freshwater metagenome | isolation source: river surface water | place: USA:Blue River Watershed | collected 2017-08-17 | reverse complement strand
CTTCCTACATATGTAAGTCCGCAGGGGTAAGCGTAGTGCATGGGTTCAACACCTAAAATTTCTTTGATTTGTTTATTGCTTTCAATCAATTGCTGCTCCATTTGCTTAAGACTCATGTTTTCAAGGGCATTTTTCCTTGCCCATGCAAAGTTCTCACTGCAAGGATGTGTGAGTGAGTGATTGGCAATTTCATGTCCGTTTTTTACAGCTGCTCTCCAACCAGTCAACTGTTTTTGCAATGGTCCCGGGAATACATAAAAAGTTACTTTTATGTCCAATGAATCCAACAAAGGTGTTCCGATTGTAACCTGACTCTCTCTCGCATCATCAAAACTCAGACTAAGGGCCATTTGTTTATTCTTCGGCCATGTGAAATCCTGTGCAATAGCCGTATTCGCTATAATTAATAAAAAATGCAGGGTTATTATTTTCATAATGATTATTGATAAAGTCTCACCCAATCTACTATCATATCTAAAGGAAGCTCTTTCGGATTTGTAATCTTTCCTGGCCATGTTCCTTCGAGTTGCTGATCAATGATCAAGTAGAACGGTTGATCAAAAGGCCATTGATAGGTTCCGGCACCGGGTACTTTTGGGTAGGTAATGGTTTCTATTCCATTGATGGCATAAACCAATTTATCTGGGTACCAGCTAACGCTGTATATATTGTATCCAAGTGTATCTATTTTACCCGTATTGTATTTTTTAGGCACTTCCTGTTTGAGTGTGATTGTATAATGGTTGTGTGTAGTTTGATACGCAAAAGGATCGTGGTTTAATTTTTCCATGATATCCATTTCTCCATTGTGTTGATTGGGGTAAATATCTTTTTCAGACATCATCCAAATTGCTGGCCATGAACCATGAGCCGCTCCAAGCTTTGCTTTGATCTCTATTCTTCCGTATTGAAAAGCAAATTTCTTTGCACTGTATATTCCTCCTGTCAGATATGGTCTGGGATCACCATTGATGGTATCATTGTTGACAATGCCTCTCAGGTATATATTCTCAGTATCAAATGTAACAACATCATGATTGGTACCGGTGATGTACCTAAAGCATCCAACATTGTCTCTCCATTTTTCTTTGGGCGTTTTCCATTTTGGGGATGTAAATAAATCTATGCGTGACCAGCGGTTGGTATCTAAACTGCCTTTATTAAAGTTGTCTTCCCAAACCAGTTCCCATTTGGTGGATTCATTTCTTCTGTTTTCTTTTTGAACATAGATGTACCCATCAATTATTTTATAATATTTATTATAAACAATATTGCTGGAGAAGATTACAAAAACGGCAAGGGCCGTGAGACCGAATATATTTTTATTCATTCTTTAATATACTGAAAAATTAAATTATTCATTCCAAATCAATGGATGTCGCACCGGTACATTTCGAATGATTTCCTCTACAGCAGTTTCATGTGGCAGTGTGCTCCAAGTATGATAGTAGTATTTATTTTGAAAAGCCTGCGCTCCAAAATACAGAAAAGGTTGTGCAACCGGCCAATCATCCCAATACATTACATCTTTTTTAAAAGGCCAGCCCCTTTTATCTTTAATGAAAGGAAACAAAAAAGCAATTCCCTTGGAAATTGATTTTCCATCGGGCGTTTCAAATGTCCAGAGATTTTGTTCCTGATCTGACAATATTTGACAGATCATGGTCATCGCGTCTAAATTGAAAATGGAGTAGCCATAAGGTTTGGTTCGATTGAGCTCTTTCGGAAAACTTCCATCGCTTGCCATCTGGTCCGGGAGGTGCTTGTATTTATATCTGTTGATGCAGGTATCCATCAGTGTTTTGTCGTTTACAAACTTTGCAAAGACAGCAACCTGCATGGTCCAGCAGGTCCCATGATTATTTAACGCATTTTTTTCATCCAACCCGTATGGATGGGTTGTTACCCACGTTAAATAGTTTTTAAACCAATTTCTATATGATTGGAAGTTGTTTTTATTGGCGGATTTCGATTTTTCAAGTACTGACAATGCCTGTGCAACTTCCATGAATTGTATCATATCGATGATACCGATGCCTCTTCCTGTAAACCTTCCTTGAATGGCCTGAGCATAAAGCATGTGTGGATTCATCCGCGTTGCGGTATCAACCAACCATGCATTTGTATGTGCGAATGCATGCATGGCATATTTTTCATCATTTGTAATCAAAAATGCTGATGCCAATGCACCCATGACCTGGCTAAATTGGGTCATGTATTTTCTGTGGGCTGTAAAATTATCCGGATTGGTAATGCCATCCCGTTGAATATATGGGCCATTTGGATTTTGTGGATCGGGCCACCAATAATCACCTTCAGAAAAAAAATCATGTTTTCCTCCTGCGCTTCTTTCTGCTTGCGCGCTCGTGATAGTGAGCGGTTTTTGCTCCATCGCCCAGGCAGCTTCTTTGAGAACAATGGGTTTAAGCAGTTGCCTCGATTCATTGATAAAATTGATTGCTTGCCCCAACGCCTGGCTCATGAAGAAACAAATAAGGAGCAACAAAACAGCTGTTTTAGATATTTTCAATCTTTTGAAAATTTATTCTTTAACAAAGATCATGCAATGCTGCCAAGGCAAATTTTTTATATTTTTTTCCAGACGGAATCCCACTGCCTTTAATTCTTTGACAGCTTGTGCTTCACTCATTTTGTGAATCGTTTTGATGGGGACTGATTCATCTTCTGCCCTGAATTCCACCAACACCAATTTCCCTTGTGATTTGAGTGCATTGAACATGGATTGGCCCATTTCGTATGGATGTGAAAACTCATGATATACATCCACCAGCAGCATCATATCTACGCTTTCGTTGGGAAGTGAAACGGAAATACTTGTACCCAATACAGGAGTGATATTTGAAAGATTTTCCTGGTCAATTCTTTGTTTGAGATATACAAGCATTGCAGGTTCAACATCCACTGCAAATACTTTTCCTTTTCCAATTTGCTTGGATATCAATCTGCTGTGATATCCGCTGCCGGCACCTATATCTGCAACGTTCATTCCTTGTTTTAGCTGCATGTTTTTTATCAGCATGGTTGAATTTTCCTCCAATTCTCTCTCAGGTCTTTCCAGCCATTCAATTCCAAAATGACTCATCACATGAGCAATCTGCCGACCCATGTACCATTTATCGATTCCGTTGGGGTCTCCTGGTTTGTTGACATAACGACTCTGTGCATTTGATGTTATGCAAAGTGTGCAAAGCAATAAGGCGAACAATATGTGATGAATTGATTTCAAATCCCTCCGTTTAATATCTCCATGAATTCAGATCCGCATCTTTCGGTGCACGCGTTTTTACTTCTTCAACCCATTTGGTGATGAACATGCTGTGGTAACGAAGCCTGCTGATATAATTCGGATTTTTATGATCTCCGTTCCAGCAATGTTCTGCACGGTCCCCATAATCTACTTCACAATTGCAGGAAGGATTTTTTAATTGTTTCAACATGTCTTCTGCATTGTATACTGCATTGTTCAAATAATAATTGTCCATATCGCCTACGTACAGGTGAATTTTGCCTTTCAGCTTTTCTCCAATCTTTGGCCAGTCTCGCTGAATGATGTGAGTGAGGTCAAAATTTTCTTTCCAATGTGCGACTACGGATGGATTGATCTCTCCTGTTTTTTTATCAAAGACGCGGACTGGATATCCATCTGCTCCAACGGGAGAATAAACAGCTTCCCAAATATCCCACTGATCACCACTTCTGCTCTTGGAGCCCAATGCCAATTCTCTGTGGTTCATGTCTTTTACCATCGCATCCACATGGCCAAGGTAATTGCGGTGACCCGGACGAAGTGTGCTTCTAAACGGACCTTCGCGGAAATATGCATTTTTATCATTGTACAAATCAACAGTCATGTAATGATGAAAGTCAATCGGATCGGGACATGCAGCATAGCTGCCATTGTATTCATCAGGATAGAATACCTGTGCTGCCAGTGCTTCCCATCCACCTGTGCTTCCTCCATACATGAACCTGGCCCATCCTTGTCCAATGCCTCTGAAACGTTTTTCAATTTCAGGAATCAGTTCGAAGGTGATGGCATCACCGTAAGGGCCTATATTGGCTGAGTTGACAGCATAGGAATCATCATAGTAAGGATTGGCATGTTGTATTTCAATTGCGATGACTCTGGGAAAATCAGGACCAGTCCATTTTTTATAAAAATCATATGCTTCCTGTTGCACAATTTTATTGTATCCAATCAGGTTAAAACGTTTTACGGTATCCGGTTTTAAATTTGGATCAGGCGGTGTTGTTCTCCATCCGCCAAAATCATCAGGAAAGTGTCCATGAAAGATGGCCAGTGGATATTTAACATTTGGATGAGCATCCCATCCCTCCGGCAATAAAACATGTGCACCGAGGTACATGGGTCTGCCCCAGAATTCAGTCAGCAGTTTGGATTGAATTTTAATATGCTTTACATATTTTGTATCCTCAGGTTCTTTGATGGGTGGGATGACCTTATTGATATTGATGCTCAACTTGAATGACGCATCATTTTTAAAATTCACAGCAACAGGTTGCGAATAAATATTTCCTGGTGCGATGTTCCAATGTTGCCCTTCTCCTCTGTCCATGGGAAGTTTTACTACATGCCCATCTTTTCTTTTAAACGTTTCGTATACATGCAACAATGCCTGCACAGTGTATTGTCCGCTTTTAATTTTTTTGATGGATTCAACTGGATAACCGAACGCATTTGCATTCAGTTGAATGGAAGTGCCGGGTTTCCAACCCTCGACATCTATTCCAAATATCTGTTGAGTTTCCTGTCCATCACTGATTTGAAAGCGGGGCTCACCAGAGGGATTTTTAGACAGCATGATCAACAATCTGCCGTCCATGGGTTGTTTTGAAACATCTGCAGGTAGGGTGACTTCAATCGTTTGTCCGATCAGTAAAAAACTGAAGTGTATACAAAGCGCCATGAGGGGGAGAACCTTTTTCATATATGAATCATTTTCATTCTAAACTTACTCATAATTTTTCATGAAAATTCCCTCCGAAGACCCTGGCCATCGAAAAATTCATGGGTTAATCAGCCCAAGACCAAACATAAATCATCTTTTATGTGTTATATAACCAATAACTTATTATGAAAAGTATGTGGATCGTTATCATTGTCCTGACAGTTGTGTTCATTGCTTTTCAATCATTTATGTCTATTTCCAATTCAAATATTGAAAAGCAGCAGTACCGCGTTGTAAAAGCTGAGAAGGGTTTTGAATTGAGGTATTATCCACCTGCAACTTTTGCGACTGTAAAATCCTCTGCGAAATCATACCGTGAACTCTCAGGAAGCGGCTTTCGAAAAATCGCCGGATATATATTTGGTGACAATGAATCCTCTACCAAAATTGCCATGACATCTCCCGTTCACATGGACATCAATGAGAAAGAATCTTCCATGAGTTTTGTCATGCCATCTAATTATGATGTCAAATCTTTGCCAAAACCCAATGATGCCAGAGTAGAAATTCATCAAACACCCGGTGAATATGCTGCTGTAATAGAGTTTGGCGGATTTGCAAATGATGCTTCTATCCGCAAGCATGCAGAGGAGCTCAAGCAATTGTTGGATCAAAAAGGTATCAAGACCATTGGTAATTTTCGTTACCTGGGATACAATCCTCCTTATCAAATCATTGCCAGGAAAAATGAAATTGTTGTTGCGGTTGAGTGGAATGAAAACAAGAAATGATCTTCTTTAAATTCTATAGTTATCTGCTCTCCAATCCTTGATTTGCTGTTTGATTTCTTTTGAACGCAGATTTTCTTCAGCAGCTTTTTTAGCAAGTGTCGGAAGTTCTTCATCGGATGCAAAACGCAATGCAATGATCTGACGAATATTCAATCGGCTGTCAAATGGCTTACCGGTCAAAATGAAGTGACGCAGATTTTCTTCAGCACGAATCGCTCTGTCTTGTGCTTTAAGGGCGTATGTTCTCACCATTGAACCGATGACCAACAATAAAAAGAAAACCAATATGAGCAGCGAAGCACTGTAACAGGTTTCCGGTTGGCAGTTCACAAGATTGACAATGCTTCCAATGAGCCCAATGATGACCAGCGGCGCTGAAACATAGTGGAAAGGTGCGTGCATTCTGGCATGGTTGCTGAAATTTTGAGTAGACATTATGAAAATGATTTGATTGCAATTTAGGTGTTCTTCACTTTTAAAATATCTTTGCCTCTCAAAATGCCAATCAGGCAGTTTCCATGTTTAAAAAGCTGGTCATTTTATCCGTGCTACTCTTGGCAATCAATGTATTGCGCGCGCAATATGCTGTATCTATACGCATAATGGATCAAAACAAGGAGTATGTTGCAGGCGCAACCTTTTCTTTGTATGACACATCAGACAGCACAAAAAAATGGATTCGTGTAAGTGACAGCACAGGAATGGTGAAGCTGACTGTTCCAACATCTCGATATACTTTAAACATTGAAGCATATTCTTTTGAAACGTTTAAGAAGACATTTGTAATCAATAAAAATATAGATACTGTCATTTCATTGATGCGTGATGCAAAAATCATGAAAGGAGTTCTGGTCACCGCACGCAAACCGCTTATGCGTCAGGAAGATGACAAAACAATTGTGGATCCTGAACCAGTTGCTCTTGGCTCCACCCATGCATTTGAGGTATTGGAAAAAATTCCGGGTTTGTTCATCGATCAAGATGGCAACGTTTATTTGAACAGTACGAGTCCATCTGCTGTCTGGATCAATGGCCGTGAGCAACGCATGAGCAGTGCTGATATTGCCACCATGTTGAAAAGTCTGCCGCCCAGCGCCATCGATCGTGTTGAATTGGTGAGAACACCTTCAGCAAGATATGATGCATCTGGCGTTGGCGGCATTGTAAATATCATCCTCAAAAAAAATGTGAAGATTGGTTTGACGGGAAGCATGAATGCAGGACTCAATCAGGGCAAGTATGGGAATCAGTTTATCGGTTTCAATTTGAATCACAGCGATGGTGGAAGATCATCTTATTTAAATGTGAACATGAATAAACGCAATGGCTATGATCAAATCAATACTTCACGTGCATTGGGCACAGACTCACTTTTACAACAGTTTTCCAGAACCATCACTCCCGGCAATGGGCTGTACATCGGTACAGGTATGAACAGGGAGCTGAATACAAAGCTGATCATTGGGATGGATACGCGTATCAACATCAATCGTTCCAGGAGTGAAAATGAAAACCCGACAGATATTTTCCGAAAATCCAACAGCCAGGTATTTTTTTCAACATTGTCGCAAACAGAAAACAATGCGCGAAATATCAATACCAATATTGCATTCAATGCGAAATATAAAATAGACACCATTGGTTCTGAACTGAACCAGGATCTTTCGTATTCATTCGATCCAACTCAAAATGAGCAAACACTCGATAACCGATTTCTGCTTCCATTTGTTTCACAACAACAACTTGAGGGGGATGCAAAAAATCAATCACATTTTATCACGTATCAGGCAAACCTGCTAAAAAAATTAAAAGGAAAATTAACCGTTGAATCAGGTGTCAAAACTGCCAATCTATGGTTCAATAATGATACGCGTTATTTTTTTCTAAACAACGCCGGAAGGACTCCTGATCTGAGGCGTACCAATGAATACAACTACAGTGAACATATCCATGCTGGTTATTTGCAAGGCTCAAAGACAATGGGTGCAGTGGTTTTGAAAACAGGACTTCGTTTGGAGAATACCAACATGATTGGTCAGCAAACGGTACTAACCGATACCACTTTTTCAGTTCGCCGCACGGATGCATTCCCGTATATTTATTTAAGTCGTTCATTGCTGACAATTGCAGGATATGAATTAAGGGGTTATTTGGTTTATCGCCGATCTATCACCAGGCCTTCATACAGTTTATTGAATCCAGCCATTCGTATTTTAGATCCGTTTCTGTATGAAAAGGGGAATCCTGCTTTGCGTCCGCAGTTTACACAGAATTATGAAGCAAATATTTCTGTAGATGAGCGTCCATTGTTTGCAGTGGGGATCAATCAAACAAAAGATATTTTTACGCAGGTGCTTTACCAGGCTGATTCCAGTCGTCGTCAGGCTTTTCGTACGTACGACAATGTAGGCAGTAACAGGGAAATGTATTTCAGAGGAATTGCTGCAATTCCTCCAGGCAAAAAATATTTCTTTGTAGTCGGTGCGCAGTACAATCACAACAACTATGATGGTTCATACGAAGGCGTTCCTTTGGTATTTCGCAGAGGATCGTGGACGCTCTTCAGTTTTCACAATTTGAAATTGACCAAAACAACACAATTATCCTTTCAGGGATTTGTTCGTTTTAAAGGGCAGCTGCAATTTTATGAATTGAGCACTTTCGGTGCAATGAACAGCAATCTTTCTCAGCAGCTGTTCAAAAGAAAGTTTACACTTACTTTAAGTGTGAATGATATATTATATACCAACCGCAATAATTTTCTGCTAGCCCAGGGTAGTGTAAAAGCCAATGGTGAGCGCTATGGAGATACACGCAGATTTGGATTGAACCTCCGCTACAATTTTGGTATTCGCAAAAAAGAAAAAGAAGAGGGGATGATGGATCAACTTGGGAACATTTCTCAGTAAACTTCCCAGGGGCGGATAAAATTCAACACGTATCCTAGTATTTATTGCAATAAATTGCAATCATGAAATTATTTCTTTCCATCACTGGCCTGCTGCTTTTGATCCTTGTTGAAATTTTGCGCGTGTATTTTATCATGCCTTTACCCGGCAGTCAGCAATCCAATAGAATTGATATAGCTTATTTGATTGGGACCAACATCAACTATATACGTCTCTTATTTTTCGCACTCATTTTTTATCCATCTTATCAGATTTTTATCTCCCCTGGTTTCAAAAAGAAAGCAGGACTTGTTGTTTTTATATCTCTTTATGGGGGGATCTTTTACCTGGTTAATTTTCGATTTTTGGCAGACAAAATGTTTTATCAGCCCAAGATCATCAGTTTTGCTGCAGCAAATACCAGCAAGGTGCCGATGGATAAGCTGATCATAGGAATCGAGATCAACGGGGTTTCAAAAGCCTATCCTATTCAGTACATTGGATATCATCATCAGGTGCGGGATAGCTTGGGTGGGCAACCTGTGATGGTGACCTATTGCACAGTTTGCAGAACAGGCAGAGTTTTCAGTCCATTGATAAATGGTAAAAATGAAAATTTTCGTCTGGTAGGTATGGATCATTTCAATGCGATGTTCGAAGATGCTACTACTAAGAGTTGGTGGAGACAAGTATCAGGAGAAGCAGTTACAGGTCCGTTAAAAGGTACAAGGCTGCAGGAAATTCCTTCAAGGCAAGTCCGTCTTTCATCTTGGTTAGCGTCTTATCCCAATTCACTTATTCTACAGCCAGATTCAAACTTCCGTTCGGATTACAATGATCTTGCAAAGTTTGATGAGGGAACTATCAAAAGTGGATTGGAAAAGCGCGACTCTGCTTCATGGAAAGAAAAATCATGGGTACTGGGTATTAAATCTGGTGTGCATGCAAAAGCATATGATTGGAATGAATTGGTTTCAAAATCAATCATTGAGGACTCAATACCAGGACTCAATTTGTTACTTCTTTTGGAAAATGACAAAGCCTCATTTCATGCTTTCAATCGCAACATCAATGATTTGAAACTACACTTTTCAAAAAATAAAGATGGGTTGCTTGTTGATGATCATACTTCCTCTGTTTGGAATATAAAGGGTAAATGTATTTCTGGAAAACTAATTGGAACTCAATTGACTTCTGTTCCGGCATACCAGGAATTTTGGCATTCGTGGAGAACGTTCAATCCTTTGACATTGAAGTAGTTTTAAATTGTATTAGTACCTCATATGTTGTGACTAAAATCACAAAACCTGTCTGCTGAATTGATCATTTTTGTCTTTATTATATTTGTTCACACAATTAAACTTTATGACAATCATTGAATGGATTAAACAGCCCTGGCCATGGTATGTTGCAGGTCCCATTATTGGACTCATGGTTCCGGCACTGCTGATTTTTGGCAACAAGACATTCGGAATCTCCTCTTCATTGCGACATGTTTGTGCGGCCTGTATGCCTGCAAAAATTCCTTTTTTTCAGTATGATTGGAAAAAAGAAATCTGGAACTTGTTTTTTGTATTTGGCATTTTTATCGGGGGCATCCTTACAGCAATGTATTTCAAAGATGATCAGGCGATAGTGGTGAGTCCATCTCTTATCAATGAATTATCCGGATATGGGTTGACTGAGATCAATGGGTTGGTTCCGGAGCAACTGTTCTCATGGAGCGAATTGAGTACGCCGCGTGGGTTGATCATGATGGTGTTTGGAGGATTTTTGGTTGGATTTGGAACGCGTTATGCAGGTGGATGTACATCTGGTCATGCCATCATGGGATTATCCAATTTGCAATTGCCTTCTTTGATCGCAACCATTTCTTTCATGGCAGGTGGTTTCATCATGGCCAATCTGATTCTCCCTTATATTTTATCACTTTAATTCAAAATAATGAGCAACAATATAAAAGATACAAATACAGATTTTGAAGTAAGATCGCTCGATGCGATGTGTGTGAATGATGAGCAAGTAAACACTCCAGCATGGCACAATCTAAAGTACCTTGTATTTGGAATGCTGTTTGGTATTGTGTTGATCAAAGCAGAGGTTGTTTCCTGGTATCGCATCCAAGAAATGTTCAGGCTTCAAAGTTTCCATATGTTTGGTGTAATTGGTTCTGCCGTTGCAGTAGGAGCATTGTCGGTATTTTTGATCAAGAAACTCAAGATTAAATCCATCCAAGGAGAAGAGATTTTATTGCCTGAAAAAACATTCAATAAAGGCCAGATCTATGGTGGGTTGTTGTTTGGTTTCGGATGGGCAATGACCGGTGCTTGTCCGGGTCCCCTCTTTGCACAACTTGGATACGGAGCCACCACCATCATTGTTACCATTCTTTCAGCCATTACAGGGACATGGGTGTATGGAAAATTCAGAGAACAACTTCCTCATTGATTATTCAACAACTGCAATAACAAAAAACCCTTATGAAATTTCATAAGGGTTTTTTAATTCAATTATTTTTTGATAGGTTACCTGAATTCATAGCCAACACCCATCAGTTGTGTAAGCAAAGTGTTGGGTGCATCGGTTGCTGTACATCTGCCTTCCAGTTTTGGTGAAATGGGGGAATGAATTTTAAGGTATTCTTCAATCACACTGTGTAATGTAGCTCCTAATCTTTTGGGCTCACTGACGCCCTCCACACGACAGATGGTTGTATCCGGGTCACCATCTCTTTCGCATGCCACAAAGCTGTATATTTTTTCAAGATCAAGCTGTTTACCTCCAACCTTGATCCAATTGACTCTCTTTCCCGCTTCTTTTCCAATCGTAAAATTTACTTCCATTCCTTTGAAGCGTACCACCCAGCCTCCGAATCGATTGGATGGATCTTTGGCAAAAGCATTTTGCAATTCCTTCTCCATCCATTCCAACAACTGTTTGCCTGTAATTTTTCCGGTTTTGGCTTCACTGTCAACTGGCAACATATTCCAAAGATAATCGACGGTAATAATTGCTTCACCTGTTGCAGAATTGGGTACCAGCGGGGGGCAAAAACGAAACCCATTGCTCAAAGCAATATCCGGCTTGAATTTCCACATGATGGCATCTGTGATAAAATTATCCATGGGTGTTTCAATCACATAATAGCGCATCAAGGGAGTTTTCGTTTTCCCGATGACACGGTTGAGTTCGTTTTTATATGGCTCTCTTGCTTTTGTAACCAATCTCTTCATTTCTTCATCCTCTTTGTATTTCAGGGGATCCACATCAAGCAGCTGATAACTGTGGTCTTTTACTTCACCATTTTCAACTACGATATCCATTTGTGCAATAAACGATCCAAATGCACCAGGCTCTGTAACTTTTGTATAGGCACCTTGTATTGGTGTTCGCACACGTTCATGCGTATCAGCCCCCAAGATATAATCTACACCTTTTACCTCCGCCATATTTGCAAGCCCTACCTGTTGTGCGAGTCCCATATGTGTGAGTAGGAACACCATATCACACTGCTCGTATGCTTTCAGTATTTTGATGTATTTGGCAACATTCAATTCTGGGGTTGTGAATTGTATACCATCGCTGTATGCAGGAGATTGGCGTTTCGGAGTCAGCGGATCGTTGTAACCAATGAAACCAATTTTGATACCTGCAATGTATTTTATAAAGTAAGGCGGAAATATCAAATCTCCGTTGAGGTTGTCATTTGTTTTATGGAACATGTTTGCGCATACTTTTACACCATCGTATGCAAACATGTCTTTCATCATCATTTCTTTCCCGTATACTACTTCCCAATTTCCCGGAAGCATGATGTCATAACCAATATTGTTCATGAGAGGGACAATTGCCTTGCCTTGGCTCATTGCAGCAACGCCACTTCCCTGAAAACAGTCTCCACCGTCAATCAATAATGTATTTGATTTGTTTTGATTGCGAATGGTATTGATCATTGATTTAAGTGTAGCGAATCCTCCACGTTTCTTAAAAACAGTCTTTCCATTCTCAACAAAAAATTCATCGTGTGTAAGCAACTGAGAATGGATGTCTGCGGTATGCAACAATGTGATCTTGGTTGCTTTCCCATCCAGAACTGCTTTGTTTTTTCCCATTGATGCTGATTTATATGCAGCATCATCGTTGTTGAGAGCAGATGCAGCAAGTGGGGTACTGATCAGTCCACCTCCAATGCCCAATCCAAGTCCCATTTTGGTGGATCGTCTTAAAAAATCTCTTCTGCTGTTTTCTGAAAGCTGTACATGCATTTCTTGTTCAGCTTTGCTGATTGCTTCTGTTGTGCAGCTGGTACATGTACAATGTTGTATGTGTTCGTTTGGCATGATGAGATTTTTATGTGTAAGAAAAAAATTCGGCAAAGGGATTAAGCCGATTTTTGTTTTTGTTGTTTTTTCCTTGCTTCAATGATCGGTTTGAATGGACCGTATTTATGTGCTGTTTCTGAAAATCCATCTGTATATGGACCAAAAGGGTGATCAATGGGTTTTTTAGAAATATTCGGCCAATCGCCACTGAGGTCCTTGCTGGGTCTGGGTCTTGAGTTTACAAATGCCGCAACATCCCAAGCCTCTTCATCACTCAGTGCAGGTGCATTGTGAGATGCCTGGTTGAGGGGCATATTGTCTCGCACATATCCTGCAAACCGTGATAACCTGAAAAGTCCCGCTCCGGAATTATAACTGTTGCTGCCCCACAATGGAGGGTATGTATAACTTTTGCCATCGGCGGCCAATAATCCTTCGCCATTTGCTCCGTGGCATGATTGACATTTTGCGCTGTATACAATACTTCCTTTCTCTGGACTCGCAGCACGGTCAAGATATACGGGCGGTTGTATCCCGCTGCCTTTTGGTGTGCTGTCTTTAACAACAGCGTGTCCCACCCATTTGATATAAGCCATCATTGCTTGCATTTCTTTGCTGTTGCTGTCGAGCGTTTTGCCATTGAGACTTCTTTCCATGCAATCGCTTACTCTTTTGTATACCGTTTCAATGCTGCCGCTGCGGTCGCGGAATTTTGGGTAGTTGGCTGCAACAGCACCATAATTATTACCCCATGATTTTCTACCAGCATTCAAGTGACAGTTTTGGCAATTCATTCCGTTGGTAACCGCGGCTACAGAGCCTTTTGGTCCGAGGTATTTGGAAGTATTGGCGATCAATTCTTCCCCATATATCACAAGCTCCCTCTCTTTCCCTTCCAAGGATCGGTCCAGGTAAAGGCTGGGAGCAATCCATGCATCCTGTTTCAGTTCGGGGATTTTCTGTTCAGGAGTGTTTGTAGCCTCCATGATTTCACTGAAAAGCAGCAGCAACAGACCGCCTACAATGGAAATGATGATCCAGTTTTGTTTTAACATATGACAGGTTGTAGTTGATAAATTTAAAAGAAATCAACTCAATCCTGTGTGATTTTTGGCACAAAGACATTTGTGTGCTAAAAATTATAGTTCATCACCAGGTTCCAAAGGCCCATGTTGACTTTGTTGATGATGAATTTTTGGGGTACTGCCCCTCCAACAGCTTTGGCTTTGTATGCAAAAAGCAGTTGGGTTTCCAGTCCTGATAGTAATCCTGTAAAAGTATAACGGGCATCAATGTTAAATTGATTGTATGATGGGAGCCCATATTTGTTTGCTGCATAATTATCGACAGATGGCATATCAAAATGTCCTGCAGCAAAATTTAAATTGATTCTTTGCTTTGGAAAGGTTGTTCCGATTTTAAAAACATATGCGTGCACATCTGCAAAACCCTCGTTTCTTTCTCTCGGCATAAATGTATAAAACGGATCTCTTCCCCATTCTCTGGGCATTGTATAGCGTCCCTTTGAAGTGATTCTGTTGTAGTTAAGAGATGCTGTCCATTTTTCATAATCCCATCCAAATTTTCCTCCAAATGCTAATGAGGATTTATCTTGCATATATTTTTTTACCAATTCTTTGTTTCCTCCTTCCCCGCTTCGATTTTGTTGTAAAAGTTGAATACCCGCAATGAGTGTGTGTCCGTTTATAGGTTTGCTTTTATATTCTCCTTGTAAAAAGGAAGTATTAAATATGTTTTCTGCATATATGTTCCATAGTTTGACAGAAAAATATTTGTTTGGTTGTTTGCTAATGCCAAAAATTAAAATTCCTTTTGATGATGTATTGTTTTCATATTCCGATTTGGTTCCATCTTTATTGATCCCAGTAGAGTATATGCCTATTGATTCTCCTATGGAATACCATTTTACTGTTCCTCTTGGTGAAATTTGATAAAGAATGCCTCCTTCAATGTTGGTTTTATTCTTTTTATGATATATCCAAAGTCCATTTACTTCTGTGGGTCTCATTCTGCCATCTTGCAGGTTGATAAAGGGCGTATTGATTAATTGTTTCCCTGCTGTAATGGATAAACGCGGCGAAGAATATTTTACATATAGTTCTTCAAGACGATCAATATCTTTTTTATTGGAAGGGTCTTCTTGATCAAACAAACCTATCTCATATCGATTAAATTGTCCGGTATTTTTATCTGGGATTAAAAAATTTGATGAACCAATATTGAAAGTGAAAAATCCACTTATGCCCATTTGAAAACCCTTGAATTTAGCAGTTTCAAATTTTAATCCACCTCCTGCTGCATTTGCATAGTAGTCTGATAGCTCTTTCTCATTGTCTGTTGCCATAAAAAAATAACGCAAATGTCCGCTTGCTTGCCCTTTTTTGAATGCATAGAGAAAAGAGTTTGTATCCAGGCTTTCCTTTTTTGATTCTTTCCAGATGGCAGGTTGTTCACCAATTTCTTGGTGCTGTGCATGGGCTGCATTTCCAATGAACAGTATAATTGAGATGATGGGGATTGCGTATTTCATCATGTAAAAGTCTTATTGACTTTTTACAAATACATCAGCACATACTTCAAAATAGAAGTATGATAATACAAAGGGCTGATGTTTGTAGTTGTTAAATGTTGTTGTCAAGTACATTCCATGGACCGCCGTTATAGCATTCAATACCGGCTGACTGCAACATCGATTTTGCCATACCGCTTCTGTTGCCGCTTCTGCAGCAAGTGATGATTACTTTATTTTTCTCTTTGAGTTCTTTGGTCTTGTTTCGTATATCATCAAGGGGAATATTGATTGATCCTTTGATATGACCACTTTTAAATTCACCTGGGGTCCGAACATCCACAATCATTGCACCATTTTTTACCAATTCTGCATAGTTTACCTCAGGCGCTGAGCTGAACATATTTTTTAGCATGTTGAGCATTGTTAAAGATTTTAGTGTTTAAAATTCTTCTGATTGCAATATCAGTGTTCAACCGGATTACCCAATGCAATCCATTCATTCATGCTTGCAGAGTAGTTCAACACGTTGTTGTATCCTTCTCTTGCGAGCAATGAATACCCGATGGTTGCACGATCGCCGCCCTGGCAGTGAATTACTACTTTTTTGTCTTTGCTGATTTTATCAAGATTTTTCAGCAGTGTTCCAACAAAAACATGGTCTGCGTTTTTGATATGACCGGATTTGAATTCGGTTGCACCTCTCAGGTCAACAATTTGAACATTTGGTTCTTCCAATGTTTTTTTGAAGGTATTGATATCAATTACGTTCACTGCATCCAGTTTTCCGCCAGCTTTTACATATTCATCCGTTGAAGGAACATATCCTATGATATTGTCCAAACCTATGCGCATCAGTTTGCGGGTGAGATCATCCAATTGAGATTCATCTGCCAACAGCATGAATGATTCTTCGTAATTCAAATACCATCCAGCCCAAGTAGCGAATGAGTTATTTCCCTGGATATTGATGCTGCCTGGGATGTATCCTTTGGCGAATTCAGTTTTTACTCTAGCATCTATCAGTTTTACTCCTTTGCCCATCGCTTCCATCATTTCATTGTTGCTAAGCTTTTTCAGTTTTGGAACTTGGGTAAGCAGGGGGCGATCAACCTTGTTCAACTTCTTCATCATGGCGAAGTATTTCGGAGGTTCAGGCTGATCTTCCAGGAGAAAGTTTACAAATCCTTTTTCATCATTTGCAAAACGGAAAGCCCAGTTGCGGACTTTTTCATATCCAATGGTAGTGCTTGGTACAGCTCCCAAAGCTTTGCCACAAGCCGATCCTGCACCATGTCCGGGCCATACCTGTATATAGTCTGGAAGGTCGCTGAATCTTTTGATGGATTTGTACATTTCATGGGCACCTGCATCCATTGTACCAGTCATTCCTGCTGCTTTTTCAAGCAAATCAGGTCTGCCGATGTCACCTACAAAAACGAAGTCACCTGTGAAGAACATAACAGGCTCAGGACTTGCTGGGGTATCTGTCAACAAGAAGCTGATGCTTTCAGGTGTATGTCCGGGTGTATGCAGTACATCAATTTTAAGGTTACCGACCATGAAGCTGGAACCGTCTTTTAATCCGATATGATCAAATTCGTATTCCCATCCCGGTCCGCCTTCATCTGACAAATAAAGATCAGCTCCGGTCAGTGCTTTTAATTCGCGGGCACCAGAGAGGAAGTCGGCATGAATATGTGTTTCCATTACATGCGTGATCTTCATATTGTTTTGCTTGGCGATTTCGAGATAGGTATCAACATCTCTCTTTGGATCAATCACAGCAGCAACTCCTGCTTTTTGGCAACCGATAAAGTAGCTGGCTTGCGCAAGTGTTTTGTCGTAAACGTGTTGAAAAAACATAGTTCAGTTTTTATAATTTTAAAATAGTTATTTATTTAAAAAAAGTTCTTTGACAATAATATAGATGCCCATTACAAGTACGAACCAGCCGAATCCTTTTTTCAAACTGTTTGCAGATATTTTTTTACCTAGCAAATTCCCCATAAAAATACCAATTATGGCGAGGATCGTAACTGAAATGAGCAGTTGCCAATCCATTGTTTGCTTTCCCAAATCCCCTGTAAACCCAATCAATGATTTGGCAGCAATGATCAGCAATGAGGTTCCAATGGCTTGTTTCATCGGAAGTTTGCTAAAGATGACCAATGCGGGTATGATCAGGAATCCACCACCTGCTCCGACCAATCCTGTTAATACTCCTACGATTGTTCCTTCCAACAATATCATTGGGTAGTTGAATACCTGTTCACCATTTTCCTCTTGATTGTTGTTGTTGCCTTTTATCATAGAGACTGAGGCGAATACCATCAGCACAGCAAAAATCATCATCATCAGTATAGCTTTTGTAACTACAAATGATCCAATTGCAAATACTTCTGTTGGGATAGCTGGAACAAAATATGCTCTTGTTGCGTATACAGAGATGATGGATGGGATTCCGAAGATTATAGCTGTTTTGATATTGATTTCTCCGTTTTTATATTTTGGAAATGCACCTACCAGGCTTGTTGCACCTACAATAAATAAGGAGTAGGCGGTTGCCAGAACAGGATCGACTCCAAAAAGGTAAACCAATACCGGAACAGTTAGAATTGAACCACCACCACCGATGAGTCCGAGTGAAAGTCCGATTAAAAGTGAAGCTATATAACCTGCTGCAATCATTATTCAAAATTGATACTGCAAAAATGCCATCACTTTTGTTATAAGTATGTGACGGATGTCACGTTGTTTTCTTTATTGATGAGATTGATTGGGGGCTGTATTTATGCATTAGAAATTCCCTTTTTTGACTTTTGTCTCCTGATTTGTATGGGTCCGTACCAAAGCCAAAAGCCGGTAATTGTAAAAGTAAGCAAAGCTGTACCCATTATAAAAGTATATACAAGTTTTATAGGCTCTCCCTTGGTGTTGAAGTAGAGATCGAAAAATGATCCGTCGTGCAAATCTTCAATAAGATCAGATCTGCGTTGGCTTATTTGCAATGCATTCCCTGTTGCACCGTCCAGTTGTACTTCCCAGTAATTATGGATGTAAACAAATTTTACAATGCCTTTGTCTTTTCTAATATCAATTCTATCGAGATCTGTTGGAGTTTCCTGTCCTGTATTTGCACGCAGCACACTGTCAGCCAAATGATTTAACATTTCGGTTGATTTCCATTCACCCAGTTGGGTACTTGTTCCTGTTGATGAGGCAGGCAGAATAAGTCCAAAGCTATTTTTTTTCCAGCCCAGCAACAGTCCTGTTATTGCAATGATGAAAAAAAACGCAAAAAGAAAAATACCTGTATAGCGATGAATTTTCCGGACAGATCGTAAAAAGGAAGCTTGCATGGTTTGAAATTACGGAAGTAAAATCTATAAACTACCATCATTTCAATTCATGTTACAGCTGCATCATTGATTTTTTAGGTTTTACCAGTATTCCAAGGTTGCTCCTTTTTTTACTGTGATGCTATTGGGAGTTCCCAATTCACTTGCAAATCTTACTGTTACTGTACCATTTGCAGAAGGGGTGATCATTCCTTGAATGATGGCTAAGTTTCCTGTGGTACTTGAGTTATTGTTTGCATTCGGGGGAAAATTATAAATATTTGAATAGTTAATTGTTTCAGAGTTACTTGAAACAGTATACCTGCTGGTATAGCTTAAGAATGATGTTGCAGGTCCATTGATTGTCCAGCGACTGCCGTTTGTTTGATCGTTTGATGTAAATGGAATGGTTGCGTAAAAACGGTAGGTAATACCTGCGGTTACATTAAATGAAAGATTGGGTATATCGACAAGAGATGTCACGCTGCTGGTAGAGAGATCTGAAGCCAAGACAGCCACACTTCTTACATTTCCTGATAAAAGGTCTGATGCCAATCTGGTTGTAATATTTCCAGAAGCATCAGAGGTAAGAATTTTGTTATTGCTGGTACTTGTGCCAATCCCTTCAAGTCTTACATCACCGGTCGTGTGAAGTTGTGCTGATGGGGAAGCAGTTCCGATGCCAATTTTACCAGAGTTTTTGCTGTACATATCATTGCCGACAGATTTCCATTTGCTGGTATCGAGTGAAATTTTTGTTCCTTTGGGATCAACAACTATTTGTGCGGTTGACTGAATTTTGAAAAGAACAATCAATATAAAAATAAAAGTGTATTTCATTGGGTAGAATTTATTTGACCAATAGCCTGGGGGCTATTGGTCAAATGAGTTAATCAGGTAATATTGGATTTCGTATTATTATTTGACCCATTGAATTTCAATGACATCTCCAGCAGCAACGAGTGCTGAAATGGAAGCAGTAAAATTGATTTCTCCGGATCCAATGGTATAGTCGACTGTCGGCAATAGTTTTACGCCATTTCTGTACACCCAAACTTTTGAAACGGAAGTCGGCATATTCGAAACAGTGAATGCTGATTGTCCGACTGTAGCAGTATAATTTTGATCACCGCTTTGTAAAAGTGATTCTGCTGTTACTCTTTTGAGTGTGCCATCGGATCCACTTACTACCAGGCTGTCTGTGGCGAGGTTTCCGCTTCCGAGTCCTGATATTTTAAGGGTGTTTTCGGCTGTGGTGATGATTTCTGTTGATTTGACAAGCGCACCTCCAAGTTGCACCAGGTTGCCTGTTTTAGTCAGTCCATTGTCAAAGCTCAGTGCATTGAACAAGGAGGATGCTGAAATAAATTTCAGTTTTCCTGTAGAGGGATCAACAACCATAACGCTGTCTTGCGTATTTGAGCCCGGTTGCAATCCGGTAATTGCCAGGAAATTTTCTGCACTTGTTTCGATTGTGGTTACTTTGTTCAAAACCCCACCCAATTCAACTGTTTGGCCATTTTTGAACAAGCCATTTGCTACATTTTTTACGAAAACGCTGTCTCCAATTTGTTTCGGCGTAACATATAACAAAGTGCTGTCTTGTTTGGTGATCACAGCGGCCGTGTGTGATATCACCCATTTGATGGTACCCTTGTTGTCAATTACCTGGGTCGTGTCTTTCTGTGCTGAGGCTGCGAAGCTGATTGCTGCTGCAATCGAAAACAATAGTAGTTTTTTCATTAGATTGTTTTTTGATGTTTATAATAATTGGATAATCCTGATTTGGTCGCCTTTTTTACAGGGCAATTCAGCAATGATTGAATTGTTGTTACCAATCGTATGCATGATGAGAATACCATTTCTGTACAAGAAGATTTTGGATTGGTCTGTAATGGTATAAGGAGATTTGAAAGTAGTTTGTCCATCTATTGTTACTATTTCAGTATGATTTTGGGCATTGAAAAACAAACCTGCATTGCTGGCATTGTTATTTGCTTTGATCCATTTCAGCCCATCGCTATAATAAAGTCCAGGGCTTACATCATTGGTATTGGAAATATTGTATACCACCATGCCGCTTGCAAATGATTTGAGGGGTGTTGCTGAAGCAGTTGAAATCAATGAAACCCTTGGGAGAAGGAATCCTTTGTTGGTGGATTCGATCTCAAGCATTGCGTCTGTATTCATGGATTTGTTGTTTTCTCCTATTTTGATTTGAGATGCAGCATCCTGCGTATAACAAATCATCAAGATCATCAAGGCAGCAGCAATGCTTCGATAATATTTTAATCTTTTAATCATGTCTTGGTTTTATTGTTTGATGAATTTTTTACCTCTGGTGATGATATCTCCGTTGGTTGCGATGATGTTCAAATAATAGCTTCCGTTCGCTAATATTTTTACATCAATTGGAATTATATTTACACCTGTCTTAAATTGAATAAGGTTTTTAATGACTGTCTTGCCGATGGCATCATAAACAATGATATCAGCAAATCCGCTGTATGATGATTTGAAACGCGCATTGATGTGATTGTAATTGGTTACGGGATTGGGGAATAATAAGAAGCTGCTTTGCTCATCATAATTGTATGAAGCAACTTTCCCAATTGCCAGTGCGGTGATGCCTGGAATCATTTTTCCGCTTAATTGGCTGTCTTCTGTATTGCCGTTGGCAGTTGCATTTCCGCTCAAATCAACCCAATGTGATCCGTTCCATCCAACCAATCTCAATGCCGAGGCCTCTGCAAAAGCTCGCATGTCTGGTATGCTTACGTGAATGATAAGGTCTGATCCATCTCCGGTAGCTTCTTTGCCTAAATTGCCGGCAGCGCCCACCTGCCAGTCCCATTGACCTATATCACTCACTGCTTTGATGGGGTTTAGGATGGATGTGATGGGGTGTGATCCAATATGTGGAGTGGTATGGTCCATCTCATGAGAAGGATCACCCTCAATCCATGCAACGGCATAGGTATCAGATGTTTTGTTTGGAGCCGATATTTCCAATGTTCTAAGATCTTTGCCTGTGCCTACAGGAAAGAGAAAAGGAGTATTGCCATATTTTTTTATGTAGCCATTGATATTTGCATCGTCAGAATATCCAATAAATTTACCTTTGTCAATTACGCTGAAATATCCTGGAAGTTTTTGTCTGTCTGAGCTCCATGCAATTTTATGGAACGATGAAATGTCTATTGTTCCGTAGTTCAACAGTTCTCCACCAGCAAATACGTGATTGTTTTGTGAACGTACATGCAATGCAATGATTGAAAACAAAGTCAGGTTTAAAATAAATTTCATTTCAATTGATTGATGCATTAACAAATAGCATTGTTAAAAATGTTTTGCAATGCTATAGCCTGTAATTGCCACTCAAAATGACAATCGTCAATCAAAAAAATGATCTAAATGAAAAGTATAAAATGATTTATTCGTGCACGGAGATTGATTTACTCAGTTGCCTGGAGTAAATCAATGAGTTCTTTGTTCATTTCAATTCCACTGTAAATGAGCGAATTCAAATCAAGGTTTCTGGTTCCCTGCAATCTTGCAACTGCATTGACGTATGTATCAAAATCAAATTGATCTCTGTTTAAAATTTTATGTTGCGTCGTAAATACAGGCATTTTTGGTTTGACAGATTTATTTACAATATCCATTACAGATGCAAAGTCCTTGTTGGCGGTAATCGACGGAGATACAAAATGAATTTGTCTATACTTTTCGAAGTAATTATCCATCATGGTAAGAATTCTCTCTTCCCTGTTTTTCATGGTCTTGATATGAAAATAGTAGGCTTTCAGTTTTTTTACGAGCTCTTCATTGTTCAAATAACGAAGTGTCCCTGAATTGATTGCCTGTTCCCAGGTTGCATCATTGGGTTCCCAGCTGTTTCTAAGTGATATGATGGCGTAATAGAAATAAATTTCATTGATGTGTTTTTCCCAATCGCCGTTCCTGTACAGGGCATAAATCGAATCTGCTGCTTCTTTTTGGTTTTGAACCAGAAATACTTTGTTCTGCAGGCTGATGGAATCATTGATCAAGTCTGCTTTCAATTCTGCCAAATATATTTTACCTCGATTGATTTCGATTTGATGTTCTCTGATATTTTCTGCCAGGAAGCCAAGGCTGACGGCCAAGAAGAGCATCAGAAATTCGGTGATGTATTCTTTTAAATTTTTCTTGGTATGGCTGTGATGAGAATGATGTACTTCCATTTAACTATATTTACTTCAAGATAAAGAAATT
>JACCDT010344757.1_pt1 | contig 23061 bp, 20 predicted proteins | sample 7446291 | NCBI WGS metagenome assembly JACCDT01 (sample SAMN15323446, study PRJNA562643) | freshwater metagenome | isolation source: river surface water | place: USA:Blue River Watershed | collected 2017-08-17 | reverse complement strand
CGACCGACCTCTACGCCACGGCTGCTCCCGAGGATGTGGTGATCCTGACCGCCTGAGCGGTTTTCGGCCATGTGGAAACGGGCTTTGATCGTGGCAGTCCTGGTGGCGACGGTGGCGCTGCCTTTCGTGCTGCGCCCGCCCAAGGAGGAGCGAGGCCGCGTCGACGAGACGCTGGTAATCATCACCCCGCACAACGAGGCCATCCGGCACGAGTACGCCCGGGGATTCCGCACCTGGTACCGAGAGCAGACGGGCAAGAACGTCTTCATCGACTGGCGGGTCATCGGCGGGACGAGCGAAATCGCGCGTTTTCTCGAGGGTGAGTACGCGACGGCTTTCCAGAATCACTGGTCGCGCAAGTTGAAGCGTCCGTGGAGCCTCGCGATCCAGAGCGGATTCGCCAATCACCGCCTCGGCGCGGACGCGCCGGCCGAGGTCCATGAGGCAAGGAGGCTGTTCATGGAGTCGGATATCGGCTGCGGCATCGACCTCTTCTTCGGCGGTGGCACGTTCGACTTCATTCGTCAGGCGCAAGCCGCGCGCATCGTTGATTCCGGAGTCCTGAAGCGGCATCCCGAATGGTTTTCCGACGCCGTGATCCCGCAGCGGTTCGCCGGCGAGGAGTACTGGGATCGCGAAGGACGTTGGATCGGGACGGTGTTGAGTGCGTACGGCATGGTTTTCAACCGGGAGTCGCTGCGGCGCCTCGGGTTTCCGGGAGAGCCCACGCGGTGGGAAGACTTGACGGATCCCCGGCTGCGCGGAGAGGTCGCGTTGGCGGATCCGACGAAGAGCGGCTCGATTGCGAAGGCGTTCGAGAATATCATTCAGCAGCAAATGCAGCGCAGGCTCCGGGAGCTGGAGCAGGACCAAGTCGGGCTTCCCGCGGCCGAGCGCGAGCGGAAGGCGGTGGTCGAGGGTTGGCTGGCCGGGCTTCGACTCATCCAGTTGGCCGGTGCGAATGCGCGCTATTTCACGGACACCTCCCAGAAGCCTCCGATTGATGTCGCGTCCGGCAACTGCGCCGTGGGGCTTTGCATCGACTTCTACGGTCGCCAGCAGGAGGAGGCCGTGAAGCGCCGCGACCGCAGTGATCGGGTGGGTTACGTGTCCCCGGTGGGCGGAACGGTGAGCTCGGTGGACCCGATCGCTCTCTTCCGCGGTGCGCCGAATCGACCGGTTGCCGAGGCATTCATCGACTACGTGCTTTCAATGGAGGGGCAGAAACTTTGGAACTTCCGCGTCGGCGTCACTGGCGGCCCCGATCGCTTCGCGCTGCGTCGCCTGCCGGTGAGGCGCGACTTCTACGCTCAGGCGGACTGGAGAGCCTGGCGCAGCGATCCCGAGGATCGCCCCTTCGAGTCCAATGATCCGCTCATTTATCGGGCGGCGTGGACGGGCGGCCTCTTCCGCGAAATGGCCTTCATCATCCGCGTGATGTGTCTGGACCCGCACACTGAGCTGATCAGTGCGTGGAAAGCGATTCTTGAGGCGACCCCGGAGCGACGCGCGGCCGCCCTAGCGGTCCTGCAGGACCTGGACGCCGTGGCGTACGACGAGGCGGGCGGGACGGTCAAGCGGGCCCTCATGTCGCGCAACAAGGTTGACGAGGTAGAGCTGGGCAGCCGTCTGGGTCGGGAGTTCCGCCAACGCTATGAGCGGGCCGAGCGAATCGCCCGCGGCGAGGCGCCCTGACCTGAGGGCCTACCGCTCAGGCTTGGCGCCCGCGATCGCTGACGGGCAAGGGCTTGGCTGCCTCCTCGCTGGCGACGGTCCGAATGTAGCGCTGGAAATCGGGATCCTCTCCCTCAAGCAGTTGATCCAGGGCGGCGCGGAAGTCGCTGCGACGACACCAAGAGCGGATGTAGTCATCCCACGTCTGCCAAAGTCGTGTGGCTTGATGGGACATTTTCTGATCGTAGACCAGGATGTAGGCGCGTTCGAACTGCGCGGTCAGGATCTCAAACAGCACGTGGCGCCGCTCGCGTTGCTCGTCCGTGTAGGTCGGCTGCTGCTCGGGTGGTGCCAGCAGACGGAGGTCCGCGTGCTTCAGCGTCAGCTTGAGGAACGACTCGTAGTCGTCCGCAAGTTTCAGGTAGATCTCTTCGTCATCCTTCTCCCGCTCCTTCCGCTGCTCCTGCATGAACACCCACAGCGCGAAGGGTAGACCGATGGCGGTGACGAGGTAGCTGATCGCTTCGAGCGCGACCAAGACGTTCAGGCCTTCGTTTCCCATGCGAGCACCTCAGCGTTGAATCCCCGCTGATCGGAGCAGTTGAAGAACGAAGTCCCCGCGACGAAAGTGTCGGCGCCGGCCTGATGGCAGTGGTGCCCCGTCTGGAGATCCACGCCGCCGTCAACTTCGAGGCGGAAGCGCAGTCCCCGATCTCGTCGCCAGGTGTGGATTTCCTGCAGCTTCGCGAGCATGTCGGTTCGGAACGACTGACCGCCGAATCCGGGCTGAACCGTCATGACCAGGACCAAGTCCACGTCGGGCAGCAACGGTTCGATCGCCCGTGCCGGCGTGCCGGGATTGAGGACGATTCCGCATTGGCAGCCGAGTTGGCGGATCCGCGCGAGCGTGCCGCGGTGATCGTAGTCGGGCTCGATGTGGATGCTGATGAGATTGGCGCCGGCTTTGGCGAAGGGCTCGATGTACCGGTGCGGCTCCGACAGCATCAAGTGAGTGTCGAAGAAGAGGCCTGAGCCGGCGCGGAGCGCGGCGACCGTCTGCGGCCCGAAGGTCAGGTTGGGCACGAAGTGCCCATCCATGATGTCAATGTGGAGCCAGCGGGCCCCCGCGCGAGTCGCTGCATCTGCGCTCGCGGCCAGGTGGGCATGGTTTCCCGCCAACAGGGAAGGTGCGAGGAGCGGCGGGTGCGGTCTCACGTCCGACGTTTCATCCCGAAACACCGACCGAAGCCAGTTTTTTCCGGGCGTCCTTACCAGACGTCCAACGTGGCCCCGACCGCCGCCTCAGCCATTGCCCCGGCGAGCAGCACCCAGGTTTGTCGCTCGGCCTGCCCCTGATTACCGAATGTCTCGGTTCTGCCCGGGTCGTCGGTGAAGGCCTGTCGGCGCACGCTGAGCGGGCGACGACTGAACCATTCAGATCGCGTGCGCGGATTCAGGAGGGTGGCTTCGGCGGCCAGCGTCAGCTCCAGTTTCCGGGCCAGTCCGGTGTCATTGGGTCGCACCGTGGCGATACCCCGCTCGTAGCGGACGAGCGTGACGTACAGAATTGCCTCGGCAGCCTCGGGCGAGTCGACGAGGCGGATGCGACCGTCGCGGAGGAACCTCTCGCGGATCTGCGCGGTCGCCAAGGTGGCCGCCTGGGGGAGGGCCGCGTCGTCGCGAACGGGCGCGACGTACAGGGTCGAGAACGCGAGGGTGGCGTCTGTTCCGCGATGATAATGGGAGCAGCCGACCGCGCCGAAGGCGATCACGGAGGCGACCAACCCGGCGAGGAAGCGCAAAGCGTGGCGTCGCGGCATGGGGAGAACGAGCGCCGCAGGCGGGGGATCAGAAGAACAGGAAGCGCTTCTTGGTCGGCTTGCCTGCCGCCCCGGCGGCCGTGGCGGCCTCCTCGACCTTTACCAATTGCTCCCGCGCTTTGGCGGCCGTGGCGGAGTCCGGATGGACCGTGATCGCCTCGTTGTAAAAGACGCGAGCGGCCTGGTAGTTCGAGCGCTTGTAGAAGTAGAAGTCGGCGATGCGCATCTTGCTCTCGGCGAGGGTGTCCTTCATCTGCCCAAGACCCTTCTCGGCTGAGCCCACGTTGGAGTCGCTTGGGAAGAGAATCATGAAATCCTCGAAGTAGGTGATCGCTTCCTTGGTCGAACCTTGGTCGTAGTTCGGGCCTTCTACGAGCGAGGCGTGCGTCTGGGCCAGCTTGATGTAGGCGTCGGGAGCAAGGAGGCTCTGAGGATAGATGTTGATCATGCGGTCCAGCGCATCGATCGCCTCCTCGTCATTGCCCAGCTTTTGGTGTGCCCGGGCGACGTTCATCAGCGCGAGGGGAGCATAGTCGCTGTACGGCGCAGTCGCGATGAGGATTTCGAAGAACTCGATGGCCTTCTCGCGGTTCGGAAAGCCGGGAATGACGCCCCAGATTCGGTTGCGGGCGCCGTCAAGGAGCGCGCTCGCGATGCGGTATTGTTCGCCGACGATTTCGGTGAAGCGACCGTAGCTCGGGTAGCGCGTCAGCACTTGTTGGAAATTCTCGTACGCCTTGAAATACTGCTGCCGCTCAAGCCGCATGCGGGCAGCGCGGTAGTAGGCTTCCGGCGCGAACACAGAGTTGCCGTAGCGCTTGCCGACGTTCTCGTAGGCCTTCGCGGCGCTGCCGAGGTCCCGGCGCTCCTCGGAGAGCCGCGCCTTGTTCATCAATTCGGTGGCCTTTCGGGCGTCGTCGCCGATCAGGCCCGAGAGCACGCCTCCTTCGATGCGCCAGCCCGTGCCGGGAGACCAGACGAGCTCTGCGCGGAGGGAACCGCCGGCGAGAAGCGCGCCCAAGAGGAGAAGACAAAGTGCGCGGAAGGCGCGTGCGGACGAAGGGAGCATGGCGGAAGGACTTACCAGCGAACCAGCGCCCCCCCGTACGTCAAGCCCGCCCCGAATGCGACCATGAGAACGAGTTGACCGGGCTGGACCCGGCCCTGCATCCGAGCTTCGTGCAGGGCGATGGGAATGGAGGCTGCGGAGGTGTTGCCGTAGCGGTCGAGGTTGATGAAGAAACGGTCCAAGGGGAGCTTCAGGTACTGGGCGATCGAATCGATGATGCGCTGATTCGCCTGATGGGGAATGATGCAGTCGATCTGATCGCCTGAAACGCCCTGTTGTTCCAGCAATTCCCGGGCGACGTCCTCCATCGCGCGGACGGCAAGCTTGAAGACCTCCTTGCCCTTCATCCGGATCACTCGCTTGGAGTCAGCCGGATCGAGGGAGAAGGTGGCACCGGGAATATGCAGCAACTCGGCGGTACCAGCCACGGTGTGCAGTCGGGATGCAAGAATGGCCGAGCCGGGACGTCGGGATGCCCCGAGCACGACAGCTCCGGCGCCGTCGCCGAACAGAACGCAGGTGGTGCGGTCCTCCCAGTCCAGGACCGACGAGAGCCGTTCGGCGCCGATGACCAAGGCGTGGCGGTAACGGCCGGAGGAGAGCATCGCCCAAGCGGCGTCCAAGGCGTACAGGAAACCCGTGCAGGCAGCGTTGAGATCGAAACACGCCGCGCCCGAGGGGATGCCCAGCTTCTGCTGGACGAGGCAGGCCGTGGCCGGCATGTCGAGGTCCGGCGTCACCGTGGCGAGGATGAGCAGGTCGACCTCCTGAGGGGTGATCTGAGCGTTCGCGAGCGCCTCCCGTGCGGCCTCGGTGGCCAGGTCGGCGGTGGTTTGGCCGGGATCGGCCACCCGACGCTCCCGGATGCCGGTGCGGCTGACGATCCAGTCGTGCGAGGTTTCGACGCGCTGCGCGAGCTCCTCGTTGGTGAGAATACGGTTGGGCGCGTAGGCGCCGGTGCCAAGGATGGCGATAGGCGAGAGGGCCATTCGGTCGTGGGGGGCTCGAACGGAAGGGCGGGAAACTACGGCTTGGGCTCAGCCGGCGCGAGGATCGCTTGAGCGCGGGCGATATCGGCCTCGATGCGGTGGTTCAGGTCGACGCGGACGAACTCGCTGGCATCGTGGATCGCGTTCTTGAGCGAAAACCGATTGGCGGAACCGTGGGCCTTGATCACCGTTCCGCGAAGCCCGAGCAGGGGGGCGCCGCCGTAGCGCTCCGGCTGGATGCGACGACGAAGGCCGACAAACGCTCCGCGAGAAATCCAAGCTCCGAGCTTGCGTACGGGACTGGCGGAGAGCTGGGAACGCAATTCGTTACGGAAAAACTTCGAAAGGGATTCCCAGCTCTTCAGGCAGATGTTGCCGGTGAAACCATCGCACACCACGACATCCACGTGGTTGGAGAAGATCTGAAAGCCCTCGATCGGACCGACGTAGTTCACGAGCCCGTCCAGTCGCTTCAACGCGTCGTGCGTGGCGTTGATCAGGCCGTTGCCCTTTCCTTCCTCGGTGCCGATCGTCAGCAGGCCGATCCGCGGATTCTCCACGCCCAGTTCCAACTGGCAGTAGTGTTTTCCGAGGATCGCGTTGTGGACCAAGTGCTCCGCCCGGCAGTCCGGATTGGCCCCTGCGTCGATGAGGATGAAATGCCCTGGGTCGCGTGGGATGACCGGTGCAAGGGCAGGGCGCTCGACACCCTGGAGGGTGCGCAGCTTCAGCGTGCCCGCCGCGACGAGGATCTTGGTATTTCCGGTGCTGACGACCGCTGCCGCCGAGCCGTCCCGGACCAATTCAATCGCCCGCAGCATCGACGCGTCGCGCTTGCGCTTCACGACCGTCATCACCTCGTCCGTGGGCAGCACCGTTTCTGCGGCGTGATGGACGGTGAGCTTCGGGTGGCTGCTCAACCCTTGGGCGGCGAGGAGCGGACGGAGTACCGCTTCGTCGCCCACGAGGGTGATAGGACAGAGCTCTGGGAACTCTGTGAAGGCGAGCTTGAGGGCTTGGACCACTTCGGATGGCCCAAGATCACCCCCCATCGCGTCGACCGCGATCCGTGCTGGAACTCCAGCCGGTGAATCCATCGGGGGAGTGGCGCTGCGTCGGGTCTTAGACCTCGACGCTCAGAACCTGACGACCCCGATAGGTGCCGGACTTGGGGTTCACGCGGTGCGGACGGCAGGCGGAGCCATCGCTTGGATCGCGGGCGAGCTCAGGAGCCTTGAAGGCGTTGGCAGCACGACGGTTTGCGCTGCGGCGTTTCGACTGCTTGCGTTTCGGATTAGCCATGGTGGTAAAGGGAAGTGCGGGACCCGTCGCGGCGACGGAGCGGCGTTTAGGGTAAAGGTTGACGCTACGAGCCAGTGCGGAGGATCGTCAAGCGATCAATCCGACGACCTGACTCGATCGCTGGCGTCGGGAGGCTGCAGCTAATTTGCTGTGCCGGCCGCGCTCGGGACGATCAATGGGTGGACGTGGAGCTCGTCGACTCGGGCTTCTTGGCCTCGGCGTTGGCCACCGGGGCAGGGGCCGGCTTGGCTGCCTGCTCCTCTTCCTCAACCTCGTTGGAAGCCTTCTTGAATTCCTTGACCGAGCGGCCGAGGCCCTTGGCCAGCTCCGGAAGCTTCTTGGCTCCGAAAAGCAGCAGCACGACTGCGAGGATCAGGAGCAGCTCGGGCCCACCGAGGCCGAAAACGGCGAGAAGCGACGCGGAAGACATGATGCGCGCAGCCTAGCCCCAAGGACCCGGCTGTAAAGGCCCGAATCGCCCGCGCAACGCTCGCTAGCGCGACGGTCCAAAGATCTCGACGCTGGAGCGCCCGTCCGAGAAGCGCAGGCCACGGTACATCCCCGGCGTATTGAAGGGCATCGCGACCGCTCCGTCCCTCGCCAGTGCGATGACGCCCCCGGTCCCGCCCAGCGCTGCGACGTCCGCGATCGCGGCTTGCGCCGCCGTGTGCACGGCTTCGCCGGCAAAGGCCATTCGTGCCGCAATGGTATGGGCGACGTTGGCGCGAATGAAGTACTCCCCGTGTCCGGTGGCGCTGACCGCGCAGGTTCGGTTGTCGGCGTAATTGCCCGCACCGATGATCGGAGAGTCTCCCACTCGCCCAAAGCGCTTGTTCGTCATTCCGCCCGTCGACGTGCCAGCCGCGAGGTTGCCCGAGCGATCCAGGGCTACTGCGCCGACCGTGCCCCACTTTCGCTCCGCGTCGAGGGCGAGGTCCGGAATCGAAAATTCGTCCGCGCTCGACTGGCTCGGATCACCGCGCTGCGCCTGTCGAGCTGCCGCTTCGTCCCGCTGGCGGGCTCGCTCCAGTTGCAGCCTGCGCCGCTCCGTCTGGAAGTAGTCGTTGGGCACGCGCTCAAATCCAAGGGAATCGGCGAATCGCTCCGCGCCCTCGCCGACCATCATCACATGCGGAGATTTATCCATGACCGCACGGGCGAGCTCGATGGGATTGCGGGTGTAGCGGACGCCGGCGACGGCGCCGGCGCGCCGTTCCCGGCCGTCCATGATTGAGGCATCCAGCTCGCAGACGCCCTCGTGGGTGAGGACGGCGCCTTTGCCGGCGTTGAAGAGTGGATTGTCCTCGAGGAGCTTGATCGCTGCGACGACCGCGTCGGTGGCCGTACCGCCTTGAGCGAGGATTTCGAAACCGGCATCCAGGGCGGCTTGGAGCGCCCCACGATAGGCCGTCTCGGCCTCCGGGGTCATCTCCGCGCGAACAATGACGCCAGCCCCGCCATGGATCGCGAGTCCGAAGGGAGGGGATTCTTTCGCGACGCCGACGTGCATGCCTGAGAAGAGGAGCGCCGCGCTCAGCGCCAACGCGGAGCGTGCGCCGGGCCAGATCACGGAGCAGTCGGGGCGGTTGCAGGGGCGGCGGCAGCGGGGGCAGCCGTGAACGAGATGCGACCGTAGAGCTCGAGCAGGCGGCGACGCAGGAGTTCGTCTTCCTCCTCGGTGGTCTTGGCATAGGTTCGGCGCTCCAGCGCACGCTCCGCGAGTTCCATGCTCAGCACGAAGACGTGGCCCGCTCGCAGGAAGAGAAGATTCCCGCGCTTCGCGACGAAGACCTCGCCCGTATCGCTGAAGCTGGGACGGTTGGCGAACATGGTGCCGTTCGGCAGTAAATTGTACGCGAGGAGTGTTCCCTCCTCCATCCCCGGAATAAACTTCGCGCTTTCGACCCGTGCCTCCGGGAAGCGCTGCTGAAAGTCGCGTTGCACGAAGTTGGTGAAAAACCAGATCAGGTAGTCGCGCCGCCCTCGCGTCTCGTGCTCCCAGCGCTGGGTCGCGTCCATCTCAAAGCAGGCGAGGCTGGCATGGACGTTGAAGTCATCCTCGAACGTCACGACCTCCGGAGTGTCCACGATCCGTCCGCCAAGCTCGGGGAGCACCGGGATGGTGATTCGGTAGGCTCCGGTAGGGGATACGTATTGGTTGCCGTCGACTCGGCCGACGAGCCCGGTCTGGGCGGACACGGATGACGTCGCGAGAACGAGGACCGCGAGCGGGAGAACAGCAAGGCGCAGGCGCATGGGGAAGGACGAAGCCTGCGCAGAGCCGGCGGTTTTTCAAGCCGACGCTTCGGGGAGCTTCTGCCAGCTGCCAACGGGAATCTGCTCGGCACGCGCCCTTGGGTCGATCGCGGCGGCCTGCAGCCAGCGCTGGCCGTCGTCGGGAAGACGTCCACGCAGGAGCGCGCCGATCTGCTTGCGACGGTGTTGAAAGATCTCGCGGATCAGGTCGCGGGTGTGGCGTGGGAAGATGAACGGCGTCGCGCGTCGGTGGAGATTCATCAGGCAACTGTCGACTTCCGGTCGGGGATGAAAGCAGGTCGCCGCAACGGGGTGCCCAGGTGCCACTTCGTAGGCGGATTGCAGGAAGATCGAGATCGCCCCGAAGGTTTTCGAGCCCGAGGGAGCAGCGTAACGATCCGCGGCCTCCTTCTGCAGCATCAGGACCAAGCGCTCGGGGAGGGGGCCGGAGATCACCGCGTCCATCCAAGGCGTGGAGATGGCGTACGGCAGGTTCGCCACGATCTTCAGTCGGGCGGCGTTTGCCGGGTCGGTCGGGGCGTATCCCGCCAGGGGAAAGTCCAGCGCGTCACCTTCGATGAGGTGGAAGGTCTCCGGAAACTCCTTCACCACGGTGTCCCGCAGGTGCTGGGCAAGCCGCGCGTCACGCTCCACGGCCCAGACATCGGCCCCGGTCTCGAGCAGCGCCCGGGTGAGGGTACCCAGGCCCGGGCCGATTTCCACCACGGCGTCGCCGGGTCGCACATCGGCGAGTTCGAGCGATTTGCGGACGATGTTCCCGTCGACCAGAAAGTTTTGTCCGAGGGCGCGCTTCGGAAAGTGATTGATCTGGGCCAGCAGTGCCCGCGTCTCGGAGGGGGAGAGAGGCATCAGGAGGCGCGAAACGAAGCGATCAATGCCGTCGGATCCGGCGCCCGCATCAGCGCCTCTCCGCAGAGAATCGCATGCGCCCCGGCCCGGCGCACGCGCTGGACATCGGCCGGAGTCGAGATTCCGCTCTCGCTCACCGCGATCACGTGGGCGGGAAACTTGGGAATGAGTGACTCGGTCAGGCCTAGATCGGTGCGGAAGATCGCGAGGTCACGGTTATTCACGCCGATGATGCGCGCGCCGTGATCCAAGGCGCGGCGGAGTTCGTCCTCGCGATGGATCTCAAAGAGCGTGTCGAGTCCCGCCGCGTTGGCAGCGGCGAAAAGAGCGGCGATCTCGGCGTCATTCAGGGCGCGCACGATGATCAGGATGGCGCTGGCTCCGGCTTCCACGGCCTCGAGAACCTGAACCGGATGGACCATGAAATCCTTCCGCAGGCAGGGCAGGGCTGGGGGCGCGGCCCGGAAGTGAGTGGTGACCGCCCGGAGATCGTCGAGCGATCCACCGAAGTACTGGTGGTCGGTCAGCACGGAAAGGGCACTCGCGGCGGCGGCCTGGTAGCGCTGGGCCTGAGCCACGGCCGAGACGTCGGCTGCGATCGCGCCTGCGGACGGGGAGCGGCGCTTGATTTCGGCGATGACCCCGAGTTGGCCGTCGGTCGGTCGCAGGGCGGCAGCGAAGGACGGCGGGCGCGGTAGGCGCTCGCGGAGCGCGCGCAACTCGCCGAGGTCGACGGGGCGGACGGAGGCGGCGATCTCCTGCCGCTTCCACGCCATGATTTCGGTAAGCTTGTCGGCCATGTTCACGGGTAGAAAACACAGCGGGCGGTCGAAAACGAGAGCGGAATTCGGCCGACGGCGCTGGACGGATTGTGCGTGCGTCCCCCGGTGCTCTTCGGCTACGCAGAGGGCATGAGCGCAATGGATGACCTGCGTGAGACGATCGCCCGGCTGCGGGCCCCGGGGGGGTGTCCGTGGGATCAGGAGCAGACGCACGCGTCGCTGGTGCGTTGCCTCATCGATGAGGTGAGCGAACTGATTGAGACGATCGACCGACTCGACTTTCCCCACATGCGGGAGGAGCTCGGCGATGTCCTGATCCAGGTTGTCTTCCACGCGCAGTTGGCCACGGAGGCGGGCCATTTCACGCTTGAAGAGGTCGCTCGCGAGGTGAACGAAAAGCTCGTTCGTCGTCATCCGCACGTGTTTGGCGATGCGGCGAAGTTGGGAACGGCGGGGGAGGTGATCGAGACGTGGGAGAAGATCAAGGCGAAGGAGAAAGCCCACGCTGGAGCTCCCGCGCCAACCTCCGCGTTCAAGTCCCTGCCACCGCGCCTGCCAGCGCTCATGTTCGCCGAGGCCGTGTGGAAGCAGGTCAAGAAGGCCGATCTGCCGACGGCTGGCGTCGCTGATCGGGACCGGATTGCGGCGCTGGCGAGCGGGCTGGATGACGTGACGCTGGGCGAGCAGCTCTTCGCGCTGGCGGCCGCGGCGCGCGAGCGCGGCTTGGATCCCGAGGGGGCACTGCGGCGACGTTCGGACCGGGTGATGCAGGAGGTCGATGCCCGTGTGCGCGCGCAGCAAGTCCGCTGATCTGCCGCCCGCGCTCGCGGCATCTTGGTGGGCGCCGTTCGCCGACTTTCTCCAGAAGGAGCGGCGCTACTCGCTCTACACGGTTCGCAACTACCGCCAGTCCCTCGTGGACCTCACGACGTGGCTGGGGCAGTCAGGAAAGGATCCTGCGTGTTTGGAGTCTCTCACCGCGCGTGACGCGCGGGACTTTGTCATCGAGTCTCAGCGTCGGCTCGACCGGCGCACGGTGCATGCCCGGGTATCGGGTCTGCGGGCGTTTTACCGTTATTGGCAGCGGCAGGGGCGGCTGAGTTCGAATCCATTTGTCTCCCTCCCGTTGCCCCGCTTGGAACGCCGCTTGCCGCGTTTCCTCTCGGAGGAGCAGATGCGCCGGTTACTCGAAGCCCCCGGTCGCCTTCTTGAGAATGGTGCGATCGACGCGTTCACGGCCCAGCGGGACTGGCTGCTGCTGGAGCTACTTTACGGCGGTGGCCTCCGCGTCAGTGAGTTGGTCGCGCTCAATTTCGGCCAGATCGACGTCGATTCGGGAGTGGCGCGGATCGTGGGCAAAGGACGCAAGGAGCGCGTCTGCCCGCTGGGGGAGGCTGCGATGACCTTGCTCCGGGCGTGGCGGGATGGATTGCGCGCGGGCGTTTCGGCCGGTGATCGGGTGCTGGTGCGTGCCGACGGTGTTTCTCTGACCAGTCGCGAGGTGCAGGCTCGGTTGAAGCGCTATCTCGCCGCTGCGGGCCTGCCTGCGGATGCGTCACCGCACACGCTGCGTCACAGTTACGCGACGCACCTCCTGAATGCGGGTGCGGACCTCCGCGTGGTCCAAGAGCTGCTCGGCCATTCGCGCCTCGCGACCACGCAGATCTACACCCACGTGAGCGGGGCGCGGTTGCGCGAGGTCTATAACCGCGCTCACCCGCGGGCGTGAGGTCTCACCACGTGAGTCGGACCGAGGCGCGGTTCAAAACGGCATCGTAGAGCGAAACTTCGACGGAGCTGGCACCGGCGACCTCCGCGCGGGGAATCTCCAGCACGAAGCGCTCCTCCCGCCCATCGCGGATGCCATCGGCGGGCTGTTCGACCGTCCGCTCGAGTCCGCTATTGAATCTGAACTCCGCGCCTTCGAGGAGGGAGAGGGCATCGCGCCCGTGGATGGTCACAACCAGGGTGTCGCCGGCAACGGTTGCTGTCGCCTCGATCACTGCTGGGGGGGAGCGGTCGACGCGGAGGTCGTCGGTCTCGAAGGTCACGCTGAGGCGCTCGGCGGCTGGACGCGGGGAGGTTTCGCGTACTACGAGTCGCGTGAAGTAGAGGCCATCCGGCAGGGCGGACGTGTCGAACTGGGCGTAGGGGAGGTTGGTGTCGACGGCGACGTCGGTCCAAGCGTTGTCTCCCTCTCGACGAAGCGAGAACGTCGCGGTGAAAGCATCGGATTCGCTGTCACTGATCGACCAATACACGAGCTGCATTCCGGGTGCCGGTACGATTGGGGAGTTAAGCAGCGGGGCGCGGCGCTTCTCGTCGGGGTTGTCCTTGGGCTGGTTGAGGATTTGGCCGAGTGTGGTCGACACTTGCGGTGGCGGCTGGGCGCCGGGGACGAGCGCAAGATTGGGAGAGAAAAAGCGGAAGTCGCTCAGGACGGGCCGGCGATTCTGCGGCAAATGGTGGAGCGAAGCTCGATCCAAGGCGAAATCGGCCGGAAGCGATGCCGGGACGGAGATGCGAACGCGCGCGTGACGGCCGCGGAGGGGTGTCGCGGTGCGCCATGCCGCGTCGCGCTCGGTCGCCGGTTCCCAGGCTGACCAGCCCTCAAGATCGTCGCTCCCGAAACTCGTGCGCAGGCTGACCCCGAGGTCGCGCTCAGCGAGGCCGCGCACCCGATCGAACCTCAGGGCACCGAGCATGGAAGGCGTACCGAGATCGATGCGCCGGGTCTCCAGCTCGCGCCGTTCCTGAGCACTGAAGTCGACGAGCGTGAAGCCGGGAGCATTGTTCCGCAGTGCGAGCAGGCGATCCGCATCGAGCGGCAAGAGAGCGTTGAGCTGCGTGGACGCGCTGCCGGCGAAGGTCAGCGAGCGGCGCTCGACGAGATCGTAGCCGACCAACTCACCCTGCTCGCCGGCCGCGATGATCAGCACGGGGCCGCGCTTCTGCAGTCGGTAGAACGCCACCCCGGCGCGCGAGGCCAGCGTCTCCGGGAATCCTCCATTGGCAGGCAGCCAGACGAGGCTGCTTCGTCCGGCGAAGCGCTCCGTAGCGGCCGGCTCCGCGGCGATCGGAGGGGCCGAGGCGTCTTTCTCAGCGGCCGGCACCGGCGAAGGCCGGGTGATGCGGCCGGCTGCGCTGCCGGGAGAAAATACCACAGTCGCGTAGGTGTCGCCGGAGGGGAGGGAAAGGATGTCGGTGATCTCCGCATCGCGATTTTCGATCAGGAGGGTCGGATTGCCGCCGCCCGTCGCAAAGGCATAGACGTTGCCTCGGGGTGCAGATCCGGCCAAGATTGAGCCGTCCGCCCGACGGGAGAGTCGGCGTAGGTTGCGATCGCGGACCTCGCCCCAGACCGTGGCACCCTTAGCGGCGAGGGCGTCAGCATCCGCCAGTTTCTCGGTGGCGAGTCCGGCGCGGGACAGCAGAGCCAAATCGATCCGGTAGATTCGGCCCGGATTACCGGTGGCGGCCAACACGGTGGCATCATCGATGGCCAGCAGGTCGAGCACGCTGTCGACGGGTAGAAGCAGTCGGGCGACGACGCGGTCACCCTCGATGAGGGTCAGGCCTCCCTGTCCCCCCGTGCCGGCGAGGAGGCGATCACCGCCGAGTGCGAGAACGGCGAAGACGTGGGCGTCCTCCAAGTCCGCTTTCGGCTCGAGCGCAAAGCGCCGCGCCGTGACATCCACCGACAACACGTGGATCTTTCCCTCCGGACCCGATCCGACGAGCCATCGGTCGGATCCCGCGGGGGCGAGCGACCAGAGGATATCCTTCACGGGTCCTCCTGCGAGATCGGAGACGACCGGGCCGGCCACGATTCGACCGTCGGACCGGGTGGCGAGACCCTTCAAGCTACGACTCGGCGTGTCGCGGTAGAAGTCGACGTCGGCCGTCTTCGAGAGGGGGTCGGCTGAGGCGGGCGTGAGAGTGGCGCCGAGGAGTCCGGTGAAAGCGGCAAGGAAGAGCGGGCGCAGGGGAAGCATGGAAAGAGAAAAGGCGCGGACAGGGGACGGCCGGGAGACAGTGGCTACTCGGAAACGGAGAACGGACGGCGGACTTGGATGCTGATGAGGCGATCGGGCATCACGTGCTGCTCCCAGAGAGGGGTGGCCACATCCTGGCGACCGTATCGCGTATCGAGGTTGGCCTGGGTGATGCGTTCGATGGATCCCGGCGCGCCGACCAACTGGTCGTTCTGATCGAGAAGAGCCGACGCGCGCTCCAGAATCGCGACGTACAGACCATCGGGTCGGCGGAACGAACGCAGTCCATCCAGGTAGCTTGCGAAGCTTCGGACGTCGTTGGCGGAGAGGGACGCCGCCTGCCCGGTGGCGCGATCGAGTTCGCGCCCGTTCAGGACCACCAGCTCCAATGAACGCCCCATCCAGGCTGGCGGAATGGAGAGCGAAACGGATTCCTCAAGAGCGCCGCCCTGATGGTCGCGTCCGCTGAGCAGCACGCTGATGGTATCTCCGGGGCGCGGGCGCGTGGACGAAGGTTGGACCTGGTCCAGGTAAGCCCACGGCCGCTGCCGGAGTCGCTCGATGCGGATGTGCACCGACCGTGGGAACGTCCGCTCGAAGGGATTCTGGAGGCACGCGTTGAGTTTCTGGAGGAACTCATCGAGGCCAGCGGCGAATCCCTGCGGCCCCGGGTAGAGCATCGCCATTTCGAGCGGCTTGTGGCCCGGAAAATCGACTCGAGTGAGGATGCGAAACCCCTCCGCAAATCCTGCGTCGTTGGTGCCTTGGACGGCCTGCGTAACGCCCATGGCGGTGGCGAGCGGTGCGAGTTGCGGATGGCGTGCGACGGAGAAGCGCAGCGAGCGATGGGCGGTTTCGACCACGACCGGGATCAGTTCGGGTCCTGGTCCCAATTCCCCGGCGACGGCCGAGAGGCGGTCTTGGAGGAGGGTTCCGATGATCGGTCCGGTATTCGAGACCTTCATCGAATTCAGGTTCGATGGCAGGATGGCGACGATCTCCGACGCGCAAAGGGGTAACGCCACATCTCCGATCCCAAGCATCGGGTGGCCGAAGGCGGTAATGCGGCGCCCGTCCACTCGCGAAACGGTCCCCGTGCCAGCGATGGTGATGTCGCCTACCGCAAGTGCTACGGCCACTGCATCGCCGGGACTCAAGCCGACGCCGGAAGCGGGCGGCTTCGCGTCCGTTCCGGCCCCCGATCCGCCCAGCGCCGTGGCGGCTAGCCCGAGCGCACGCAACTGCGGCGCAAACTGATCGGCCACTGAAGGAGCGAGGCCGGAAAGCGTGAAAACTGGCAAGAGGGGTTGAAGGATCGCCGCGCGGTCGCGCGGGTAGCGGGTCCCGGCGTCGGTCGGATCGCTTTGCTGGAGCGGGATCGGCACGAGGGGTGACTCCGACAGGCGAAGCGCGACCTCCTCAAGATCGGCGACGGGCGTGAAGCCGGCATAGCGCACCGTCTCGAATCGCTGCACCTGATAACTGAGTGCCCCGGCCAATCGGCCGCGGATGTAAAGAGGGCTTCCGCTCATGCCGGCGACGGCGCCCATCGCTTGAACCCGCGGGTCCGTGAGTCGGCAGAGGATGAGCGACTTCCCAGGACCGAGCGCATTTCGGATCACGCCTGCCACTTCCACGCTGAACGGTTCCGGCTTGGTACCCTGAAACACCGTCCACACCTCTCCCTGATCACCGACGGCAAGCTCGGCCAATGGGAGCGCGGCACCTCCGCTGGGAGGCGTGGCGGCACCCGAGGTGGCGCAGACGAGGAGGAGTGCGAACGAACTCCAGAGCGAGCGGAGCCCGCGGCGGAGAGAACGGAGGCGACGAAGCGGAAGGGGCATGGGCTCGGCTCAGAGCGAACGAATCGCGTCGCGCATCCGCTCGCAGGCGCGATCGATCATGTCGCCCTCGTGCGCCGTACTGAGGAAGCATGCCTCGTATGCGCTGGGGGGCAGGTAGACATCACGCGCCAGGCACGCGTGGAAGAACCGTCCGAAAAGCGCGGCATCCGACTGCAGGGCGTCGGCATATGAATGCACGGGCTTGGCCGAGAAATAGAGGCAGAACATCGAGCCGGTCTGCGGCACCTGCGCGGGCAGGCCCTTCGCGCGGGTGGCGTCCAGCAGCGTGTCGCGCACCTGCCGCCCCAGAGCGGCCAGTCGTTCGTAGGGGTTCTCGGTCTCGAGCAGACGGAGGGCCGCGATGCCGGCAGCCATGGCGAGTGGATTGCCACTGAGCGTCCCGGCCTGGTAAACGGGTCCCAGCGGGGCGAGGTGGTCCATGACGTCGGCGCGTCCTCCGAAGGCGCCGACCGGGAGGCCGCCGCCGATGATCTTGCCGAGCGTGGTGAGATCCGGGGTGATGCCTTCGATCTCCTGCACTCCGCCCTTGGCGAGCCGGAATCCAGTCATGACTTCATCGAAGATCAGCAGCGCGCCCGCTCGGGTGCAAGCGGCCCGCAGCGCGGCGAGGTAACCCGGAAGGGGAAGAATGAGGCCGACATTGGCTGGGTACGGTTCGACGATGACCGCGGCGATTTCACCAGGATGGGCGGCGAAGGCTGCTTCAACTGCTTCCGCATCGTTGTAGGGAAGGACGATGGTCTCGCGCGCGAACGACGCTGGGACACCCGCGCTATCGGGATTGCCGTGCGTGAGGGCCCCCGAGCCTGCCTTGATCAGCAGAGAGTCAGAGTGCCCGTGATAGCAGCCGGAAAACTTGATGATCTTGTCCCGGCGGGTGAAACCTCGCGCGAGCCGGATCGCCGACATCGTTGCTTCGGTCCCGCTGTTGCACAACCGCACCTTCTGGATCGACGGAACAAAGCGGGTGATCATCTCCGCCATGTCCACTTCCGACGGATTGGGGGTGCCGAACGACGTCCCGCGTTCCAGTGCGGCCCCGATGGCCTGCCGGATCAGAGGATGATTGTGGCCGTGGATCGCCGGCCCCCAGGTGCAGACGAAGTCGATCAGCTCCCGGTCATCCGCCGTGGTGAGCGTCGCCCCTTGGGCGGACTTGACGAAGAACGGGGCTCCGCCGACCGAGCGGAAGGCTCGGACCGGGGAGTTGACCCCCCCGGGGATGAGTTGGCGGGCGCGGGCGAAGAGATCGGCAGACGTCATGGCGGGCGGAAAGAGCTCAGGAAACGTATTTCTGGACAATCGGAATGCGGCGTCCGACGCCGAATGCGAGCGGCGTGATCTTGAGGCCGGGTGCGGCCTGCTTGCGCTTGTACTCGTTGAGATCCACTTTGCGAACGACGTCCTGAACCGTCGCGGCGTCAAATCCCCGAGCGATCAAATCGCGGCGGGATAGGCCTTCCTCGACGTAGCCCTTGAGGATGGCGTCGAGCACGTCGTAGGGCGGCAGGCTATCCTGGTCGGTCTGGCCGGGGCGAAGTTCGGCGCTGGGCGGCTTCTCGATCGTGTTCAGCGGGATGACCTCGCGGTCGCGGTTGATCCAGCGGGCAAGCGCGTAGACCTGCGTCTTGAAGACATCGCTGATCACCGCGAGGCCGCCGCACATATCGCCGTAGAGGGTGCAGTACCCCACGGCCATCTCGCTCTTGTTTCCTGTGGTCAGGAGGAGCGAGCCGAACTTGTTGGACAGCGCCATCATCAGGACCCCGCGGATGCGTGCCTGGATGTTCTCCTCCGTGACGTCCCGGGCGCGGTCGGCGAAAATTGGCCCGAGCGCCGACTCACAGGCTGCCACGGCCTCGGCGATCCCGATCGTCTCGAAGCGGATCTCGAGATTCTCCGCGAGAATTCGGGCGTCGTCCCGAGAATGCTGGGACGAGATCGAGGACGGGAGCGAGACGCCGATCACGTTCTCCTTGCCGAGGGCGGCGACGGCGAGTTCGGCGACGATGGCCGAGTCGATGCCGCCGGACAGGGCGATCAAGGCGCGCCGAAATCCGCTCTTGTGCGCGTAGTCGCGGAGGCCGAGCACCAGCGCGTCGTGAATGTCACCCATTTCCGCCTGCTGAAACGTTCGGTCGAGGCGGGGCGCCGTGTCGGCGAGGTCAACGACCCGGGAGTCCTCGCGGAATGCGGCGAGCCCCGCGATCACCCTTCCGTCCTGATGGGCCACGAGGCTGCGACCGTCGAAGACGAGTTCGTCGTTGCCGCCGACTGCGTTGACGTAGGCGACGGGGCAGCCGAGGAGCCGGCTCGCGTCGGTCACGAGGGTCTGGCGAACGTCTCCCTTATCGTGGTGCCAGGGGCTAGCGGACAGATTGACCATCAGGTCGAGCTTCTGTCCGGCGAGGTGGCGAAGGGGGGCGATGCGGTAGAGTTGGCGGGTGGTGAACCGCGGATCGGTCCAAATGTCCTCGCAGATCGTGACGCCGATTCGGCGGCCCGCGAACGTGAAGGTCGTGGGAGCGGAGGCGGGCTCAAAGTAGCGGTCCTCGTCGAACACGTCGTAGGTCGGCAGGAGGCACTTGCGGGCGAATCCGAGCACCTTGCCGTCGGCGCACCACGCGGCGGAGTTGAAGCAACGGCGGCCCTCGGACGACGGATTGTGTTCCACGGTGCCGATCAGCGCCGGGACGGTGCCGATCGCCTGGGCGATCTGGGCGAGGGAGTCCTCCACGTCCGGCACGAAACTGCGCTTGAAGAGAAGGTCGCGGGGCGGATAGCCGCACACGACGAGCTCGGGAAAGACGACGAGCTCGGCCCCGTCGCGCACGAGTGACTCGTAGGCGGCGAGGATCCGGCGGCGATTGCCGCTGAGATCACCGACGGTGGTGTTTAACTGGGCGAGGCCGATGCGCATGAGGGCGGCGTTCAGGAAGGTCTGGAGAGTCAGACTATGGTGCTAGAAAGGAAAAGAACAACTCCCGAGGCTTGCGCCCATGGCCGGAGAAAGGGAGCCTCGGGCCATGCGTTGGTTGTGGTTCCTGTTCATCAGCATCGCTCCGCTGGCCTGCGTTCGAGCCGAGGCGCCCGTGCGCCTCGAGCTGGAGGACGCGCTGGCGGCGGTGGAACGCGTGAATGTCAACGTGCTCCTCAGCCGGGAGGGCTTTCAGCAGGCGCTGGAGGTCGCGAATGCGCAGCGGGCCGACTTGCTTCCCTCGGTGGGGGCGTCGGTGCAGCAGCGGCGTTCCGAGAGCCCGGTCATCACCCGCACGAGCAAGGCCGCCGGGACACCGACGAACCGTTCGGATGCGCGACTGACGGCGTCGTTGGCCCTGCTCAGTCCGCAGCAAATCGCTCAGTATCGAGCGGCGCAGGTCGGGGTTGAGGTGGCGCAGTTGGATGTGCAGCAGACCATCCAAACGATTCTGGCGACGGCGGCTCAGACCTTCTTTACCCATCTTCGGAACGTGAAGCGCATCGACGTGCTGGACGCCAACGTGCGGCGCGGGCGCGAACTGCTCGCTCTTGCGCGGAATCAAGTCGCCGCCGGGGTGGCGACGCAGATCGACATCACGAGAGCGGAGTCGCAGCTGGCGCTGGCTGAACAGGCAAGGCTCCAGCAAGCCACGGTGGTGTACGACAGTGAGCTCCGCCTGAAGCGGCTGCTGGACTTGGATGCAGCCCTCCCGCTGGAGCTTGCCGACTTCATCGTCCGCCGCAGCGAAGAAGCGCCGTTCCAAGGTGGCACCGAGCGCACCCTTTTCGAACGGCGGTCCGATTACCTTCGGGCACGTCGCCAATTGGATCAAACCACCGAGGCGCTACGCGCGGTGCGCTGGGAACGGTTCGGCGCGCTGTCGCTCACCGGCGACTACGGCCTCGCGAACTCGGAGGTGTTCGCGCGTCATGACGAGGTCGCGTGGTCCGCTGGAGTGGCGCTGTCGGTGCCCGTTTTTGATGGTCAGCGCATCCGCAGCGGTGAGCGCCAGGCGAGATCCCAGCTTCGTTCCCAAGAGTTTCGGGTCCGCCAACTCGAGCTGCAGATCGCGGCCGAGGTGCGTTTGGCCCATCAAGACGCGCGTTCTCGGCACGCTCAGGTCGGGGTTGCCGAGAAGAGTCTGGCGTTGTCGATGGAGGAGCTGCAGTTGGCGCAACGCCGCTTCGAGCAGGGGGTGGCGGACAACCGGGAGATCGTGGATGCTCAGAATCGGCTCGCGCTGGCGAGCGACAACCTGAACGAAGCGATCTACCAGTACAATCTGAGCCGCGTCGAACTGGCCCGCACCCGGGGTGATGTTCGGGTGGTCCTCAGCGAAAGAGAGTAAGAACCACGGGAACCTACCAGGTGAAGAAGTCACCACGGTTGAACTCCGTGGTAGTCGGGGTCCAGACCGGCGGACGGCGCGCGAGGTCGCGGTCGAAATCCAGGCGGCGCTCATCCGGAATCCAGTACACGAGGTCTCCATCCGGGAGAGGCGCCGACGGACTCCGGAACTGGGAATTCATATACTTTGAACTGAAGAGTTGTCCCATCGAACCGCGGATTGTGACGCGATAGCCGGACCAGTCCTCCATCATGCGGACAAGATTCTGGACGCCACCGCTGTTCGTGGGCGGGCTGCTCGTCGAGGGCGTGTTGCCGGTCAGGATGCCGGCATTGAGCACCATCTCGCTGCCACCATCGGCCGGACTGGCGCGACGCTGGTCGATGCCGCCGGCCGAGTTGTCGTCGTTCCAGCCATCGGAGAGGATCGTGACGGCATCACCCATGAGGACCGCGGGGTTCGAGCGGGTGCTGGCTCCGTCGGCGATGGTAGTGGTGTTGTAGTCGCCCTGGATGTACAGGGCGTTGTTGGTGACTACCGCAAAGCCCTTGGGCTGACCGTCCTCGTTGTTGACCGCGGGCGTGGTGGTTCCGTTCTTCAGACGGATTCCTGAGCCGTCGCCCGGACCGCGGGCCCCTGCGGTCTTATCATGAATGTAAAGAACGCCGTTGTAGGCAGTCGATAGGGTCGCGTTCGATGCGAGCGCAGTGCTCAGCGCTCCGACGTCGAGCGAGGTCATTTTGATGTTCCGCTGCTCGCGTTTGTCGAAGACGTCCTTCCGGCGTTCGTCGGGTGGAATGATGTCATCGAGTTGGGTAGCGATGGCAGCGTTGTAGGCGGTCGGATTGGCGGGCGTACCGACGTTGACGACGGGATCTCCGTCCGCGTCCTCGGAGATGGTGACCACGATCCCGGCACGGTTGTACATGCGCCGGGACGCGACCATGGGGTCCTCGGTGATGGCGGCACCGGTGTTGTCAGTGGGAGGCGGAGCGATGACGGCCCGGTAGACCTCGTTAGCGTCGGCGTTACCCGAGAAATTTTCGTAGGCCTCCGGGTGATCAGTGAGTGCCTTGCCGACGTTCACGCCACCGACAAAATTCTCTGGGCCGGTCAACTTCTTCACCTGCGCGCCGCGGGCCGTCTCTTGATCGGGAGTATCGGCGTCGTTTGGATTCGGATCGAAAATCGGGTCGTGCAGCACCGACGAACCTGCCGCGCCGGGCTTCCGGCGCGTCGTGCCGTCGAGAGGGTTGGACGAGCCGTTGAACTCATTGAGCACGCTGATCTCGTCCGTGATGGTGATGTCGACACCTGCTTGGGCGCCCATGTACGCGCTGCCGTTGGTGGACATCGGCCCGTTGATGATCATGTTCGCGCCCGAAGCGATTTCCATGTCGTCCTGGTAAAACACGCTGAATTGGAGCACCGACGTCTCGGAGCGGACGAACCGCCGTCCCGCGCGGTACTCGAGTGTGCCGAAAATTGGATCCTCGATGGTTGCCCGGACACGCGCGGTGAAGTAGTAGTTTCGCCCGACCTTGGACGTGCCGGGTTTCTGGCCGGTCGCACTGCCGTCAACCGTGCCCGGGATTTCGTAGAAGGAGATCGTCCGCGACACCGTCCACCCCGCGTCCTCGAACGCGCTCGAAAACGGGGTCTGATTGGTGGCACTGTCCGCGACGCAGACTCCCTGGTCGATGAGCTCATCCTCCACGTCATCGGATGCCGTGCCGCGATTGATCTCGGCGACCCATTGGAAGAAAAGGTACTCCATCTCGCTTTCTGCGACGAGCTTCGCCTTTTCGACGCGCGTTTGCCGCACGGAGTTTCGATGCGTATTCGCACTGAAACGAATCACTCCCTCCAGGACAATCGAGAGCACGACGACCGCGAGAACGACCGCGATGAGAACGCTGCCCCGCTTGGGTGCGCGGAGAAACGAGGAGAAAGAGGACGGGGGATTCATGGCCTAACTGTCGTTGACCGGAGTCGGCGTGGGCGTTGGCCGCGGGCTGGGTGTTGGCGTGGGTCTGGGCGAAGGAGTGGGCGTGGGCGAGGGCGTCGGAGACGGCGTTGGGGTTGGAGATGGAGTCGGAGTGGGTGAAGGG
>JACCDT011745654.1_pt1 | contig 23077 bp, 21 predicted proteins | sample 7446291 | NCBI WGS metagenome assembly JACCDT01 (sample SAMN15323446, study PRJNA562643) | freshwater metagenome | isolation source: river surface water | place: USA:Blue River Watershed | collected 2017-08-17 | reverse complement strand
AGTACAGTGGGCAATTCACGCTTTGATGATCATACTTAAGATTTAATGGAGTGGTTTTTATTGATAATTTGGGTTCATATTTCTGCGTATAACTTTGTAAGCTTTTATTTTTAAAAGACTGCCCAGCTTTAACTTCTAAAGGGTATATAGTGTCTTCGTATTGAAAAATGAAATCCAACTCTGCTTGTCCACTGCTGGTCCAATAGAATAGATCAGACCAATAATCGCGACATGCTAATTCTTGTGCAGCATAGTTTTCTATAAGTGCGCCGTGAAACTCCTGAAAGATAGTATCTCCATGAATAATAGTTTTTTCTGAAATATTGGCCATAGCCGACAATAATCCAATATCAGCTAAGTAAATTTTGAAATGTTGATAGTTAGCATAAGCATTTAAAGGCAATTTGGGAGTGGATACATTATAAACTTTGTAGATAAGTCCAGCTTCTACTAGCCATTGGATAGCTACTTCAAATTCCTGAGCGCGGGCTCCTTGCCTAATAGCAGAATATATAAATTTTTTATTTTCCTTAGCGAGCTGATTTGGAATAGCGTCCCAAACCTGATTAATTTTCATAATACTATTAGACGGCGCGTGTTTTGAGAAATCTAATCTATAAGCGTCTAAAATATTTTTCTGAATAGTCCGAGTACGTTGGAAGTCCCCTGTTGTCGTATATTCTAAAACCGCAGCCGGCATACCGCCGGTAAATAAGTAAGTTTTAAAATATTTAGATAATTTATCATGTAAAACCTGTGGAAAAGGATTTAAGATCTGTATATTTTTAATGTACTCTAAAAGATTTTCTTGATTGGACGCTTCTAAAAACTCAGCAAAATTTAAAGGGTAAAGATTTAAAAAATCCACTTTACCAACAGGAAAACTATGAGTTTTCGAAAGGGTTATACCAAGTAGAGATCCTGCTGCACAAATATGATAATTATTAGCTAACTCGTCGAAGTATTTTAAACTTGTTAAAGCAGCTGGACATTCCTGAATTTCATCAAAAATTATTAAAGTAGTTTTTGGATTAATTTGAATTTCTAATTCAATACCTAAAAGTTTGATGATATCGTGAGGAGTGAGGTTAGCCTTAAACAAATCATGAATATTTCTATTGCTTTCAAAATTCAAGTAGGCGACATTTTCATACTCTTGTTTAGCAAAAGTTGTTAATGCATAAGTTTTACCTACCTGCCGTGCTCCTCTTAGAATCAATGGTTTACGTTGAGGGTTATTTTTCCAGAGCAGGAGTTTTTTAAATATATGTCTTTTCATATCTATATCTTAGCACGAAAAGTTTATTTTACACTTTTTCGTTGGAATAAATGTAAATATTCACATTTATTCGTTGGAAAAAATGTAAAAATTTACATTTTTATGAAGGAATGAAGTAAAATAAGTCAACCACCTAAGTATGCGGCTATAACCACAGGGTTTTTTCTTATTTCAGTAGGCGTGCCGCAGGCTATAACTTGGCCGTGATCTAGTACATAAATTTTTTCAGATATGTTCATGACTAGGTTAATATCATGCTCGATAAGTAAAACAGTCATATGGTGTTTGGTTTTTAGATCTCGGATTAAAGCATCCAAAACTTCCGTTTCTTGATGATTGAGGCCTGCCGCTGGTTCATCGAGACAAATTATTTTGGGGTTAGTACACATGGCTCGAGCTATTTCTAATAATCTTTGATGCCCATAGGGTAGACTGCCGGCAATTACATTCGCATATCTTGTGAGGCCACAGATGTTAAGCCAATCCATGGCATGGTCTAGTGCCGCTTGTTCGCTGGTTTGATAAGAGCGTAAATTAAATAAACCAGAAAAAATATTTTTATTAACTTTTATATGCTGGGCTACTAAAAGATTTTCAATAACGGTCATGTTATTAAATAATCTTATATTCTGAAAAGTCCTGGCTATTCCTGCGCGATTGAGTAAATGCGCACCACCAAAGATTTTATAATAAATTTTATGAGCTAAATAATTAGGATTTAAAAAATCTTTTAAAGTAATTTCTTCGCCTAATAAAAGATTTAGATTTAAACTTTGATTATCTACAGTTAAGTTGATCACACCAGTTTGTGGTACATAAAACCCAGTGATGCAATTAAATAATGTGGTTTTACCAGCACCATTGGGACCTATTATAGATGTAATTTGATTTTTGGGTATTTGAATATCAATTTTACTTAATGCTTTGATACCCCCAAAGCGCATGTTTAAGTTTTTTATTTCTAATATATCATTTATATTATTAAGCATATTTATATATTACTTATCTATATTAAAAACAGGGCGTTTAGGTTTAATAAATCCTTGTGGCTTATAGATCATAATAATAATCATGATAAGTCCAAAAATTAGCATTCGGTAGTTAGCTGCTTCGCGTAGTATTTCGGGTAAAATAGTTAAGGTTAAGGCGGCAAGTATTACACCTAAGATGGAACCCATACCACCTAAGACTACGATGGCTAAAATTAGTGCTGATTCAAAAAATGTAAATGAGCTTGGGTTCACAAAGCCCTGATAAGCTGCAAAGAACACGCCACCGATACCGCCAATACTAGCGCCAATACTAAACGCAGAAAGCTTAGTCGTGATATGATAAATGCCTAAAGAATTTGAAGCAATTTCATCCTCACGTAATGCCTCCCAAGCACGACCTAAAGGCATCGCTTTTACTTTTTTTGCAAAAGTGATAACCACGCCTAAACAAAATAATAAAACTAGATAGATAAAAACATATTTAAGTTGGCTATTGTAAGTTATATTAAAATAACTATGGAAGGGTATACGGCCACTGCTTGCTATACGAGAGAATTCTAAGCCAAAGATAGAAGGGTTATTCGTAATGATGCCATTAGGACCATTGGTCATACTTACCCAGTTATTTAAAACTAAGCGAATGATTTCGCCAAAACCTAAAGTTACAATCGCTAAGTAATCGCCATGCATTCTTAGTACAGGAAAGGCTAATATAGTGCCAGCAACGCCGGCAATTAATGCTGCCAATGGTATGGTTGTAAAAAATGAGAGATCGAAATATTGTGTGCCTATAGCATATGTATAAGCACCTATGGCATAAAAAGCTACATAACCTAGGTCGAGTAGACCAGCGTAACCTACGACAATATTGAGACCTAGACCTAATAGTACGTAAATCATCGCTAAAATTAATACAGAAATAGTATATTTCGAAACAGCAAAAGGTAAAATGATTAAACAGCCAAAAAATAAAATTTTGCTTATAAAAAGAAATTGTGGACTAGTGTAGATTGTATTTTTTATTGATTCTTTAAAGCTTATAAAAGAGGTAATATTTAATAGTTCATAATTTATTTTTAGCTTAGAGTTTTTTATCAGGGTATAGATTATATAAATAAAAGTCATGATCGCAGCGAGAATAAAAGGTCGCTCTAAATGAAAGATTAACTTATAGTCATTTAGGATAATACCCGTAATGGGTAAAAATAAAACAACAGTAATAATATAGATAAAAGTAAATTTTTTTATAAGTTTTATCGAAATCATATTAGATCTTATTTATTATAGGCTTACCTAATAAGCCATTTGGTCGAAATACTAGGATACAAATTAGTAGGCCAAAAGCAAAAACATCTTTATAATTAGTGTCGACAAAACCAGAGAATAAAGATTCAGCTAAGCCTAGTATAATCCCACCTAACATGGCGCCTGGTAATGAACCTATGCCACCTAATACGGCAGCAGTAAATGCTTTAATGCCGGTAATAAAACCAATATAAAAGTCAAAGGATCCATAATTGATAGAAACCAAAAAGCCCGCAATGGCAGCCATGACTGCCCCGATAACAAAAACATTTGAAATAACGCTATCAGTATTTATTCCAAGGAGACTGGCCATAATTTTATCTTGCTGAGTAGCACGCATATTTCTACCCATCGCAGTATGGTTAACAATTCGGTTTAATGTAAACATACCCATGAACGAGGTGACCAAAATAGTTAATTGAATATAAGATATTTGCACGAATTCGGTAGCTGAGCCAATTTTGAGTGATCCTGTAATCAGACTGGCTATTCCTTTGGTATCAGATCCCTGGCTAATTTGTACATAATTTTGTAAGACAATAGAAACACCGATTGCTGAGATTAAAACTGATAGACGAGCTGAGTTACGTAATGGACGATAAGCTAAGCGGTTAATAGTAAAACTATATAAAGCAGTTAAAAATATTGTGCAGAGTAAAGAAATAGCTAGGTTTAAAAAAATATTATCTATACCAAGATAGATAAACAGCCCTAAGAAAATAGCCGTAAGGTAAGCAGAAAGCATATAGATCTCACCATGTGCAAAGTTAATCATGCCGATGACACCGTAGACCATAGTGTAGCCAACAGCTATTAGTCCATAGACCGAACCCAAAATTAGACCATTAGTTAATTGTTGAGCAAGTATATAGAGCTTCATAATTGTTCGTAGTTACCTAATTTATCCCACTTGTACATAACGAAATCAGTTTTAACTAGATCGCCTTTTTTGTCCCAAGCTTTATTACCCATAATGGTATTAACTGGGTTTGATCTTAAATAATTAGCTAAAACAGCTCCGTCAACCGATTTAGTCTTTTCCATGGCTTGGCTAATAATTTGTACTGTTGCATAAGCATAGAGTGTGTAGCCTTCAGGTTCATAGCCATTTTTTCTGAATTTATCAACTACTATTTTACCGTCAGTAATTTTGCGTGGATCAGCTCCAAAAGTCATATAGACATTTTCGCCAAACTGCGGGCCGCCAGCCGAGGTGATAAAGTCTTTAGTACTGATTCCATCGCCAGAGATAAATGGGGCGCTTACACCCATTTCACGTAATTGTTTTAATAAAGGACCAGCTTCATTATGCATGCCACCGAAATAAACAGCATCGGCTTTAATGGCCTTAATTTTGGTCGCAAGGGCAACAAAATCTTTTTCCCCGCGGGTCAAGCCGTCGTATAGGATTTCATTGATGCCTAATTGATGTAATTTAGCTCGCATGGCATCAGCGATACCTTGGCCATAGGTGTCTTTATCATGGATTACGGCTATATTTTTAGCTTTCAAGGTATTGTGGATAAATACAGCTGCCACTTCACCTTGTTGTTCATCTCGACCACAAGTACGGAAAATAGTAGCAATGTTGCGTTCTGTAACCTGTGGATTGGTCGAGGCAGGAGTTATCATTAAAATATTGGCATCGCCATAGATCTCTGAGGCTGGGATAGTTGAAGAAGAACAAAAATGACCAATGACTGCTTGTACGCCTTCATGTTCTAATCTATTTGCCACCGTGACTGCTTGTTTTGGTTCACAAGCGTCGTCGGCAATGATTAATTCAACTTTTTGATTATTAATGCCGCCAGTTTTATTTATGTCATCGACTGCCATTTTAGCGCCATTGGCAATTTGCTCTCCAAAAGCAGCATATCCGCCCGTCATTGGGCCGACTAGAGCAATTTTAATTGTTGTGTTAGCAGCGCTGTGATCATCAGATGGATTACTTATCGAACGAGAGAGTTTAGGTGCCAAAGATGTATAGACGTAGATTGATAGTATTAAACTGAAGCTGGTGATCAGTAAAGTTTTTTTATTCATAAACATCCGTATTTAATCGTTTAAGTATATCTATAGTAATGCTAGCAAATTATTTGCGGACAAACCATGTTTTTAAATTATAATAACGATATATACGCGCAAGATATATGCGCAAGTTATATCTGAGTTAAATAATATGAGTGGCTATTTCGAAGAATTAGAATTAACTGTCTTTAATAGTAAGCCTGACGAAATCTATGATTTTGTTATTCTGCTAGAAGATGACTATGTAAATTATGATGTTCATACTCAGGAGTTATTAAACAAGATACTAAAAAGCCTCCAGTTAATAAAAAGTGACGTAACATACAAAATCATTAGTTGCGATAAATTAAACACAACAAGCCATAAATTTAAACGAGTTATTAATTTTGGTAATAAGAATTTAACTATCGCTCATCAGTCGTTATTAGCGCCAAGTTTGGTAGAACTGCAATCGCAGCCGGCTCTAAAAAAACAATTATGGGAACAATTACAAATATTCTGTAAATCATGAATAAGAAAATTTCCGTGGCAAGTATTGGTGAGGTCATTATACGACCCATGCAACCTGATGATATAGCTGAAGTTTATAGAGTAGAGTGTCGTAGTTATACACATCCTTGGAGTGAAAAACTGCTCTATGATTGTGTTTTGGTAGGGTATAGTTGTTGGGTTATTGAGTATTTGGGCGAGATTATTGGCTATGCTATATATAGGTTAGCTGTGGGTGAGGCGCACTTGTTTAATATAGCTATTCATCCAGACTATCATAACAAAGGCCTGGGTAAAGTTTTTTTGGGTTTTTTATTGGAAAAAATGCGCAGTACAAGTGCTAATGAAGTTATTTTAGAAGTCCGAGTCTCTAATGTGCCAGCTCGCAAACTTTATCAGGGTTTTGGGTTTAAACAGATAGGCATACGTAAAGGCTATTATCCTGGAGATAATGGTGAGCGGGAAGATGGAATAAATTTACAGCTCATTTTTTAAATGTGATAAACTAGGGTGATTTTAAACCATCGTATTTATAATTATTTTACGAATATGTCTACAGCAGTAACTGAAACTCACAAACGACGCACTTTTGCGATTATTTCTCACCCAGATGCGGGTAAAACTACTATCACTGAAAAACTACTACTGTACGGGGGTGCTATTACTCTGGCGGGTACGGTTAAAGGTCGAAAAGCTGCTAGGCACGCGACCTCTGATTGGATGGCATTAGAGCAAGAAAGGGGTATCTCGGTTACCACGTCGGTTATGCAATATAACTACAATGATAAAGTTGTGAACTTATTAGATACGCCTGGGCATGAAGACTTTTCGGAAGATACATACCGTACGTTGACAGCAGTTGATTCTGCTTTAATGGTTATTGATGCCGCTAAGGGTGTTGAGACTCGAACGATTAAGCTTATGGAAGTTTGTCGTCTGCGTGATACACCTATTATGTCGTTTATAAATAAGATGGACCGCGAGACCCGAGATCCCGTTGATCTACTTGATGAAATTGAAAAAGTTTTGAATATCCAATGTGCGCCAGTAACTTGGCCGATTAGTATGGGAAAAACATTTCAGGGTATCTATAATTTACTTGAAGACAAAATTATTTTATATAAACCAGGTAAGGGTGACAAAATCTTACAAACTGAAGTAATTTCTGGCATAGACTCAAAAGAAGCAGAAGAGGCGTTGCCTGATTACATTAATCAATTGCGTGATGAAGTTATGTTGCTGCAGGCAGCAAGTCATAGTTTTGATGTTGAGAAGTATTTAGCAGGGAAACAAACGCCAGTCTTTTTTGGGTCAGCCTTACAAAATTTTGGTATTCGAGAACTGTTAGACTTTTTTACAACGCATGCACCATCGCCGCAAGTTTATCAAACTAATAGTCGTCCAGTAAAACCAGAAGAGAATAAATTCTCTGGTTTTATTTTTAAGATCCAGGCTAACATGGATCCACAGCATCGCGATAGAATTGCTTTCTTGAGAATTGTATCGGGTTGTTATAATAAAGGTATGAAGGCAAAACACGTAAGATTAAATAGGGATATTACTATTAGTAATGCTCATACCTTTATGGCAGGCAACCGTGAACATGCTGATATGGCTTTTGCAGGTGATATACTAGGATTGCATAATCATGGTACGATAAAAATAGGTGATACTTTCACTCAAGGCGAAGATTTACAGTTTTTGGGTATACCCAATTTCGCACCAGAATTATTTAGAAGAGTTCGAGTTAAAGATCCATTGAAGCAAAAGCAATTATTAAAGGGCTTAGTGCAATTGTCAGAAGAGGGGGCAACCCAAGTCTTTAGGCCATTTCGCAATAATGATTTGATTTTGGGTGCCGTTGGTATCTTACAGTTTGATGTTGTCGCTCATCGTTTAGCTAATGAATATAATGTTGAGTGCATTTATGAAAGCATTAATGTACAAACTGCACGTTGGATTGAATGCGATGATCCTAAAGTTTTAGCAGAATTTAAGATAAGATTTAATGATTATTTAGCTTTAGATGGCAGTGATAGCTTGACTTACTTAGCACCGTCGAGAGCTAATTTACAGTTAGCAGAAGAAAAGTCTGCTGCTGTTAAATTTACAGCTACAAGAGAACATTGATTGAGCCCGAAGAACTGTAACGCTTGGTGTAACGTTTGGTGTAACGTTTGGTGCCTGGCTCCATTCGTTACATTGTTTTTCTAGGTAAATATCAAATATAAAATTAAAGGATTAATTTTGAGAACAATAGGGAAAATTGTTAAATATTTAATTTTAAGTTCATTGACTTTAATAATCTTAGGCTTAATTAGTCTTGGTTTAATAGCATGGTTTGTGCCACCCGAGGTTATCTTACAACGTGTTGCTGACTTTGGTTTAAACTGGTATGGGATTACGACCCGTTCAGGAAAGATCACGCGCGTCACCTCCTCACAGTTAGTAATAGAAAACTTAGGTTTAGGTGATCCGCAAAACTTTGCTATCAAAAAAATAACTTTAAATTATCATCCAAAAGATTTACTAGCAGGTAAAATAGATGAAATAAAGATTGATAGCTTAAACGCTAATGGTCAAGTTGTAGATGAAAAGAACAATAAATTTAGCTTTGGTAATATTGATAAAATACTTAAACAGAATTCGGAGTCAAACTCTACAGATAAATCAGTACCCATAACTTATGATAATATTTGCATTGAGCATTCTAATGTTATCTTACATAAAGGTAATCAAAAAGTAGTAATACCATTTAGTTTTCACAATGGCTCTCATAGCAATAATCCTCAAAACAAAAAGCACTATAATTCTAAATTTGAGTTCACGAATGCGCAGGTCAATGTTGATAATTTTGAACTGCCTGGAGTAGCAAGAGTTACTTTGTCATCCCAGTTGTCAGGTGACGTGCCTTACTTTAGTAAAGAGGGTAATATTATTATCCATGAAGGTGAGTTATTTTCCCTTAAAAACGGCAGTATAAAAATTGTGCCTTATCAGCAGTCTTCAGATGAACAAACTAACTTATTGTATAATCTATTTTCTGACTTTCAATACAAAACTGTTAATGCTAAGATAAATATGGATGAAAACCAAGTTATTCATTTTAATTTTGCTTTTGATGGAAATAACAAAAAATTTTATGATGGTAAAAGAGTTAAATTGAATGTCAATTTAAACATAGAAGCTCAAGATCTTATTAAGTATATGAAATTTATGCTTAACTTAGAGGGAAATTTAAGTACAACGGAGTAATATAATGAGAATAATTAGTCTTTTTTTGTTTAGTGCAGTTGCTTTTTTATCTGGCTGTACTAACACAGTCAAGTTAGAAGCACCAGATAAACCTATAGCTGTTAGTGTTGATGTGAATATCAAACACAAAATTGAAATTGATCGTCAATTAGATAAATCAATCACCACTAAAAAAGATATATTTTAAACAATCAGATACAGTACATGGAGAGGGATTATGTTAATTAAAAATATTACACTTGCTGTTTTTTTATTATCGACAGCTAATGCTTTTAGCCAAGGATTAGATTTGTCTGCAGCTCGTGCCAATAAAGACGTGTGTGAAGGTGCCGATGGTTATGTTCATGCGGTCAAAAAGTCACCATCGCCAGAGATAATGGCTTTAATAGACAATGTTAATAAATCGCGTAAGGCTGAGTACCAGAGCATTGCTGATAAAACCAGCGGCAAGTTAGAAGATGCTGAAAAAGCAGCAGCAGCAATGTTAAAAGGAAAGGGTGCTTGTCCACAGTAATTCATATTCAATCAGGTGTGGTTTGAAGTGGAGCACTGCGTGTGAGGAATTACCATTTCAGCCCTGGCAAGTGTCCACCGATAGTGAGTAATTGATCTTCCCCTTTAGGCGAAGTACCGTACGCGTTCACCGTATAGGAATTCTGCTCCTGTCATCCCGAGCTTTTGCGAGGGATCTCAGTAGCTGAAGATTAATTGAGATCCTTCGACTACGCTCAGGATGACAAATATTCGAATAGCTGAACGTTTACGAAGTACCTTTTGCGCAGCAAAAGGGGAAGGAGTTGCTCTAACGTTGCAAGATCTACACCAGAAGGGGAAGATAAATCGCCATTTGCCTTTAGGGACGTGGACTACTACGGTATAATTCGACCCTATAAGAATATGGCGTAGGTTGTCTATCAGCAGCTTTGCTATCTACAGCTACAGCAATTGGTTCTGCCGTCAATCCTGTTGGTACTCGATCATAATATGTAATTAGTGGTGTATTGACAGGGCTAACTTGATTATTATCAAAATATTTAGATAATGTTTTAAGGGCAGATACAGTAAAATCCATACATGCTTTAATCCCAGATGCTGTAAAATGCATAAATGATTTAATCATTGATACAATAGTCTGTATAAGCTTTACTGATAAAATAATCGGCAGGGGAGCTAATTTAACTAAGGCCATTGTGAAAGGAATAATTACCAAGGGTGACAGCAGTGCTGTGAGTAATATCAATATAATTATTGTTGGTATAGCTAATATTAATGGCCATTTTAGTGATTGGATAATTAATACTAGTTTTTCTTTTTTATTTAATGGGCTTCCCTTCATATCCGTGGCATTAATGAGGTTATTTTTAATTATTCCGTAAATCGTAAGTGCCTCACGTTTTGTTGGCCATAAAATTACATCGAGTATATTTTTGAGATTATTGAAACCTGTTAAATGCCAAGGTAAATAACCATACTTTCTGTAGTTTGCGTGCTTTAGTTCTAACTGATAAATTAACAAATCTTTAGCAAGAGTCGTTTGAATCATTAAAGCCTGACCTTTTTCTTTATCAGAGTCTGTTTTGAGTTTATCTGGGTGCCATTGTAACCCTCTAGTTTGGTGAGCTAGTTTAACTTTATTTATAATATCTTTAACTGCACGATCGATATCTTTAGTTTTATTTAATTCTGAAAATAAATTCTCCGGTAAGTCCAAAATCTTCAAGGCTAACATTTGAGCATCGATGGGTACATTATACGCAGTGACAACAATACGATACTTTCTTGGTAATGAATTATATTCTAAATCGATTCCTGCAAGCTTATATAGAGCCATTCCGAGTATGAAGGGGGTAGGGTTTTTTTGAGTTAGGTTCGTGATACTCAGGTCTGTATTTTTAAAAGTATCATAATCCTTTTCTAAGTCGGCCATAGTTGAATTTCCTAATCGCTAATAATTCATAGTGCATCTGCACCCGCTCGAAATGAAACTCTGCGTGCCGATTGATCGCCGGCTCTCGAACTTGTGGGTTCTCTTACCGCATGTACATGCTGGCAACTACCATCAATGTGAACTAAATCAAGGGCTGTTCTATGACTATGCGGACTATACGGACCATGGTGGGCATAAAGCTCTCTTAATGCTCTGTTCTGTATTTCAGTTCTATTTAATTGACCTTCAAGCCTTGTAATCTGATTAGCTCTGTTGGTTAACTCCGCCTGTGTTCTAACAGCTTCTACCCTTGCGTCGCGATCTAAAGCTTCTAGCCGGTCATGCTCGCGTCTATGTTCTTCTTCGCGATCCTCGTGTTGGTTATTGGTGGACCAAGTATCTAAAACGATTACAAGTAGTCTTAAGAATGGTAGAAGTGATATAAGCAAACAAAAAAAATAACAAAAAACAAATAACGCATTACTATGTTTTCTTGTACCAATAGCACTAGTGGTTGTGGTTGAATTAACACCGTTAGGAACGACACATACAGCAGTAGTTGAGCCTATCATCCAGAAACGAGAATTATAGTTTAGCGCTGCGGTGATAATATTGATTAGAATACAGCAGCCTGATAATAGGATGCATAATATTCCTACTTTTACCAGACGGTTATCAAAGTAGCGAGTGTATCGCATGTCGCTTATATGAATATAATATAAAAAGAATAATCCTCCTAGAAAAGTTGCGGATGATTGGACCATGCAGGGATCTAGAGTGAATCCAGGCACTGAAGCAGAATTATAGGCCAGTATTGCTGTGCCAGAGGTTAGAACAGCAAATTCGTTTATTAACTTAGTATCTCTGGTGATCATTCTTTGGATTTGCTTTGGGGTAAAATCCTCTCTTCTTCTTCTTTCTAAGTGTCTATTTCTCGAGATATTTTGATCATGATGATTCCTGGGATTATTAGGTTGCATAGAGGTCGGGTTTATAGGACTACTAGTTGCAAGATTAATGGGTAAAACAGGCACCTGTTGTGCTTGCCCAGAGGCGTGATTATTTGCTGTTGAAGGCAGTGGCATTTGTGGTATTAAATTGTAGGCTGAAAATACTTGCGGGTTTATAACTTGATCTTGGTGATGAGTGTCAATACTTTCTTCAATAGTTTCGATATCAGGTCGTTGTCGTCTAAAGTAAGATATTATTCGATGGAGCATAAGAAGTTTCGCTTATCCATATTAGAGAGCCTGTCTTTTTCTTGTTTTTAGCCTAAGGATCTGGTTGCAGCAACGCGGTATGATTATATCGTGGGTTAGTGGAAATTTTAAGGGGATCACTGAGAATAAATTAAAAGGAACTACTAATTATGGGAATATATAGTTGTTATTGTTTATGCGCGGATTGATTGGATTTATCTATTTTTCTCATCAAGGTAAGCTTGGCAATCACAGCAGTATTTAGCCATAGGTACTGCTTTTAATCTAGCAAGCAGAATCTCTTCGCCGCATTCGCCACAGGTTCCATATGTGCCAGCTTCTAGGCGTTCAAGAGCAACTTTGATATCTTGTAACTCTGTGCTGGTAATGCGTTTGATTTCTTCAGTAACATCTTCACCTTCACGTTCGACAGCTTGTTCTTCGAAATCTGCAGATATAGGATTACCTTCGCGAGAACTTTCTTTTTTAAGTTTTTCCAAACGATGAGAAAGTTCCTCTTGCTTAGATACTAGATATTTTTTTAACTCAGAATCTGCTAAGCCCATAGTCGTTATAATATTAGGTAATAATTCAAATCTAAAATGTAAGATTTTGAACTCTAGATATACTAAATATAGACTATATAGTTTAGTTATTCAAATTAGTTAATATTGTTTATATCCGCTTGTTTTTCCTTGAGTTTTTGTAAAGATAGCTCCATATCAGCAAGGCGTGCTTTTTCTGCGGTCACAATTGCAGCTGGTGCGCGACTCAAAAACTCTTGGTTAGTGAGTTTAAGAGATAGTTTTTCATATTCGAGTTGTAATTTACTTATTTCTCGATCAAGCCTTGCAGATTCAGCCGCAACATCAATTAACTCAGCCATAGGAACCAAGATTTCAATATTATTTACTATGTTACTTGCACAAAGTGGTAGTTGTACGGAACTATCACTTAAAACTTCAAGATTTTGAGATTTGGCTAATAAATTAATATAATTTTTACTTGTATTAATAACATCAAGTAAATTCTTGCTAGCTAAATCTGAGGTTAATTTTAAATATATTTTAGGAATAACTTTTGCTGGGGAGACATTCATCTCGCCACGAATATTTCTTACTGCAACAATAATATTTTTTATTAGCTCGATATCAGCTTCTACTTTAGTATTAACATACTCAGTTTTATATTCTGGGTATGGTTGTATCATAATAGATTTAAAAGAATTGTTACGATCAGCTGTATTTAATCGGGCATCAACTTTTTGCCAAAGCTCTTCAGTAATAAATGGGATGATTGGGTGCAATAATTTTAGTATCTGTTCAAGAACATATAATAAAACAAATCTCGTGTTTTTTTGTTGTTCTATAAGATTACTGTCACTAGCATCTGTATTATTTAATACAACTTTAGAAAGTTCTAAGTACCAGTCACAGTATTGGTCCCACACAAATTCATAGAGGCCTTGGGCGAGTAAATCAAAACGATAGCTTTTAATATGTTCGCGGGTTTTTACTATAGTGTCTTGTAGTAAAGATAAGATCCATTGATCAGGTAGGGTTAATTTATCTAGAGAATTAATATCGCCTAATTCTTTTTCTGTGTTCATCATAACAAATCTAGAAGCATTCCATAATTTATTACAAAAATTACGATAACCGTCCATGCGTTTTAAATCAAAATTAATATTACGCGACTGTGAAGCTAGCGCGCATAAAGTAAAGCGTAAAGCATCAGTGCCATAAGAAGAGATGCCGTTCGGATACTCTTTTTTGGTTTGATTAATAATACTGTTAGCCAGTTTATCTTGCATTAGACCTGTTGAACGCTTAGCAATAAGATCTTCTAGAGTAATCCCATCGATGAGATCCAGAGGGTCAATAATATTGCCTTTAGATTTAGACATTTTTTGTCCATGGCTATCTCTGATTAGCCCTGTAAAATAAACTTCTTTAAAGGGTATATTATTATTGAAATGCAGGCCCATCATGATCATGCGGGCAACCCAAAAGAAAATAATATCAAAGCCAGTAATAAGGACATTAGTAGGATAAAATTTATTGTAATTTTCTTGAGAATCAGGCCATCCTAAGCTTGCTGCCGGCCATAAGGATGCAGCAAACCAGGTATCTAATGTATCGGGATCTTGAGTTAATTGAATATTTTTATCTAGTTTATATTTACTAATCGCTTCGTCTTTAGTTGCAGCAACATAAATATTGTTATTAGTATCGTACCAAGCTGGTATACGATTGCCCCACCATAATTGTCTACTGATACACCAATCTTGCAATTCATTCATCCAAGAATTATACATATTGACATAATTCTCTGGGACAAAATTGATAGTTTTATTATTAACAACTTCTCGTGCAGGATTAGCTAGAGGCTCTATTTTTATATACCATTGAGGAACCAAATAAGGTTCAATAACTGTACCAGATCGATCACCAATAGGTAGCTTCAGCAAATGATCTTGGGTTTTTACTAATAGATTATTTTGTTCAAGATCTTTTAATACAGCTTTACGAGCTTGTTCACGAGTAAGGTTTTGATACTGTATAGGGGCGTTATGATTAATTTTAGCATCAACAGTAAAAATATTGAGAACTTCAAGATTATGACGTTTACCAACTTCAAAGTCATTAAAGTCATGAGCTGGAGTAATTTTTACTGCACCGGTGCCAAATTCTAAATCAACATATTCATCAGCTATAATAGGAATCTGACGATTTGTTAATGGTAGAGCAATTTTTTTGCCGATGTAGTTAGCATAGCGTGGATCATTTGGATTGACTGCAACGGCAGTGTCGCCTAATAAAGTTTCTGGGCGAGTGGTTGCAATTACTACATAGTCACTAGAATCACTAGAATCATTAGAATCAACTAAAGGGTATTTGATATGCCATAGCGAGCCTGGCTTTTCAATATTCTCAACTTCAAGATCAGATAGGGCAGTATGTAAGACTGGATCCCAATTGACCAGACGGTTGCCGCGGTAGATTAAACCTTTGTCGTATAATTCAACGAAGGTTTTATTGACAGCATTTTGGACTGAAGTGTCCATCGTAAATTTTTCGCCAGACCAATCGACAGAAGCACCTAGGCGTCTTATTTGTTGGCTGATTCGCCCACCAGATTGTTCTTTCCACTGCCAGACTTTCTCGACGAATTCTTCGCGTGATAAATCAGTGCGTTTGATGTTTTGTTGGTTTAATTGTCGCTCAACCACCATTTGTGTAGCAATACCAGCAGCATCTGTACCCATTTGCCATAAAGTTTCAAGGCCATCCATGCGGTTGACCCTGATTAAGATGTCCATCAAAGTATATTGAAAAGCATGCCCCATGTGCAGGCTGCCTGTCACATTAGGCGGGGGAATAACTATAGAGTAAGTTTCAGCATTTTTGTTAGCTACAGGCTTAAAATAGCCGTTTTTCTCCCAAAGGTTATACCAATTTTGTTCAATATCTTTAGGGTTATAGACAGTGTTGCTGATGGTCTCGGTCATAAAGTTACTTCTTGCAGTTCTTCTGTAGTTATTGGGCAATTATATTTTGCGTAATGTTTGTAATGTTCTCGTACTATGCCTCTTTGCTCAGCTAGGGCAGGTACAAACTCAATAATCTTTTTGTATTTTTTGAAGTTTTCGGGTATCTCGTCACTCAAATTGAGCAGTATATCATATTTTAATTTGTGAATATGCTCTGTGCCAAGGCAAATAGGGGCAGGGGGGATGGGGCCTTCACCTAATAACTGGTAGGGGAAAAAATTAGTTTCTTGATAAGTTACTATAAATTCGTCTATTTGGTACAGATAGTCCTGGTCGGGGCAGAGAATATAAATATTATGTTTATTAGAATAGTGGATATGTAGCAAGTTACATATGGTATAAAATATTTGGGTGGTATTTTCGGATGATAAAGGGAAAAAGTGTATATGGGTGGTCATATTAGTTAATGTTAAGCTTTATAGAATCCTTATCAATTCCTATACTCTGCTTCAAGACAAACCACTTTATCAGATTCCGTCAGATTTTGTGCCTGGCACCAAAATCTGACGATTGGTATCTAGCCACTTAATTTCTCTTTCAACAACTCATTTACCTGCTGCGGGTTAGCTTTGCCCTTAGAGGCTTTAAGCACTTGCCCCACAAAGAAACCAAATACTTGCTGTTTACCAGCTTTGTATTGCGCAACCTGCTCAGGATTATTGCTAATAATGTCATTAATGATAGCAATAATTTCACTGCTGTCAGTTACTTGTTTTAAGCCCTTAGTTTCAATAATGTTATCAGTAGTGTCGCTAGGGTTTGCCAATAAGTCTTCAAAAATGCTTTTAGCAATTTTACCAGAAATAGTATTATCAAAAATTCTTAACACTAATTTGCCAAGCTCTTCAGCTTTAATCGGACTTTCATTAATTTCCAAATTAGCTTTATTAAGGGCACCTAATAAATCACCCATAATCCAATTAGCTGCTAATTTAGTATATTTTAAATCAGTTTGATTATGAGTTTTGATCATTAATTCATAGTAATCAGCTAGGGCACGGCTACTAGTTAAGATATCAGCATCATAGACACTTAAACCAAACTGACTTATAAAGCGTTGCTTTTTGGCTTCTGGCAATTCAGGCATGGTTTTTCTGACTGTGTTTAAGATATCACTAGTGATTTCTAAGGGCAGTAAATCAGGATCTGGGAAGTAGCGATAGTCGGTTGCTTCTTCTTTGCTGCGCATGCTTCTGGTCAAATCTTTTTCAGAATCATAAAGTCTGGTTTCTTGAGTAATCTTCTGTCCAGATTCAATAGCTTCGATTTGGCGAGCTACTTCATGATTGATTGCTTTTTCGACAAATTTAAATGAGTTAATATTTTTCAGCTCTACACGTGTACCAAATGGATCGCCAAACTTGCGCACCGAAACGTTAGCGTCGCAACGGAAAGAGCCTTCTTGCATATTGCCATCACTGATTTCAAGATATCTGACTAGTGAATGCAGAGTTTTTAAGTAGGCAACCGCTTCTTTGGCTGATCTGATTTCAGGTTCAGAAACTATTTCTAATAATGGAATGCCCGCGCGGTTTAAATCAATACCACTCATGCCATGAAAATCTTCATGCAGAGATTTACCGGCGTCTTCTTCTAGATGAGCACGCGTTATATTAATTGTTTTAACAGTGCCATCGTCAAGTGTAATGTTAAGTTTGCCTTTGCCAACGATAGGTTCATTCAATTGACTGATTTGATAACCCTTAGGTAAATCTGGATAAAAATAATTTTTGCGTGCAAAGACAGTGGTCTTGGCAATCTCAGCATCAACCGCTAAACCAAATTTACAAGCCATGTTAACAGCTTCTTTATTTAATACAGGCAATACTCCCGGAAAACCTAGATCGACAATATTAGCCTGGCTGTTAGGTGCTGCGCCATACTTGGTCGCTGCACCTGAAAAGATTTTTGATTTTGTTGCTAATTGAACGTGTACTTCTAGACCGATGACGGTTTCCCATCCAGATGAATTACTCATGTTTACACCCCGAAATTCTTTGGCGTTTTATTATGCCAATCGCTGTTTAATTGGTATTGATGACCAACATATAATAAAGAGGCTTCTGATAAATAGTTGCCTGTGAGCTGTAAACCTATAGGTAAGCCTTTTACAAACCCAGATGCAACTGACATGCTTGGTAAACCAGCAAGATTTGCTGAGCTGGTGTATAAGTCGTTCAAATACATGCTGATTGGATCATTAGACTTTTCACCTTTTTTGAAAGCAGTGCTAGGTGTAGTTGGACCTGCGATTAAATCAATCTGCTGTTCTTTAAAGGCCTTAGTGAAATCATCAGAGATAACTTTACGCAGCTTTTGTGCTTTAATGTAATAAGCATCATAAAAGCCAGCGGACAGCACATAAGTACCAATCATAATACGGCGACGAACTTCTTTACCAAAGCCTTCGGCGCGTGAGCGTTTATAGAGGTCTTCTAGATCACGTGGATTCTCGCAACGATAACCGAATCTGACGCCATCATATCTAGATAAATTAGAAGAACATTCTGCTGGAGCTACGACGTAATAAACAGGAATAGCTAGATGACAATTAGGCAGCGATATATCTACTAAAGTCGCGCCTAATTTTTCTAAAGTTCTAAGAGCCTCGTGAGTTGCATTGGCGATGTCAGGATTAAGATTTTTATCGAAAAATTCTTTAGGTACGCCTATGCGCATGTCACTAATATTTTTAGTAACATTATTGTTATGATTTAATAATTGGCTATATTTCTCAACAGGACGATCTAGACTTGTAGAATCATTAGGATCAAAGCCAGCCATAGTTTCTAAAACTAAAGCTGCATCTTCAGCAGTGCGTGCAATCACGCCACCTTGATCAAGACTTGATGCAAAAGCAATCATGCCGAATCTTGAGACCAAACCATAGGTTGGTTTAATACCAGTAAGACCACAAAAAGCAGCCGGCTGGCGAATCGATCCGCCTGTATCTGTGGCAGTTGCAGCGGGTGCTAAACCTGCAGCCACACAAGCAGAAGACCCACCTGATGAACCACCAGGTACAGTTTCTAAATCCCATGGGTTGCTTACTGGACCATAATAACTTGTTTCATTAGATGAACCCATCGCAAATTCATCCATGTTGGTTTTACCAATCATGATAGCGCCGGCATCGTTAAATTTATTGATCACGGTGGCATCATAAGGGCTATAAAAGTTGTCGAGCATTTTCGAGCCGCAACTTGTTTTAATATTTTTAGTACAGAAAATATCTTTCTGAGCAATTGGGACACCCAATAAGCTAGGCTGAGCGCCAGAAGGCTGAGTAGCCAAGCGAGCATCAGCAGTTTTGGCTTGAGCGAGCGCAGCTTCTTCGGAGACCGTTATAAAGCTGTTCAACTTACCGTCGTGTTTTTTAATGCGTGCTAAATATTCAGTAGTTAATTCAACACTGCTAATTTTTTTATGGGCTAATAGACTGGAAAGATCTTTTATCGTGCTAAAAGGATTAAATTCATGCATAACTTATAACTACAAATATTATTGTTGAGGAATTCTTATGGTTGTTGTATGGTTATTCAATAACTGTTGGCACGAGATATAATCCCGATTCAACACTCGGCGCTATTTTTTGGTATTCAATATGGTTATCACCTGCGGTTACTACATCTGAACGAAGCCGCTGGGAAGTATTCAATGGGTGCGCCATCGGTTCTATATGATCTGTATTAACAGCCTGCATTTGATCGACCCAATTAAATATTTTATTTAAGTCATCAGCAATCATCAGGAGGTCATTATCAGTTTTATCGGCGATATCTAGGCGTCCTAGGTGGGCTATTTTCTTTACTTGATTAATATCTAAACTCATAATAGTCTCACAAATACATTTTTAAGCACCTAGTATAATATAATCGTCAACAAATTGAAAAAAAAGTTGGCCTATAAAATTAATAATCTATATTATATAAGCAACGTGAATTATGATTACGAGATTTCTTTCTTGGTGATCAAATAGTAATTATTGAAGGCAACATAGGATGTTCGACAACTTATTACTAGAAATGAATAATAATTTATATAATTATAAATTTATAAGCTAATATATATAATATATTTAAGAATATATTAGACTTTTATTAGACTTTGATCAGTAATTATCGATTATTCAACAAATTAACTAATTTAAATAATGTTAAACAATAAAGGTAAGAATAAGTAATGTTTAAGAAATTACGAGGCTATTTCTCTAATGATTTATCAATTGATCTTGGAACTGCTAATACACTAATTTATGTCCGAGGACAGGGAATAGTATTAAATGAACCTTCGGTTGTTGCTATTAGACAAGATAAATCAAACGGCGGGTCGAAGATGGTTGCTGCCGTTGGTCTTGAAGCTAAAAGAATGTTAGGGCGTACCCCTGGCAACATTATGGCAATCAGACCGTTAAAAGACGGCGTTATTGCAGATTTCCATATTACTGAAAAAATGTTACAGCATTTTATCCACAAAGTTCATGAATCAAGATTTTTACGCCCAAGCCCACGAGTTTTAGTCTGTGTGCCTTGTGGTTCTACTCAGGTAGAACGCCGAGCTATCAAAGAGTCTGCTTTAGGTGCAGGAGCTCGTGAAGTTTACTTAATTGATGAGCCAATGGCTGCTGCTGTAGGTGCTGGTTTACCGGTTGATGAAGCGTCTGGTTCTATGGTTGTGGATATAGGCGGTGGTACTACTGAAGTCGCTATTATATCTTTAAATGGTATAGTTTATTCTGCTTCTATTCGTATCGGCGGCGACCGTTTTGACGATGCTATTATTAACTATGTTCGTCGTAATTATGGTAGCTTAATTGGTGAGGCCACAGCAGAATTGATTAAAAAAGAAATTGGTTGTGCTTATCCGGGAGCTGAAGTAAAAGAAATCGAGGTTCGCGGTCGTAACTTGGCTGAAGGTATTCCACGTAGTTTTACTTTAAATAGCAATGAAATTTTAGAAGCTTTGCAAGAGCCTTTATCTGCCATAGTTGGTGGCATTAGAGCAGCTTTAGAACAATCTCCACCAGAACTTGCTTCAGATATCGCGGAAAGCGGTATGGTGTTAACTGGGGGTGGAGCATTATTAACAGACTTAGATAAATTATTAATGGAAGAAACTGGTTTACCAGTTATCATCGCTGAAGATCCTTTAACTTGTGTGGCTCGTGGGGGCGGTCGAGTTTTAGAGCTTATGGATCAAAGAGCTTTTGAGTTAATGTCTGCTGAATAATATATTTGAATGATACGCTATGTACAAAAATGGTTATAATAATGACCGGTTTCTAGATGGTAAATTTGTTATTTGCCTTGTGATGGCTGTTGTTTTACTAGCAATGGACCATTCCGGTCATTATACTTCAAGGATTAGAAGTTACGCGTCATTGTTGATTTCGCCAGTTTATTACTTAGTTAATTGGCCTAATTCGTTCGTGGCGTCTACTTCAGATTATATTTATAGCCAAGAAAAATTAATTGATAAAAATCAATTATTGAAAAGGCAGAACCTAGAATTACAAGGGAGGCTTTTGCAATTTGATTCAATTAAACAAGAAAACCAGCGTCTAAGAGAATTATTAAAGTCATCTGAGAAGGTAAGTGACAAACTATTAGTAGCAGAAGTGCTATCTTTCTCGCCAGAACCTGGGGTACAACAATGTGTGCTCAATCAAGGTTCAAATAAATCAGTATTTGTTGGTCAGGCTGTCATTGATGCTCATGGTATCGTCGGGCAGGTGATGGAGGTTAATGCTCTTACCTCAAGGGTATTATTAATCACTGATCTTGATCACGCCACACCAGTTGAAATTTTACGCAACAATATGCGTGCGATAGCTGTTGGTATGGGTGAGAAGCAATTGGTAGAATTAATGAATATATCTAATACAGCAGATATCATTATTGGCGATATCGTGATTAGTTCCGGTTTGGGGGGGAGATTCCCTAGCGGTTACCCAGTTGGTAAGGTAATTTCTGTAGATAAGAATCCATCATTACCATTCGCTAAAATTATTATTGAGCCGTTGGCTAAAATAAGTCAAATTAAAGAAGCGCTGTTGATTTGGCCTGGAAGTAAACTTACGGTCAATGACCAAAATGATGTGACGAACCCATTATTAAATTTAAGTAATGATGAGATTATCCCGAATAATTTAAATGCTCCAAAAGTTCCTGAGGCTCAGACCCAGAATGCAGCAAATACTGTTAATGCTCCCGTTAATCTATTAGGTACAGCGGATATAATAAACAGAGCTGTTACTGCAAACGGAGCTGATAGTACCGACAGTAGTGATAGCAGTGATAGTAGTGATAGTAGGAAAGGAAGCGAAGAGCAAAATAATAAAGTTGCAACAAGTGAAAGGTAAGGCTAAAACATGACTTCTTCTAGCTATTTATACGGATATATTTTTACAGCTATTGTAGCATTTCTTGCCGTTTCATTAACTGTTTTACCTATACCGCATCAATTACTTTGGGTTTGGCCTCAGTGGTTACTCATTTTGACCCTTTATCTTGTATTCACCCGGCCCGCTAAGTATGGGGTTTATTTTGGTTTCTTGCTTGGTTTATTAACCGATGTTATTGTAGGTAATATTTTAGGTCTGCATGCTTTGACTTATACTTTGTTTGCATATTTTTTGACCAAGATGAATCAACGAATAGCTTTTTTCCATACTATTCAGCAGATCTTATTATTTTTCACGTTAATTGCAGTTGATCGTTGTGTTGCCTTACTTTTTAGCGGTATAGGAATCTCTTATATTTTTGTGGTTTACTTATTATCATCATCGATAGTTTCTTTATTAGTATTGTTACTGATTAGTAAGTTTTTTGGATCAAGAAGCCAAATGCTAAAGTTTGTCCGTTAGCAAGGGTTGAACTTAGTTTATCTATCTTATTTGTACGAGTTCACACAGGGACGAGAGCTCCGTCATCAACTATGTTGTTAAAGTGATACTTCCAGGCGCTCACATAGCTTTTGCTAGGTCTTCTTTAATCTTAGCATTAGCTATTACAATAATTTTTCTCATAACAGCAACAAGAGCACACATCT
>JACCDT010011734.1_pt1 | contig 23092 bp, 22 predicted proteins | sample 7446291 | NCBI WGS metagenome assembly JACCDT01 (sample SAMN15323446, study PRJNA562643) | freshwater metagenome | isolation source: river surface water | place: USA:Blue River Watershed | collected 2017-08-17 | reverse complement strand
GTGTTCCAAAATATTTGCAGGAGATTTTTGAACGCGAAATTAATCGCCCACACGGAATGATTCTGAACACTGGTCCTACTGGCTCCGGAAAGACAACGACGTTGTACGCTTTCCTAAATAGAAAAAAAGGTCCTGATATCAAAATCATTACAATTGAAGATCCTATCGAATATCATCTCGAGGGCGTTGTTCAGACGCAGGTGAATCCAAACAAAGATTACGATTTCGCCAAAGGATTAAAAAGTTCTCTCCGTCAGGACCCCGATGTAATCATGGTTGGTGAGATCCGTGACCTCGACACTGCCGAGACTGCAGTGCAGGCGGCGCTTACCGGACATATTGTCTTCTCTACCCTTCACACCAATAACGCAGCAGGTGCATACCCACGCCTAATTGATCTAGGAATTAATCCAAAGATTCTAACTTCAGCTCTAACAATGGTGATCGCGCAACGTCTCGCCAGAATTCTCTGTCCGCATTGCAAGAAAGCGACAACCCTATCAGGCAACAAATTAGAAATCGCAAAATCAATTTACGAAAGCATTCCTGAAAAACACAAACCCACATGGACCGACACAGTCTACGAACCTGTTGGTTGCCCAAAATGTAATATGACTGGATATAATGGACGTCTCGGAATTTATGAAGCCATTGTCACCAATCAAGAAATCGAGGAATTGGTCACAATGAATCCGAGTGAACGAGAAATAAAGGCACTCGCAACAAAACAAGGCATGCTAGATATGGCGCAGGATGCCCTAATTAAAATCTTAGAAGGAAAAACCGACTTTGATGAAGTCGGCCGTGTAGTTGATATGGAAAAGCGTGAAGGAAAAATGGAAATTATTAATTAATCTATCTCACGAAAAAAATTCTATTCACGTTGTCCCCGGTGTGTTTATCCAAGCTTTCTGGCCCATCAACTTCAATAACTTTTTCGCCCTTTGTATAAAGACCTATGCCGGAGGTATATTCTCCACCTAAACCAGGAGTTTCAATTCTATCTCTGAACTCATCAGTAATATAGTCGTTAACACCTAACCCAACCTTTGGTTTTAGTTCAAAGAAAACATCACTACCATATACTGCAAAAATTATTTTTTCCATAAAAGGCTGGATTACTGTTTTAAAATTAATTTTATTTTTTTCTTCACGCTTGTCGGTTAGTGATCCTCGTCTAATTCTAATAGATATACCACTCTCAGTCATGTAATAAATAGAATCGTCTTCTGAATCACCTCCAGAGTCGGTTGAAAATTTATACTTCCAAATTGGTAGCGAATCAAGGAAGTTAATTACCTTGGTGATTTCCGCTTTGCCCGAATCGATATACTCTCTAGTGCCTGGCACCATTCCTTCGTGTTGTAAATTAAAGTCTCTAATAAAGCCGCGGAGTCTGATCCAGATGTCAGATATATTTTTTAACTCAGATCCAGAATACACTGTTTCCATTCTTGAAAGTCCTTCTACTGCTGCTCGTCTCAACCTTAGCCTTTCATTTAACTCTTCTATTGGGGATACATATTTTTCCCGACTTCGATCTTTGATTGAATTGAGAGGTTCTGCAGGAGTTTGTGGTTTGTACTTTTTTAATAAATCATTAATCAAATCACCACTTCCCATCTCCTTGAGCCTCTTTTCTTCTCGATTATTAGTATTTTCAAATTTCATAAATCAAATATACCACGCCATTATTTTTTTAGAAACTTACAAAACAAATAATCCCCACTGACCAGTTGTAATAAAAAAGGACTTCTGTAATATTGATTGTAAGAAGTCCTTTTTTATTCAATTCGTATAGATATCCAAAGCATAAATCTCTAAACAACCCATTCAGACGCGATTGCCTGAATGCAGGTATAAATCTGAGGATAGCCCCAGCAAACAACACAAGGTTGTAACCAGAGCGTCCTTGAAACAATACCTTAGTAGGTGTGAACCGTATTGTTTAGAGATTTATGATTTGGATTTTGTAAAACTCGTATTCAGGTGATATAATAGCACATATAGAAAATATGTCAAGCAATTTGAAAGATACAAAGCAAAATCAAAAAGAGGAGATAATTTTGGACCAGCAGTTGCGCCCAGGGACTTGGGATGAATATATTGGTCAGGAAAGCATAAAAAAGAACCTTCACGTCCTACTCGAGGCAGCCAAACAGCGTAATCATCCTCCCGAACATATTCTTTTTTATGGCCCTCCCGGCCTCGGAAAGACGACGTTAGCTCATTTAATTGCAAAACATACAAATACTCAGATAAAAATCACTTCTGGCCCCTCGATCGAAAAGGTCGGTGACCTCGCGAGCATTCTAACGAACCTCGCACCTGGAGATATTTTGTTCATCGACGAGATTCACCGATTGAACAAGGCCGTTGAAGAGATTCTCTACCCTGCTATGGAGTCTGGCGTCCTGGATATTATTATTGGTAAAGGCCCCAGCGCGCGTTCAATACAATTGGAGCTTCCTCCATTCACACTCATCGCTGCAACTACGAAAATTTCTATGATTTCAGCCCCGTTGAGATCTAGATTTTCAGGAGGAATATTTCGACTCGAATTTTACACCGATTTGGAGATTGGAAAAATTATAAAAAGATCAGCAGACATACTCGGTGTAGAAATTGAAGATGAGGCCATTGCCGAAATTGCAAAGCGCAGCAGAAAAACCCCGAGAACTGCAAACTATCTTTTGAAGCGTTGTCGTGATTACAGTCAGATAAATAAAACAAACCTAACAAAAGACAGTGTCGACAAAACTTTACAAATGTTGGATATAGATGAAATTGGATTAACAAAGGCGGACGTTGCGGTGATGAATGCACTAATTAATAAGTTTAACGGTGGCCCAGTCGGATTAGGAACACTCGCGATGTCTTTGTCAGAAGAAGAAGGAACAATCGAAGAATTCAACGAGCCATATTTGTTGCAATTGGGTCTGATTGAGAGAACTTCACGAGGACGAATGGTAACATTATCGGGATACAAGCACATGCGCGTAGATCCGCCAAATCACATACAAGAAAAATTAATTAAATAAATATATGTCAGGACATAATAAATGGTCAAAAATTAAAAGACAAAAAGGTGCAGAGGACGCGAAAAAGAGTAATGTTTTTTCAAAGTTATCACGATTGATTATCGCAGAGTCGAAAAAATGTAACGGCGATGTTAATTCCCCTTCTCTTGCCACAATTATTCAGACAGCCAAAAAGGAAAATATGCCGAAAGATACGATTGAACGTGCGGTCAAGAAAGGAACGGACAAAAACACTGCTGCGCTAGAGCCGGTTACATATGAGGCATACGGTCCGGGAGGAGTTGGTATTGTTATCGACGCTTTGACTGATAATAAAAATCGAACAGTGGCCGAAGTGAAACACATTCTTTCAAAAACAGCGGGGATAGAGTTAGCACCACCTGGTTCTGCATCATGGGCTTTCACGAGAGAAGGTGGAAAAATGACAGCGAACACAACTATTCCAATCTCTGAAGAAGATGGCGAAAAATTGGGTGCAATCATAGACGCATTAGAAGATTTGGAAGACGTGCAGGAGGTTTACACTAACGCGGAGTAATGAAAATCATTTCAATCGACCCGGGATACGAGCGCCTCGGTATCGCAATAATTGAAAAAGAGCCAAAACAAAAAGAGGTTTTGTTGTTTTCAGAATGTTTTAAGACTTCATCAAAACTCCCCCACCCCGTGCGGCTTGGTTTAATTAAAAAAAGAATTGAGGAATTGATTGTTGAGTACGGGCCAGAAAAAATGGCGATTGAAACTTTATTTTTTACAAACAATCAAAAAACAGTTATGCAAGTCTCGGAGGCGCGCGGAGCAATTATTGCCACAGCACAATCGATGGGTGTTGCGGTTTCCGAATTTGGTCCAGGTGAAATCAAGGTCGCAATTACTGGCTATGGGAAAAGCGACAAAACTGCAATAATCGGCATGATTCCTCGGCTAATTAAAGTGGCCAAAGACATCAAACATGACGATGAATTCGATGCGATCGCGGTCGGCTTGACTTATTTTGCACATAACGGTAAATTCTAGTCTCACTATCCACAGAAAACATTTGTCAATTTATTTTTTTATTGATAAAAGATAGTAGTAAGGATTTTATAAAATAAATATTTCAAAAAAGATGCCAGATTTTGATGATACAGAAGTAGATTCAGAAGAAGAAGAATTTTCTGAGAACGAAGACATTCTTGCAGATGATGACGATATGTTTGGTGAAATAGATCCGGACATTATGGACGATGCTGATGATGTTTTTGGAGGAGATGAAATGGATGACCAAGAAGACTTCTAAACAAAAAAAACCGACTTCTAGCGGTTTTTTTGTTTATTTTAGACTTCGATTTTTATAAATTTCTTTTTACCGATTTTCAATTGTAGATTTTTTTCGATCTTGTAGTTTGGATCAGATATTTTTTCCTCGCCTTCCACAAATTTGACTGCTCCCGCCTCAATCAGTCTCCTAAACTCGGTCTTCGAGGAAACAATTTGTTTCTCTACGAGTAGATCGGCCAGCAATTTTCCAATTTCAACTCGTACAGTTTCAGTATCATCTGGTATTCCTTCTTTCTTTTGAAAAGTTTTAATGAAGTTTTCTTCTGCCTTCCTCGCCTCCTCCTCACTGTGATATACCTTGACTAGTTCACGCGCCAAAAACATTTTGCTGTCTCTAGGATTTTTTGTTGGGTCTGCTAATTCTTTTTCAACTTCAGAAATTTTCTCGTCAGAAACATCGGTACAAGCCTTCAAATATTTCACAATCAAATCATCCCTCACCGCCATTGTCTTCCCGTACATTTGCTGAGCATCGTCAGTCGTGTTTATTACATTTCCCCAGCTCGTAGACATTTTTCTACCGTCGGTTCCTTCGAGCATAATTAGAGTCATGATATTTTGCTCCTTCATTCCATAGTGTTTTTGAATTATGCGACCCGCTTTCAAATTGAATAGTTGATCGAATCCTCCAATTTCAACGTCCGCCTTCAAAACATATGAATCATAACCCTGCATTAGAGGATATAGAAACTCTCGTAGAGAAACTTCATCTCCCCTATCCAACCTATCTTTAAAGTTTCTTCTGGCGGTCATTTGACTAACGGTAAAGCTTTCTGCTAATTCAGCGATCTCATCGAATTTTAGTTTCGCCAACCAATCATTGTTGTATACAAATTTCGCGCGACTCAAATCAATAATCATACCAACTTGTCTTTTGTAGTCTCGCAAATTCTCTGCAATCTTTTTTGAATCGAGCATTGGTCTCTTTTCCAATTTATCAGAAGGATCGCCGATTCGCGCAGTAAAATCGCCAACAAGAAAAATTATTTCATGACCAAGATTTTGAAATTCTCTGAGCTTTCTCAAAACAATAGCTCTACCGATATGAATTTTCGAACCTGTGGGGTCAAATCCCAATTTAACTTTCAATCTTTTGCCGGAAAGCAACTTCTCTCTGAGATTATCTTTCACAAAGACTTCTTCAACATTTCTGGACAGTAATCTCTCAATTTTTAATGGATCAGTATCAACTGGAATTTTTCTAAAATTAAACATGCCATTATTCTAGCATTTTTTCCTTTTTCTGGTATATTCAAATCCAATTTCCATAAAAAATCGTAGTATAATATTGTGATAATGAAACACAAAGCAAAAATATTAAAAACTTTAAAAAAGGTAATCCCGTGGGTTCTTCTAGCCTTCTTTTTATTTACTGGCATCTTTATTTTATGGGCAACTACTATTGCTCTTCCTAACTTGAACTCTTTCGAGGAGAGAAAGGTTTCTCAATCAACCAAAATATACGATAGGACTGGACAAATAATACTCTATGACGTTTTTGGAGAATACAAGAGAACCGTTGTACCTCTCGATCAAATTGCGGAGACATTGAAGCAGGCGGCAGTTGCTGTCGAGGATAAAAATTTCTATTCTCACAACGGTATTGAAGTTTCTTCAATAATTCGTGCGATTCGCAACAATCTTCTCGAAGGAAATCTCCTAGGTGGTCAGGGTGGTTCAACAATCACACAGCAAGTCATTAAAAACTCCCTCCTCACTAGAGACAAAAAAATCTCTAGAAAATTAAAAGAGTGGATTCTAGCACCTCGTCTTGAAAAGGTTCTGACAAAAGACGAGATTCTCGCAATTTATCTTAACGAAATTCCATATGGAGGTAGTGTTTATGGTATAGAGGAAGCTTCACGAAGATTTTTCTCAAAAAGCGCCAAGGATCTGACCCTTGCGGAATCGGCATATCTGGCCGCCCTACCACAGGCTCCGACTTACTACTCACCATATGGTAGCCACCTAGAGCAGCTTGAGAATAGGAAAAATTACGTGCTCGATCAAATGTATGAATCAAAATATATTACGGCAGAGGCTCGAGACAATGCAAAAGTGGCCAAAGTTAATTTCTCGAAACAGGAATCGTTCGGCATCAAAGCTCCACATTTTGTAATGTACATAAAAGAACAGCTCGAAAAAGACTTCGGCAAAGAGGTCGTTGAGCAAGGTGGTTTGAAGGTCATAACAACTCTCGATTGGGAACTTCAACAGAAAGCTGAGGAAATTGTGAAGACAAAGGCTCTAGAGAACAAGCAAAAATTTAACGCCGAAAACGGCGCTTTGGTTGCAATCGACCCGCAAACCGGCGAGATTCTGACAATGGTCGGTTCCAGAGACTATTTCGACAAGGAAATTGACGGTAATTTCAATATTGCCCTGGCAAAGCGTCAGCCAGGATCAACCTTTAAACCAATTGTTTATGCGGAGGCCTTCAACAAGGGATATCGACCTGAAACAGTTGTGTTTGATTTGCCAACTGAATTTTCTGCCGTCTGCAACAAAACGACTGGCGAAAATTGCTATACTCCTGGAAACTATGACGACAAATATCGTGGTCCCATGACATTGCGTGATGCATTAGCACAGTCTATAAACATTCCTGCAGTTAAAATGCTGTATTTGGTTGGAATAAAGGATGCCCTGAATTTGGCAAAGAAAATGGGGCTAGAAACTTTAACAAACGTGGATCAATATGGTCTAACTCTGGTGTTGGGAGGTGGTGAAGTTACTCCGCTAGATTTGGCCGGTGCATATGGAGTTTTTGCTACAGAAGGAACTAAATATCCTAAAAAGGGGGTGCTGAAAATTGAAGATAGTAAGGGAAACACTGTTATGGAAGAATCAGAGCCAGTTGGAGAGAGAATAATGTCAGAACAAACAACTCGTCTGATTTCAAGCGTACTTTCAGATAATGTGGCGAGAACACCGAGCTATGGAGCAAACTCCGCATTATATTTTGGTGACAGAGATGTCGCAGTGAAAACAGGTACTACAAACGACTATCGCGATGCGTGGATTGTTGGATACACTCCAAATATTGTTGTAGCTGGTTGGGCCGGAAATAATGACAACTCCCCTATGGAGAAGAAGGTCGCTGGTATGATCGTCGCGCCAATGTGGAATCAGTTTATGCAAGTTGTTCTTTCTAAAGTTCCAAACACAAGCTTTACAGAACCAGAACCAATCAATCCTGAGATTAAACCAATGCTCGCTGGTTATTGGAAGGGTGAAAAAACAACTGTGGTTGATGGGAAAATTAAGGTTACGGGGACAGGCGGCGGTGTTCACTCAATTTTGCACTGGGTAGACAAGAATGACCCGCTTGGCCCTATACCAAGCCGTCCTGGAAGAGATTCTCAATATGACTTATGGGAAGAACCGGTTAGAGAGTGGGCCAGATCAAAGAATCTTTCCTCTATTGAAAGCGGTTCTAATGAATCTGAAAACTCCAACACACCCTCATCAAAAAATAGTTTGTCGATAATTAGTCCGGAAGATAGAAAAACTTACTTCATTGACTCGATAATGGTTGTGGCGGTTAGATTAGAAAATGACAAAACAATAAAATCGGGCGAAGTGTTTTTGAATTCACAGAAAATCGGAGACATTGAAATTCCGGGAAATTCGATTTCATTCTTTCCAAGTGAATTACCAATGATTAAGGCAACAAATAAATTGCGCGTAGTTGTAACTGATGATTCAGGTGATAAACACGAAGATAATATCGAGTTTTCAATCAAATAATTTTCTTTTCAGAAATTTTGTATCCAGCGCTATTTATTTTGTTATAGAAAAGAGTATTGATTTTTCCTCTATTCATAAATATTTCTGCTTTTTCTGCGCCAGAAACATTAATCAAGATTGTTTTATTTGAAAACTTTATTTTTTCTTTAGAAACCACAACATTGCACGATTCACTTATTGCTTCAATTAAACATTTCTTAATATTCTCTTCTTTTAGCCCAATAGAGGCGTATTTTTGAAGGAAGTTGGCAATATTAAACATTATTTATTCATTGGCATTACCAAATATCTAAATGTGCTGTCTTTAGATCCGGTAATTACAAGCGGCTTCCCCGCCCCATTAAATATCAGTTTTAGGCTGTCTGAATGTATTGATGATAAACAATCATTTAAATATTTATGGTTGAAGCTTATTTTGATTGGTTCACCTTCAGCATCAATTTTAATTTTATTTATTGTTTCACCTTTGTCTTTGTTTTGAGTTGAAACTTCCAAAACATTGTCTGACGGCATCACAGAAAAAGTTGTCTGATTAAAGTTATTTGAGAAAATGTTTGAAATTCTTAGTGCTTGGATAAAATCTTCTTTTAAAACATTTACAACTGTAGTTTCTGTTTTAGGAATAATTTGTTTGTAATCTGGAAATACCCCATCAACAATTCTAGAAACAAGATAAATATTTTTATTCTTCATTGCAATTTGGTTTTCATCAAAAATAACCTCGACTTCGGTGTCTTGATCTTCAAAAATTCTTGCTATTTCAGTAGTGTTTTTGAATGGAATCAAAATTGATTCAAAACCCTCTGTTTTCCCAATTCTAATATTTTTTTCAGCCAATCTAAAAGAGTCTGTTGCAACAAAATAAATATTATCTCCATCAGGATAAATATAAACACTAGAAAGCTCTGGCTTAATGTTTGATATTGAGGCGCTATACCAAACAGATTGAAATCCTTTCAAAAAATCTTTCGACTCAATTATAAACTTTTTCTTTTCCTCTATCATCGGAATATTTGGAAAGTCTTCTGCAGGCAATGTTTTTATAACAGTTTCACTATTTTTTGAGTAAATATATAGATTTTCGTTCTGCAGACTAAAATTAAGATCACTATCACTCTTTCCCAGGTTTGAAAGATAGGAATTTAAAATATTACCAGAAACTGCACAAATTCCTGGCTCTGAAACTTTACATGGAATTTCTATACAAAGACCAATATCTAGATTCGTGGCCTTAATTTTCACAGAACTGCCCTTGGCTTCAATTAAAATACATGAAAGCACAGGAAGACTAACATTTCTCCCTGTAATTTTTTCTGCTTTACTAATCGCAGACAACATTTTTTCTTTGTTACATTCGAATTTCATATATATTAATTTATTTTCTTTTAATTAAATGATTTATTCTATTATAGTCCTGTTGATAAGTGGATAAATCATCTATTCCCTACTGAAATAATACTCTTTTTGATTTTATTTATCTAACAAGATGTGGTGATAAACTGGTGAAAACTTGATAAAGAATTCACATCAAATATTTATCAAATTATATCCACAATAAACACTGATAATTAAAGAACTTTCCAACAACTTACGACATGGTTATGCAGGTCTTTTCCACATTACAACATCGCTCGTATCTGACTAATCTGTTGTGAGAGTGTGTTGTCGGTCTCCATTTCCTTTTTGATCTTTTCACAAGAGTGAATAACGGTGGTATGATCCCTGCCCCCGAGCTTCTCACCTATTGTAGGATAAGAGATATTGAAATCCTCCCTTAAAATATACATTATTATTTGTCTTGGGCGGACAATTTCCTTTCTTCTTGTTTTTTCACAGATTGTTTTCTCTTCAATATTGTAGAATTCTGAAATAATTTTGATTAATTCATTAACTGAAACCATTTTCTTTGGTTTTGAGCTGTTTTTAATCAAATCTTTGATTTCATTGAAAGATAAATCCCGACCTTTTAATTGAGTGTGACAAATTACAGAATTAATTGCCCCCTCTAATTCACGAATATTCCCCTCTATTGTTTGTGCTAGGTAGTTTACAACGTCATCCGGGAGGTTTATCTCGCTACGGTCGATTTTTGAGCGTAAAATGGCCACTCTGGATTCATGATCTGGTTGTGGAATATCAACAATCATTCCTTGATTGAATCGAGATTTCAATCGATCCTCTAGACCAGGGATGAAATTAGGATGTTGATCTGAAGAAAATACAATTTGTTTGTTGTTGTCGTACAGAGTATTGAACAAGTGGAACAATTCCTCTTGAGTCTTCTCTTTTTTTGAGAGAAATTGAATATCATCCATTATCAAAACGTCGTATCTTCGGTATTTTTCTTTGAATTGATTAACCCTGTTGGCCTGAACAGCGTTAATGTATTCAGAAACATATTTTTCTGAAGTTAAATAGTAGACTTTTTTATCTTTGTAGTGATTTTTCACCTGATTCCCTATTGCTTGGATGAGATGGGTTTTACCATGTCCCGTATTGCCGTATATAAACAAAGGATTGTAGACAATTCCAGGCTGTTTCACTATGGCCTGTGAAGCGGCGTAGGCTAATTCGTTGAATGGGCCAATAACAAAGTTTTCGAATGTATATCTTGGGTTTAGATTATCTTCCTTGTTTATATAATAGTCAGAAAGTGGCAATTCATCCGGGTTTTTTGTGAAAATCTTCTTATTTTCAAGGTTTTTTGCCTTCTCTAGTTTACAAACAGCGTATTCAACTGCCCGAATTGTGTCGTTTATGTCGCGAAGTGACTTCAAAATCACCTTGTTAAATTTGTTGTTTAACCAGTCTTTGACGAATGTGTTAGGAACTCCGATTGTTATTACCCCCTCTGAGTATTTGTTGATGAAAGTGTCCTTGAACCAAGTCTTGAAATTAGCATTAGATATTTCAGATTCAATCTTATGAAGAGCATCTTCCCATAATGTTTTGTAATCAGAAACGTTTGGCATAATTTATTTGTTCCCTATTATATACCCTACCCCGAAACATGTAACTTGTTAAAAAACGAAAAATATGTTAATAATATGTTTATAAGTTGTTAATAAAAAAATATGTCATTTACTTATAATCCAAAAAAGAAAAAAAGAGCAAAGGCACACGGTTTTCTTTCTAGAACAAAGAGCCCTACAGGCAAAAAAGTTCTAAAAAGACGCCGAACAAAAGGCCGAAGAAAGATTGTTACCGTATAATTCACTATGTTCCCTGTAAAACAAAGGGTTCCAAGAGAAATATTTAAAAAAGTCATGACCGAAGGAGATAGATACTCCTCGGGGCTTTTTTTATTGAAAAGACTAGAAAACGGCCTGGAATACCCACGTTTTGGGGTGATTGTTTCAAAAAAGGTCGCAAAATTGGCAGTTCAGAGACACAAGATCAAAAGAGCCTTTTGTAATTGTATAAGATCAGAGATTGGGATTTTTGAAAATTGTGATTACGTATTCAATGTGAACGGAAATGTCTTTGAATATATAAAGGAAAACCTCTCTAAAGAAATGAAAAAGATTTCTTTCTAGTTGTTTTTGTACTATAATTCACAAATATGTCATCAATATTTCAAAATTTTTTAGTTGAACCGCTTTATAACGCACTAGTATTTTTACTTAATATTATTCCTTTTGCTGACCTGGGTGTTGCTGTGATAATTTTAACTGTAGTTGTGCGAGTGATTCTTTTCCCTATTTCAAGAAATGCTATCAAATCACAAATTAAGATGAAGGAAATTGCCCCAAAAATCAAAGAGCTTCAGGAAAAATACAAAGATGATAGACAAAAACTCGCGCTAGAAACAATGCAACTCTATAGAGATAATAATGTAAAGCCATTTGCGAGTATCCTAATGATTTTTATTCAACTCCCTATCATCTTCGCTCTCTATTTCGTTTTTTTCCGCGAAGGACTTCCTAATATTAATTTAGATATATTGTATTCATTTATTTCAGCTCCAGAAAATATTAGCGCAAATTTTTTATTGATTGACCTAACACAAAAAAGCCTAGTTCTCGCAGTATTAGCGGCGTTCACTCAATTTTTGCAAGCAAAGATTCTGATGTCGAGAAATACACAAACAGCTACTAACACAGAAAATCAGACCGAGAAAGAAAAGATGATGAATGACATCATGAAAGGAATGCAGATACAAATGAAATATGTGATGCCTTTGTTTATGGGCTTCATTGCCTTCTCTCTCGGTGGAGTGATCGCCCTTTATTTCGCAACTAGCAACACATTTTCAATCTTCCAGGAATTGTATCTGACAAAAAAGTTTGTAACTAATAAATAGAAAAAGAAATTACTTAATTTCAAGTGACCACAAACTCAAATCTTTTTTATTTGTGAACAACACGTAATCTTCTTTTGGAGAAAGTTTCAAATCTGTCATATCAAATAATGTTGAAAAATCGGAACTGTTTAGAAGTGTTTCCGTTGTTTGTTCGGCAACATCTATTTTGATTAGGGAGTCGTTGAATGAAACTTCACCAAAATACCAAATGTCTGGATAGTTTGAACCGAAGAAATTATTTGGAATTGCACAATAAACTATCTTGCTATCTCTCCCCCACACACATTTCTCTGCGATTGTGGCGTTAGGCAAAACGAAAGTTTTCTTGCTTGTTAAATCAGTTAGTCGAAGTTCTGTTCTACCATTGTTAGTTAATGAGTATAGAACTTTTTTAGTGTCAGGGCTAACCCTGGAGACGAGACCATTGATCGGGCCCAACACCTTTTCGAAGGCTCTAGTTCTCGTGTTGAATGAATATAGGTAACCGAATGCATTGTAGCTCGCATTATTATTAAACATTATTACCTCGCTAGAAACCCATTCAGGTATCCATTCTGCTGCGTATGAGCTAAAGATTTGTTTTTCAGTATTAGGGTTTGATGACAAAGACAGGTTCCCTATTAATTTATATGGACTATTTGATGTTGAATTTCCAACCAAGCTAAATAAATTTTTCCCATCAGGCGAAGTTAACAAATGCAAAATATTTTTTCGCATGAACACACCATCGAGAGTTGTTTTTTCTTCAGAAATTTCATTTGCAGGTAATTGTTTGATTTCTGCGACATATGTATCAATGTTTTCAAATCTATCTAAAAATTGAAATACGATTTTGTCTTTGTTATTCAAAAAATGTGCTTTGTATATTTTAGGAATGGTGGTATTCGAGATTCTTCTCGGAGACTGTTCTGTTGTGAGCATTTCATAGATGTGACCAGTTGCACGCTCTACATATCTATAGACTGTCTCAGTCGAGGTCGCGCTAGTGCTAGATGCTGTTCTTTGGAAAATAGTCGATCCTGAGACCGGCAAGGCAGATATTTGTCTGAGTTTTGGGATGTTTGGTAATGTTGAGTTTGGTAATTGTTCCGCTGGAGTTTCAGAATTGCTCGGCACATTCTCGGTTGGGAAGAAGTTTCCAAATGGATTATTTGGTAAATTCCCCGTTTCATTTGCCACTTCTGCTGTTTTGAAAAAGAAATTATATGCTAAAAATGCAACGCCCACTATAAATAGAGAGATGATAATGATGAGTATTTTCTTTCTTGTCATGCCAATATTATAGCAACAAAAACTTAGAAAAAATATTTTAATACAACTAGTTTATAATTTTGGATTGAGGTTCCTGTAGTATTCGCGGATCAACTGTTTGGAGAATTAACCAGGCTGATAGTGCCAACAATAGGCCAATGATTGCTGCGTTAATTTTTGCTCGTCCTTCTGACTTTGCAAACACCGCATCAGTTGTCATATATTGAAATCCGCCGTAAGTAATCATTACAATTGACAGGATGACGGCGATTGCTATTCCCCATTTGAATAAGAGTCGCAAAAAAGCTTTCATACTAGTTGTTTTTTGGTCTGTTAGGCCAGGAATTACTGATAGAGGGGCGTAGGATTTTGTATTAAGCTGGGTTGTATTTACAATTTGCACTGGATCAGAGGAAACATACTTATCTACCTGAGTTGATGGGCTACCATTTATAAATGCATCTTCTGCACTATTATAACCCGCCTCCTCTTCTTTTTTTGAGTCACCAAGCAAATCATAATAATCGGACAAACTAATTTTCCCAAATAATGAATCACTGATTTTCATCATGTTCTCCTCTGTCTGCGTCAATTTTAATTTTATATCCTGATATTTAGGATCATTTTTTGATGTAAATGCCTCGAACGCTTTTAGTTCACCAAGTTGACTACTCATAATGAGATATTCTTGCTTTTGAGACTCAATATCGTTTGTGTTTTGTGCCAAAATAACACTAGCGGTGTTTGAGACGGAACCCAGTTTATTTGAAGTCCTTATCTCCCCTATTAGTACAAATATAACGCCCAATGTAAAAAAAGTTGCAGTTGTTAAAATTAGTTTTTGTTTGTGTGTCATTGTTTTTAAAAGCTAAATTGCGATTTGTTTTCTTTGTTGAATAATAATGAAAAGCTGTTTTTGGCTGCTTGAAATATTTTATCATTATTTTTCACTTCAACACTAATATTTGATGTTCCTTCGAGATCATCCTGCTGTCTGAAAGTTATTACCCCATTATCTCCTAGGCCCGCAATTGGAATGTTGTTCATTTTCCATGAGAATACCCTAGATAAAGCGCTTTTGTCGAAGAAAAACGGTACAGCACGGAAAGTTATTTCTTCCCTCTTTAGGTCTCGCGCACCACGTACGGCGCTCTCATAAATTGTTCCGTAAATTGGGTTTTCTTCATAAATGTAAATTTTCGGATCAGTTGGACTGACGGTAATTTGACCACGACCTTCTATCAAACCATCACGAGATGAGACATAAACCGAAATCTTTGCTGGCTCAGACAGTAAGGAGTCCGTGTGAACATAATAGTTTTTTCCATATCCGGAAGCAGATTGAACTACTTTGTTATCAACTGACCATTTATATGTATAGTTCTCCGTTGGAATTATCTTGCCATCTGCCCCTATTCCTCGCGGTGTCGCATACACAATCACAGTGGATTGATTAGAAAAACGAGCCTTTCCCTTGTAGAATGGTGGCACGTATGTTTGAGCTTCATAATACATATCAATCTCTGAAGTCGATATTCTGTATTCATCAGTGAAGACGCCGCCTTCAATTTTCTCGACAAAAACGGTCAATTTCTGATCTTTTCCTAAATCAGCAGTCTGGAAGTTAAAATTGGTGAGGCCGATACCCTTTTGAATTAGTTTATCGTTAATTGACCAGCTAATTTGTGCTTTATCTAAATTTGTTGCAAAACTCGAGAGTGTCGCAGTGATTTGTTGATTTGGTCTCGGATATGGGTCACTAATTTTCAACGAAATTTGCTCTTTTATACCAATCGGCAAACCCGTATTCACATCAGTTAAGCCGTCAATATATTGACTAAAGAGTTGCTCTTGCTGTTTTAACAATTCGTCCGACAAACCATCGCTCGTTTGCGCAAAAGAAAATACCGGTAATAGAAAAGAGAAAATTAAGATTGATATTTTTTTCATCCTCCTAATTATACTACACTATAATCCACCCATTTGTAGATTTTCCCTAATCTTGGTGATACTAGATTTATTGAAGTCCCCTCCGCCCTGTGAATTTTGAAATTCAGCTTTGGCTCGTTTGATGGATAGTACTTGCGAAGGGTCGGACGTGATGATCTGATCCTCCGTATATGAAGCGATGACCTTGATTGCCACGTGTTTCATTCCTGCAAAGAATATTCCCTCCCCCACATTTGATTCGAGCAACAAATACTTTTCTTCTTCGGTGAGATTGAAAGTTTTCTGAACTATATCAATCGACGAAGGAGATTGCTTCATCAAAAATTGAATTGAAGAGTTGGTGATAATTGGTACTCCGTATGGTGAACTGAGGAAGTCTTCGACGTCTTGAGTAATTGTCGAAAGACCTAGGAAATATTTTCTTCCTCGTTTTGCGAGGCCGTATAGGAATGACGCCGTATCCTCGGATTTCATCATCCACCATGCCTCGTCGATTACGAGCAATCGTTTTTTTAACTCGCGACGAACTTCATTCCAAATATAGTGAGTGATCAAATACATCGCAATTGGTTTCAGTTCGTCTTCCATGTCTCGTAGGGAGAACACGATGAAGTTTCGGCCGAGGTCGACATTAGTTGGTTTATTGATGAATCCTGACCATGTTCCCTTGGTATATTTGCTTAATTTTTGAACTAGATTTTCTGCACCTTCCATACCGGCAAGAACCAATTCGAAGTCTGACAGTAGAGGTGGTTCAATGCTTGAAAAATCCGACTCAGGCGTGATGTCTTTGAGTGCGTAAGTCTCGGTGATTGCACGGTCGATAATTGCATCTTCTTCTGGAGAAATTCCTCCGAACATCAATCGGAAAAGTCCAACCAGGTTAACGATGTTTGATCGGAGAATGTTTGCGGGCTCCTCGTCCCCTTTTGCTGGTGGTAGGTCGAATGGGTTGATGTGATGTTCTGAAGTTAATGAAATATTAAAGTATCTTCCACCTGTTGCCTCTGCAATGTGTTCATATTCACGCTCTGGATCGAGGACGATGACATCTGTACCAAACATTAGTGAGCGGAGAATTTCCAATTTTGTTGCGTATGATTTTCCAGAACCAGCCTTGGCGAATGTCACCGAGTTGTAGTTTTCGAGTGAATATCTATCAAACAAAATTAATCCAGAATTATGTCTGTTGATACCGAACAAAATACCACGATCGGAAGTCAATTCGAATGAAATGAATGGGAAGATGCTTGAAAGAGGGCCTGAATTAAGCTTGGAATGAACATTCAAAATATCGAGTCCTAATGGCATCACTGTTTTGAAGCCCTCTTCTTGCTGGAAAAGTGCTGGCTTCATATACACCAATTTAGATTCCAAAATTGATTTGAATTCTGATTCAACTTTATCTAATTCCTCCTCGCTGTCTGCATAAATTGTTATGTAGAGGCCAACTTCAAATATCTTTTCTTGGGCCTGTTGCAAATTATCTCGCAGAGCCTCCAGATCCTGGAAAGCAGTGTCGAGCTGCGGGTCGCGCACCAACCCCTTCTCTGCTCGTATATTGATCTGGCTTTGAACTTCGGCAACTTTTTTCTGGAATTGTCGGAGAATTTTTGTTGTCTCGATTGGGTGAACGAAAATTGATACATCAAAAATTTTATCGAGATTTATTATCGGCGCAAACCAACTATCAGAAAGGAAACGAGGATATGAAATCACGAAAAAACTTCGAGTAGTTTTTTCACCGAGATTCAATGTTTTCGGTGTAATTTTAAGAGCAGATGGAGCGATGATATCTCGCAGTTCCAAAATCCCCGCCTCATAAATTTGTTGCGGTAAGAATGAGGTGATATCAGGTCCCTTTTTCTCTGCATTTTTTGGCTTTAGAAAATCGAATATTCCCATAATTTATGATTGATTAACTGCAATCGGTTTGTCGACGTCTCCCGGATTGAATAACTTATAAAATACCTCTACGATTTCTTCTGTGCCGAGTGGTACTGTGCGAATACCACAACGGTTCAAACCACCAGATACAATTGAAACCCTTTGTTCGATTTGTATCCTGCTCTCCTCAAAGCTGTCTGATTTTTGATCGGACGTTTTGCTGGTTTTAGGCGCGAACATTCCCTTTTTAGGCCCGAAATCAATTTTTGATGGAGTGTATGGTACAACGACGAAGAAGCTCTTTGTCATAATCTCGACGCTGTCTGTAAATGTTTTTATGAAGTTTGTGTATTCACGTATCTGAATTCGCATCAAGTCACTCGTCTGTAATTTTTGTCTCTCATCTAAGAGCGCGAGATATGGTCGAATGTCTAATCTGCGGGATTGCAAGAAAATTTGAATTTGAAAATCCAAGGAGTTTAGGAAGTTCTGAAACTGAAAAATTGTGGCGTTCTGCTCGTCCTCTGATTTCAGGGCGAAGTTTATTGAGGATGCAATTAAAATAGATCGCATGGAACCATCTTTCAATATAATGATGCCGTCGCGAACTTCTTGTATTGGAACAAATTCCTGTGTAGCTTTACTTGCTGGTGACATAATGTTTACTTGTAAACATTATACCCTAAAATTATTTTTATTGTTTGAATCTTCACCAAGTGTTTCTTTGATGTCGAGGCTCCATGTCAATTCTCGCAACTTGCTCTCAGAAAGTTTTGGTAATTCGACGCCCTGCCCCTCTATTTTTTTAGGTTCTGTGTTTGTTGAAGTTGGTTTTTTCTCTACCTTGTGCCAAATATATAGTTTATTTCCAAAGAAATATTTCACAGCGTATTCCACGGTGTTGATTAATGGTCTGTCGTTTACTTTATAGAAAGCTAAAGCGAGGAAAAATCCCGCAACAGGTACGCAAACGATGACTGCGATGAATTTTGGAAGTATAGTCCACAAAATAAATGTAATGGCACCACCTCCAGCAACGTAGAGGAATTGCTTCAGTGTTAATGGGCCAAAGATTTTGTCCTCAACCTCGATGAATTGTGGTATTTGGTATTTCATGGTTATTCTATTGGTTCTCTATATGGATCTACCCGAGCTGGAGCTGTTTTGGTTGGAGCTATTGGTGCGGAAAGTGGTGTTTTAGGAGCCTCGGCAACTATCGCAGGTGTTGTATTCCCTACCGCGATTTGCATAAGCGCAGGGTTTTCAATTTCGGATAGAATTTTATCGCGAGATTCAGTTATTTCGCTCTTTGTTTCTTGGACTGGTGCGGGCTCGATGATTGTTTGTTCGGTTGGGGTTGAGAACGAAATTGCTGAATCATTTGTGTCCTCTGTCATCACCTCTGCTTTTTGAGTTGAATCCATCAACGCTTGGCGTAGTGGGGCAAATATTTGTTGTGCAACATCGGACTCAATTTTTTGTGCAGTTTCTAGATCGATGTCGGCTTCTCTCATGATGTTTTGAATGAATAGCTCTGGTCCTTCAAAACCTAGCATAATTAGGAAAACCTCATCCTCAATTACGGCTCCTTGTCCAATTTGTAGGTTATTATTTTTTACTATCTCTCTAATCTTATTTTGCCATCCGGATTCCGTAATTAATTTCCTGACCATTGGCGGAAGAGAGAGAAACTGTTCTTGAATTTTTGGATCTAGTGTTGATTCATTCATTTTATTTTGTATTAGATATCTTACCTTCTAATTTTGCCAACTGCGAAACAACATCATCAGTGTCCTTCTTCTCTTTTGCATCTTTCTCTCTTTTTTCTTTGAGCCATTGTCGGCCATAAACGCTCTTTCTACTTTCTGTGAATTTCTTTCCTCTTGCCTTAGCGTCATTTGTGGCCGCTGTTTCTGCCGCTTCAATGGCTGTCCATCCTGCGCCACTGAGATATTGGGTCGCATCTTCGATAGTCATATCTTGTTTTGCAAGTTCTTTGTCTAGATTTCCTATTTTCTTTGTAAGTTGTGCACGTCTTGACTGATTATCAGGATTATTATCCACAGGAATTGAAGCAAGAGCAGTTTCAACTTTTGCCTTTCTGTCTGCCAATGCTTTAACCTTTAATGCTGGGATGTTCTCTTTCTTGTTTCTAAACTCACCAGCAGCAGTAACTGCCTCCTGTTGCTCCTTTGTATATTTTGTAGCGTCCTTGTATCGCTTTTCTTGTAGGGCGACTTGCTCCTTCATTATTTTTTCGTTTGGATTTAGTAGATTAAGTGCGGCTGAACCAGTCCAAACCTTGTCATTTTCGCGCCACTGTTTAAATCCTTTTTCTATACCACCTTCACCGCCACCCTTTCCGACATCAACACCAGTATAGTCGCCGACTTTCTGGAATGTTTTAGAGTTACGGAGGTCGAAACTGCTTGTTGTGAGTTTATTACCCGCACTTCTTGCTATACGGCTTCCTAGACCGTCACCGTCACCTGCCATTTTTTTCAATATATTTCCTCCTATTCCACCAATTCCACCTCGGGCTGCAAGTGCCAAACCACCTAACGCTACACCGCCTATGGTCTTTGTAATGGTACCAGCCATACCCCCTGCTTTATCAGAAAGAGATTTTGCGGTTTTAATTGCAAATATCATTAATGCGAGAGTGAGGAAATATTTCATCAATACCTCTGGGTGTAAATTGAAGAAGTCTCCGAAACCATTACCAGAAGTTTCTTTAAGAGGAGTTAACTTCATTATTGAGAAGGCAATATACAACATGAGTAGGAAAACTGGTGCCACAAAGGACTGCCCTATTAACGCACTCCACCATTTGTCTGTAATTTGAGATCTGAGTTTTGGAAAAATATACGCCCCAAAAGCGAGAGAGGAAGTTAGAATTACTACAATCAAAATAACGAATCTTGTAAGTAATAGAATTGAGGCAAAGATTAAAATTACTGCTAATACAAGGAATATTAGTGCTGTCAGTAACACCTGTTTTGTGACTGATACGAAATCCAGTTTCCCTCTGGGCACATTAAAAGAGCTTGCTACTCCGGATTGTCTTATGATCGCCTCCGCGATAGTTCTATCTGGGTTGTCTGAAATATTTGAGTCTGTAATAACCAGGTCGCCGTTATCTTCTATGATGATGTTATAGAATGAAATAGCCGCAGTATTAGTGATATCAATTACGACTTTTGAGAAAAACATACTAAAGTTGATGAGAACAGCAACTATAATCACCGTTCCGATTTGTTTGCCCGTCTCCCCTGTGCCGCTTAAGATCGTTTTTATTGCGATATATATTAGGCTAAAAATAAATAAAATATTTGCCAAGTCTCTGAATATCTTCCATGAAGTATCGAGTGAGGTATTTTTGCCATCTTGACCATATAAATGTGACTTCATATCTATAATTGAATAGCCAACTATGTAGTCAAATAGTTTACCAGAAGCACTTAAAGCCCCTAGGGAAATCTGGTATGGTCCGAGATACGCATAGTTCGCAATAATACACTGCAAGCCTCGGGACTTCCAAAGATAAGGACAATCAAAAGAACCAAGGGCGCCCTCACTATTTTCTTCTTGTTGCTTTCTTAGTTCGTCATTTTTAGTATTAACTATGGCAGTATCGTTGACTTTATTTGCGACTTCAATTGATTGCTCTGATGCTTTAAGTGCCTCAGTATATTTTTCTTTTATTACCGGGTCACTCGTTTCGGTAGTAAGTTTTTGAATACTTTCAATCTTTTTATTGTTTTTTGCAATTATACCTTGTGCGGCAACAGATTCAAAAAGCATGATGGAATTGTTCATGTCTAGCCTTTGTTTGATTCTGGAAGAATAAGACTCGGCTTGAATCTTAGAATTAGAAATCTGTTTGTTTATTTCAGGATCATTTGGGTTAGTTATCAATTTTGCTTCAAGCTCACCTAATGTTTCCTGTGTTTTATTGTAGGCACTAATATCCTCTACAATATAATTTCCTTGGTACATGGCCGCATACGGGCTTTTTGTTTCTTGTGCGATGAGGGTCCCAGTATCAAATATAATTGCAAACAAAATTGAAAATATAAATATTTTTTTAAAAATCCCGTTAGTCATTTTCATCTAAAATTATATCAGAGAAAACACTTTTCAAATCAAAAGTTATTCAGTATAAACCTAGCTACCCAAAACCTCGTTGGCCGCCATTTTAATTAGTTGGTTAACTAATGCATCCATAATTTCATCAAACTCGTCTGCAATCACGAGGCGATTAGTTGCGAGATTTAGTTTTTCAGGGATCAGGGTATCAGCGATCAATTTACTTGGTGTGACAGTCTCTCCCTGTTCATTTTTCCATGAGAGGAAGCCATCTCCCCAGCCCGCTTCTATGAATACTGTATCTGTTCTCTGGTCTATTACATTATCGAGTGATGATTGTGAGTTCAAATACGCACCGATCACATTATTATTCGGGTTTGATGTAACCACATCGAGTAATTCGAATGAAAAATCTTGACCACTCAATATTCTGTCAATATTTGCTTGTGCCTCCTCCAAAGTACATCTATCAGGGACGATTTTTTTGTTGCTTTTCCAATTTCTTACGAGAGCAAAAGTGATGTCTAGTTTGAATCTCTCACAGAGAATACCGTTACCAATAGAATCAATGAACGCGTTTGTTGTGTCTTTGGCGATATCTTTTACAAGTCGAGAAGGGTCAGTAATAAAGACCGGATTTCCCTCAAAACCGTTATTTATCCAGTCGATTGTGGCGTCAGAGATATATTGAATAACCGAGTTAATAATACAAAAAGCAATTGAGTCAGTGCTGGGACCGTATCCACCGCCCAAACCAACCTCTTTTCTAGTATTTAAAACATCAATTACAGGAACTAGGTTAGGGTTGGTGACGGAGGCAGCCAATCCATCGACAACTCCCCCAAAGGCTTTAGCTCCGATGTTTTTGGCTATCTCAGCGAGGGTACATTTTGCTAGACCATAGTCGGCAGTACCTTTTTGTTGTGCTGGTTTTCTATCTTGACCAGGGTTTGTATTTAGCGGTCTCAAGTCATCTGCGTAGTCGTCTTCGTTATATGGAATAGTTGCCCCATCATTTCGTTCGAGCCATTTAGCACTATCGCTGTCACGATTTATTGTCTGCGCGAACATGCTTAAAGGAGAAAAGATTATTGAAGAGATAATCAATACAGGAAAAAGTTTTGTAAAAGTGTAATTACGCATTTTCTTTTATAAAAATTATATCATTGTTTTTGTAATAGTTTTTAATTTGTTCAATTATCATGGATTGTTCTTGAGAAAGTTGCGTATATTCTGGTAATACGAATAGGACGATTGCCGGATCTTTTTCTCCGTCGGCAATTCTTTTTGCCATAACCGAGAGCTTGTTGTAATTATTGACATAATTTGTGTGTAGGCCAGAAAAGTTTTTTGGCACCTCGATAGCGGACAGCTTCACCGCAATTTGTTTGTATATGTCAGAGTAGATATAAGGATTGTTAGTTTCAGATACTGCTCTTTGTATCTCATCGACCTGAATCTCGATCAAAACCTGACTATATTTCTCCATCTTCTTTTTGTC
>JACCDT010620969.1_pt1 | contig 23116 bp, 23 predicted proteins | sample 7446291 | NCBI WGS metagenome assembly JACCDT01 (sample SAMN15323446, study PRJNA562643) | freshwater metagenome | isolation source: river surface water | place: USA:Blue River Watershed | collected 2017-08-17 | reverse complement strand
GAGCAGCGGATTGAAAATCCGCGTGTCGGCAGTTCGATTCTGCCCCTGGCCACCAAAAAATTCTAAAGCCCACCTTATATGGTGGGCTTTTTCTTTTTTAACTTTGGGGTTGATAAATGGTATTAGCAGGCATCATTAATAATATTTAGATATTTTTTGGCCTTATTAATTTATGGAGTCACGTCAAAAATTCTTAATGCATTTTTTATTAAAATGGTTGTAAATTCCCATTATTCGAAAATGGTATTTATGTTATATTAATAGTTATTATTAATATAATTAATACATTTTAAATGATTAAATTTAAGCTTTTAATCACAATAGCGCTACTCTATTCCTGCCTCGCTACCGCGGCAGAGTCAATCGATATTAGTGCTGTTTCAAATAACGCGAATAGCTCACAGCAAGGCATAAGTGATACAGATATGAGGCGATTTTATGATGTTGGAAATCACCTCCTTACAGCAGGAGCTGCAAGCACACTCAAGGCTGAGGGTACAACCTATTTATCCAACAGCGCTGTTGGTGTCACTAAATCATACCTAGAGAGATTATTCCCTACCGTTGAACTCCAGCTTAACGTTGGAGATTGGTCCAAGCCAACAGCTGGGCTCTTACTTGTCGCCCCTATATCTGACCCAAAAGACATTAAGAATACTTTATTTACTCAGGGTAGTATTTACCGCAATGACCACAGGACTACAGTAAACCTAGGTTTGGGCTACAGACGTCTTGTGCTCGAGAATAAATTGATGCTGGGTATCAATGGCTTTTATGACCATGAGTTTCCTTATGATCACGGTCGTACAAGCATTGGTCTTGAGGCTAGAACCAGGGTTGGAGAACTTAACTTCAACCAGTACTGGAATGCTACCGGTTGGAAAGACGCTAAAACTGGCTATGAAGAGAGAGCGCTTGGCGGGTCCGATATAGAATTAGGATTGCCACTACCCTATATGAATTGGGCAAAGATTTATCTACGGGGGTTTGTTTGGGACGCAGTAGATGGAGTTAAAAATATTAAGGGTAATGACGTCTCATTACGTGCGCAGGTTCCTATGCTTCCAGGTCTCGCAGTTGAGGTTGGTCACCGTAGCTATAATAATCTCTCTGACGATAACTTTATTAGGCTAAGCTATAACATTATGGACTTTAACTCGAAACGTGAGACGCGACCTTGGTTTAGCGAGAACGCCTATGTCATGGGATCGATGGAAGATTACCGTTATGACAAGGTCAGGAGAGAGAATATTATTGTTAAACAACGCAGAAGTAAGGCCGGCTCATCGACCTGTAATGGATTGTGTTTTAAGATTGAAGGGGTTGTTCGATGAAAAAATTTATATGCCTCTCCTGGATAACAGCTCTATTTACCTTACTTTTTTCTTATAATAGTTTTGCAGTATCATTCCCATTATGTAGCAGCAATCAGACTGACCCACTTACACTCTCCAATACAAATGGCTGGATATTTTATGCTTGCTACACGACTCCAGAATCTTTCAAGGTTAAAATTAATAGCATTAAGCTTATAAAATTAGATAACAGTACCGAATCTTTCTATTCCCCTTCAACGCCAGGTTATACTGATCTTACTGTGGGGATATCTGACCTCGCTCAAAATGTAACTCCCGTTCCTGGTACCTATAAAGCATTGCGTCTAGATATTGATGCTGTTTGGAAAATCAAAGCCTCGGCTGACTTCACGCCCCTTGGAAGATCAACGAAATATTGCAGGACAAAAGAGCTTAGCTACACATTCTCTAACACATCACTTACAGGCAACGGGCTTGGAAGTCATCTGAGCGGAAATAGTTCGCCAGCTGCAGAGACTAACTTTAAACACAATGCATTTAATTTTGTTACCCCTGGCGCTACAGGTTCTGAGAACCAGTATGATCAGTTCGCCACTTATCCTTATATGTCCAAGATGACTTACAGTATTCAGTCTAATGGAATAGACTATATCGAACACTACTTTGTGAATAGCTCCGGTACGCTAGAACACAACTCAAGCAGCGTGACGGGATCATTCATGGACGTTTATTTCCTTACACCTATCACTATTAACTCTGATACCGACCTAAGCTACAAACTTACATTCGATATTTCAAAAGCAATCGGCTTTGCGCATGATCACGAGACAAATGGCTCTATCATCGATGATAATGAATGTAACTATATGACAATAGGCCCAATGCCCATCACATTGACTGTAGACGGTGATATTTAATTAATATACTTTGGACTAATCTAGATGTAGCACTTTCCATAAAACTCACGCTTAAGCTTAATCATAACGTATTTGTAAAAATCTTAGTCTGCCTATATTCTTTGATTTTAATTATCATTTAAGTTAAATTTCAAAATTTATACTCACATCATTAAAGAAAATATTTGGTTTTGGCAGACTCAACCTAAGAATATTGAATAGGAAACTTCATCTTGATAATGGTAACGGGTGGTGCAGGATTTATTGGATCGAACTTTGTGATCGATTGGTTAGACCAATGCAATGAGCCTGTCATCAACCTTGATCTACTAACCTATGCAGGCAACCTCGCAAACCTAAGTGAGTTAGAAAAGGATTCTCGACATATTTTTGTGCGAGGAGATATTGGCGATAAAGAACTTATCGTTAAAATTTTGGGACAATACAAACCTCGCGCTATTATAAATTTCGCCGCGGAGAGTCATGTCGATCGCTCGATCCATGGGCCTGAAGACTTCATCAATACTAACGTGATGGGCACCTTCCATCTACTTGAATCGGTGCGTGGTTTTTGGGCTGGCCTAAGTGAGCTAGACCAAAATAATTTTAGGTTCCTACACGTCTCCACAGATGAGGTTTATGGATCTCTCAAAAAAGAAGACCCTGCCTTTACCGAGGAAAATCGGTATGCCCCCAACAGCCCCTACTCTGCATCCAAGGCGGCTTCGGATCATCTAGTTAGGGTCTACTTTCATACCTACGGTATGCCGGTACTAACCACCAACTGTTCTAATAATTATGGTCCTTACCAGTTCCCGGAGAAGTTGATCCCGCTCATGATCGTGAACGCGCTATCCGGTAAACCTTTACCAGTCTACGGTGACGGTCAGCAGATTCGAGACTGGCTCTATGTGAAAGATCACTGTAGCGCGATACGCTGTGTACTTAATAAAGGCACTCTAGGGGAGGTCTACAACATAGGCGGGTGGAACGAAAAATCCAATATTGAGATTGTGAGTAATATTTGTGACTTACTTGATACACTTAAACCTTTGGATAACAAAAAATCCTATCGAGACCAAATAAGCTTTGTGACTGATAGACCTGGACATGACAGGCGTTATGCGATTGATGCGACTAAGATAGAGAGGGAGCTAGGATGGCGTCCGTCGGAAACATTCGAGACCGGGATCAAGAAGACAATTGATTGGTACCTAGATAACTGGCAATGGGTGGAGGATGTTCTAAATGGTGATTACCGAGATTGGGTAAAGAGACATTACGTATGAAAATACTCGTGACTGGAAAGAATGGGCAGGTAGGATTTGAGCTGATGCGAAGCTTAAGCTCCCTTGGTCAGGTGGTTGGGGTTGATGTGAAGGACTGTGATCTCACGCAATCTGCGTCCGTGGAGAGACTGCTCGAGAAAGTCAAGCCAGATATTATTGTGAACCCTGCTGCCTACACCGCGGTGGATCAAGCAGAGGATGAGTCGACAATCGCCCATGCCGTGAATGTGCAAGCACCAAAAATTTTAGCCCGCTATGCTGCTAGGAAGAATATCCCAATGATTCATTTCTCGACCGACTATGTCTTCGATGGTGAAAAGGAAGGGGCCTATTCTGAAGAGGATCAGGTCAATCCCAAATCAGTGTACGGTAAGACCAAGTGGCTGGGCGAGGAAGAGGTTAGAAAGATGGTGGCAAAGCACATCATCATCCGCACCAGCTGGGTCTTCGGAAGTCATGGTGAGAATTTTTTAAAGACAATGCTGAAGCTCTCTCAAGAGCGTGAGAGGCTCAGCGTGGTGTCAGATCAATTTGGCGCACCGACTTCCGCAAAACTTTTAGCCAAAAGCACGGCGGAAATTATCCAACAGTTGCAAGAGCCTGGATCCTATCGCAAGTACGGAACATACCACCTAGCCTCCAAGGGCGAGACAAGCTGGCATGGTTACGCAAAATGTATCTTGGAGGAAGCGAATAAATGTGGCGTAAAGACAAAGGTGAAGGCGGAGGATGTTAAGCCAATTGCTACCAAGGACTACCCCCTGCCTGCCTACAGACCCAAAAATTCCAAACTCGATACCAGAAAAATCCAAGCGGTTTTTGGGTTGGGTATCCCGACATGGCAGTCGCAGGTTAAAGCAATCTTAAAAGAACTTTCTACCGAGGATTAACATGTCCAGAACCCAAAGAAATAGGAAGGGAATAATACTGGCCGGTGGCTCAGGGACCAGGCTCTACCCTGTGACACGCTCAATATCCAAGCAGCTCCTCCCCATATATGACAAGCCGATGGTGTACTATCCACTCTGCACCCTCTTGCTAGCAGGTATTAGAGAGATTCTCTTAATTTCGACACCTCATGATATCTCCCAGTTCCAGCATCTATTAGGTGATGGTTCTCAATGGGGGATTAAGATCACCTATAAGGTCCAGCCCTCTCCTGATGGCTTAGCCCAAGCATTTATCCTAGGGGAATCTTTTATTGGAAATGATCATTGCGCGATGGTGCTAGGGGATAATATTTTTTATGGCCATGAGCTCCACAGTCTCCTCAAAAATGCGAGCGGGCATGAATCTGGCGCGACTATATTTGCCTATCATGTCAATGATCCAGAACGTTATGGTGTCGCTGAGTTTGATAAAAATAAGAGGGTGGTATCCATCGAAGAAAAGCCTGAGACTCCTAAATCTAATTACGCGGTCACAGGCCTTTACTTTTATGATCGACAGGTAGTTGATATCGCCAAGTCGATAAAACCATCAGCAAGAGGGGAGCTTGAAATTACAGACGTGAACAAGGTTTATCTAGAGCAAGGAAATCTCAATGTTGAGCTAATGGGGCGTGGTTTTGCGTGGTTGGATACTGGCACTCATGAGTCTCTATTGGAGGCCGGTCAATTTATTTCTACCATCGAGAACAGACAGGGGCTAAAGGTTGCATGTCCCGAAGAAATATCTTTCCGAAACGGTTGGATCGAGACCAAAGATCTAGAAAAAATTGCTCATACAATGATAAAGAATTCTTATGGTCAGTACCTGATGAAGTTATTAAACGAAAGGGTTTTTTAATTGAAGGTGACATCCCTCTCTATTCCGGATGTGTTTCTGATTGAACCTGAAGTTTTTGGTGATGAGCGAGGATTTTTTTACGAGAGTTTTAATCAAGCAAAATTCGAATCTGCTATTGGTAGGAAAGTAAACTTTGTTCAAGATAATCATTCCAAATCAGCGAAGGGTGTATTGCGAGGGCTACACTATCAGGATCCGAAACCTCAAGGCAAGCTGGTTCGTGTGACGCAGGGAGAAGTATTTGATGTAGCGGTGGATATCCGCAAAAATTCCGCAACCTATGGCACTTGGGTTGCAGAAAACCTTTCAGCGGAAAACAAAAAACAGCTTTGGATTCCTGAGGGGCTAGCACATGGCTTTTTGGTGCTATCAGAAACTGCCGAGTTCCTTTACAAAACTTCTGACTACTACGCCCCAGAGTGCGAGCGGTGCATTATCTGGAACGATCCAACATTGGCAATTCAATGGCCTTTAACTCGTAGGCCTCTATTATCTGGCAAGGATCTGGATGGTATATACCTTAAAGATATGGAAAGGTTATAATAGAATTTTGTTGTCTTTATTATAGTAAATTTTCGTTTGCGAGTTTCATCTTGCTCAAAATAAAAATACGTGTAAATGATACGTTAGATTTTAATAAAGATTACTGTCAGACTTAATTTTGAATATAAATAAAGAGAAATTATGCACATTACAATTGCTGGCACAGGTTATGTTGGTCTTTCAAACGCAATGCTTCTTGCACAAAAACATGAAGTAGTAGCTTTAGATGTTGTCCCACAAAAAATAGAGCTGCTAAATCAAAAAAAATCACCTATAGAAGATTGTGAAATCGAGGATTTCTTAAAAAATAAGAATTTAAATTTTAGAGCAACTTTAGATAAGGTAGATGCTTATAGAGACGCTGAAATTATAATTATTGCTACCCCGACTGATTATGATGTCGAATCTAATTATTTCAATACAAAAACAATCGAAAGTGTTATTTCGGATGTTTTGGTAATTAATCCCAGTGCTTTAATGGTTATAAAATCGACAATCCCCGTAGGATACACCAAGAAGATTAGTGCTCAGTTTAATACGAAAAATATTATTTTTTCTCCCGAGTTTCTTCGTGAAGGTAAAGCCTTGTATGACAATCTTTATCCTTCCAGAGTAATCGTTGGAGAACGCTCAGATCGAGGAAGATCTTTTGCGAACTTGCTGGTTGAGTGCGCGCTAAAGAAAGATATCAAAGTGTTGCTAACCGACAGCACAGAGGCAGAAGCCGTAAAGCTATTTTCAAATACATATCTTGCGATGCGAGTTGCATATTTTAATGAGTTAGATACTTATGCTGCAGTACATGGATTGAGTGCTAAACAGATTATAGAAGGAGTTAGTCTCGACCCTAGAATTGGAAGTCATTACAATAATCCATCTTTTGGTTATGGGGGCTATTGTTTGCCAAAAGATACCAAACAGTTGCAGGCTAATTTTGCAGATGTTCCCCAAAACTTGATTAAAGCTATTGTTGATGCAAATACAACCCGTAAGGACTATATTGCAGAAAGTATCTTAAAGAAAAGTCCTAAAATTGTAGGTGTTTATCGATTAACTATGAAAGCTGGATCAGATAATTTTAGGGCATCTAGTATTCAGGGTATTATGAAGCGATTAAAAGCTAAAGGGGTTGAGGTGATTGTTTATGAGCCAGTTTTAAAAGAGAGCCATTTCTTCAATTCGCGTGTAGTTAGCGATTTTAATAAGTTTAAATCTGAAGCCGACCTGATTATTGCAAATAGAATGACAAGCGATCTAGATAATGTTGCAGATAAAGTTTTTACTAGAGATCTTTTTGGGCAAGACTAGACTTTCATTTTAATTGGATAACGTGCTATGAAGAAGGTATTGATAACCGGTGGTGCAGGATTTTTAGGGTCTCATCTTTGCGAAAGACTCTTGAATGAGGGTAATGATATTATCTGTGTAGATAACTTCTACACTGGCTCTAAAGAAAATGTAAAACATCTTATAAATAATCCAAATTTCGAGCTGATGAGACATGATGTCACATTTCCGCTTTATGTCGAAGTTGATGAGATATATAACCTTGCCTGTCCAGCTTCGCCAATTCATTACCAGTTTGATCCTGTTCAGACCACGAAAACTAGCGTGCATGGTGCAATCAATATGTTAGGACTTGCTAAGCGAGTCAAAGCTAAGATTTTACAAGCATCTACAAGCGAGGTTTATGGTGACCCTGAAATGCACCCTCAACATGAGTCTTACTGGGGGAAAGTCAATCCTGTCGGAGTTAGGAGCTGTTATGACGAGGGAAAAAGATGTGCGGAGACGCTTTTTTTTGACTATTGGAGACAGCATCAAGTTGATATAAAGGTAGTCAGAATTTTTAATACCTATGGGCCTAGGATGTCGCCAAATGACGGTAGGGTGGTTTCAAATATCATAATGCAAGCTCTGAAAGGTATAGACATAAGTATTTATGGGGATGGAACACAAACGAGAAGTTTTTGTTATGTCGATGATTTAATCGATGCGATGATTAAGATGATGGCTACAAATACTGGTGTAACGGGCCCCGTTAATATTGGTAATCCGAATGAGATTACAGTTCTTGAGTTAGCGGAAAGAATCATCAAACTTACTAATTCAACCAGTAAAATTATATTTAAGCAGCTACCTCAAGATGATCCTAAACAAAGACAGCCTGATATTAGTTATGCGAAAAAAATACTAGATTGGCAGCCAGAAATTAATCTAGAGGAAGGTCTTCCTAAAACTATTGATTTTTTTAGAAAATTTCTTTGATATGGCTAAAGTTTTAGTTACGGGCGGTGCGGGGTATGTAGGAAGTCATTGTTTGAAGCTCCTAATAGAGAAGGGTCATGATTGCATAGTTTTTGACAATTTAGAGCGTGGACATCGTGAATTTGTTACTCACTGCCCCTTGATTATTGGTGACGTAAGAAGCAAGGAGGCTCTTCACAAAACATTTGCCATGCATAAATTTGATGCCATTTTACATTTTGCGGCTTTAGCGTATGTTGGGGAGTCGGTTGGTGAGCCTATGAAATATTGGGACAACAATGTTTTAGGGACTAAGATTTTGTTGGAGACAGCACTCGAGTATGGAGTTAAGAAAATTGTTTTTTCATCTACTTGTGCAATATATGGCCAGCCTTCTGTTTTGCCAATTGATGAGTTAAGTCAACCTAACCCAATTAATCCTTATGGTTATACTAAATTAGCCTCCGAGGCGCTGATGGATCATTTGGATACCTCGGATCAATTAAAAAGTATTAGGTTTAGGTATTTTAACGCCGCAGGTGCGGATTATAGCTGTGGGCTTGGTGAATGGCATGAGCCAGAAACTCACCTGATACCACTCGTTATAGGGAACGCTCTGGGCTATAAATCAGAAATAAAGGTTTTTGGAAATGACTTTTCAACCCCAGATGGAACGGCAATAAGAGATTACATTCATGTATTAGATCTTGCAGAAGCCCATATTGCTGGATTGGAGTATTTACTTCGAGGAGGTCAAACCCAGGTTATTAATCTTGGTACTGGTCATGGCAATAGCGTATTGGAAATCATTAATAACGTTGAGAGGGTAACAGGTAGTAAAGTTAACTATGTTATAACTGATAGGCGGCCAGGTGATCCAGCTGAATTGGTTGCGAACCCTGCAAAAGCTAAGGAACTCCTAGGATGGGTTGCAAAAAGAAAAATTAAAGAAATCATAAATGATGCTTACGAATGGCATAAGGCATTTAAGGAATTAAGATGAAATTTGACTATGTTGTTGTTGGGTCTGGTTTGACTGGGGCTGTTATAGCTCGTGAACTTCATGATATTGGCAACTCAGTAATCGTTTTAGATAGAAGGTCACACATGGGTGGTAATGTTCACGATTACCATCACCCGAGTGGCATAAGGGTTCATACTTATGGACCTCATTATTTCAGAACGAATAATGACGATTTATGGAATTTTGTTAATAGATTTTCTGATTTCTATATTTATGAGCCAGAGTTAAAGTCTTATGTAGATAACAGTTATGAAAATTGGCCGATTGCTGGAAGTTATATCAAGCAAAAAATAGGACCCAATTGGACTCCAGAGTTTAAGGGAAAGCCAAATAATTTTGAAGAAGCATCACTGTCCTTAATGCCAAAAGAGATTTACCAGAAATTTGTAAAAGGATATAGCGAAAAACAGTGGGGTGTTCAAGCTTCACAACTATCTGCATCATTGGCAAAGAGATTTGATGTGCGCGAAGATGATGAGCCAAGACTGATGAGGCATAAGTATCAGGGTTTACCTAGAGATGGTTATGAGAATTTTATGCGAAATATGCTTGAAGGCATTTCTGTTGTACTTAACTTTGATTATCTAAAGAATAGGACTGTTTTTGAAGCATCAAAAAAATTAATATTTACTGGACCTATCGATGAGTATTTTAATTTTGAATTTGGAAAGTTGAAATATAGGGGACAGAATCGAATTACTGAATATTTCCCAAATGTCGATTATTTATTACCTTGTGGGCAAGTTAATAATCCGTCAATTGAAAATGGTCCGCATATTAGAACCTTAGAGTGGAAGCATATGATGGAACCTCGTTATGCGGCTAGTATAAAGGGCACACTAATAACTAAAGAAATTACAGAAACACCAATAGATCCTAACAAATATGAGTATCCATTCCCAGATAAAGAAAATCAGGAGCTCTATGAAAAATATAGAGCTAAAGCAGATTCGATTGAAGGCTTGCTTATCTGCGGTAGATTGGGTGAATACAGATATTATGATATGGATCAGGCCATAGGTAGAGCTAGGGTTTTAGCTAGAGGAATTGCATAACAAAATGATTTAATTGAACATAAGGTGAAAAAAGAAAGCTTTTTTTATAATGTGACCGCGATAGGTATTCTTCAAATTGCCAACAATATTCAATTGCTATTGATACCATACCTATCTAGAGTCTTTGGCCCAGAAGTGCTGGGGCAAGTTACTTTTGCCCAACTTTGGGCTACTTATTGTATATTGCTCATGGATTATGGATTTTCATGGACTGCGACTAAGAGAATTTCAATTCACAGATACGACTTAGCAGAGGTGTCCAAAATTTTTTGGTCTGTTTGGGCTGCACAACTATTTATTCTCTCGATGATTACATTGATAGCATTTGGAATTTTATTAATTCTGGAGCTCCAACTCTCGCAGGTGGCTTTTTATGCTGGCGCGTTCTTGATGGTTGTTGGTAACTTTTTTTTTCCATTATGGTTGTTTCAGGGGTTGGAAAGGTTAAAGGATATTGCTTACCTGAGCCTCTTCATAAGGTTGATTTCTCTAGTTCCTATATTTTACTTGGTGAATCAGAAATCTGATGCAACAAACTATCTGTTTATAAATGGTGTTGCGTCTCTTTTAATGGGCGCTTTTTGCTTCTACATTATATTTAAAAATAAGCTGGTTAGCTTTGTTAAACCCACGTTAAAAAATGTTTTTAATGAGCTTAGCAAGTCCTTCTCGTTGTTTATTTCTAAAATAGCCATTACTTCATATACCGATTTGATACCTTTTATACTTGGTTCTATAGCAGGTGACTTAACATTAGGTTTATTCACTGTAGCGAATAAAATTAGAACGGCAATACAGTTTTTATACACTCCTATTCTGCAGGCGCTTTTTCCTCGTGCGGCTTATTTGTTTGCCAACGATCTTGTTTCCGCGAAACGAATGAACATCTATTCATTAATTTTCGTCTCTTCTATAACTTTTTTTATAGGTCTTGTTCTATTCGTTTTTGCAGAAAGAGTTGTCTTTTTGATTGCAGGAAAGGGTTTTGAAGGAGCAATTCCTATATTAAGATGGATTTCTTTTTTGCCTTTTTTAATCGGGATGTCAAATATATTTGCATTTCAAATAATGCTTCCAAACCATATGAATCGTCTATTTAACCTAATCTTGGGTTTTGCCGCACTCATTGGGATTAGCCTGGTTTATCCTCTGGTCAGAAAAAACTTAGGTATTGGGGCTGCTCAAACAATGTTGATAACTGAAATATTTGTTACTTTTAGCATGGCTACAGCTATCTACATTTACAAAAATAAAATTTACTTTTCAGGTAACTAATTTACAAATAGAGTCTATTTATGAAAATATATGTTGTTTCTCATGTTGAAGTTGAATGGGTAAATAAAACGAGCTCTATTGGTGTTTGGGTTGGTCAGAAGGAAAAAACGCCTGATGGGTGGCTTTATCATGGAGATGGCGAAAACATAGCTAGCCTTAATAATAAGTTTTGTGAGATGACAGCTCAATATTTTGTTTGGAAGAATGTTTTACCCTCTTTACCTGAAGATGAAATGATCGGTTTTTGTCACTATAGAAGAACTTTTACTAGTCGAAACATAAAGATCAATAAGTTAAAAAAATTAAATGATTTTTTTTATAAAGATCAAGAAAGTTTTTATGAAAATAGATCGCTCTCACCCAACAAGGTGTATATGGTTAGACCTGAAAAAGTGGGATTACGGATTCTTATGAATATCTTTTATCGGCCAACCGTGACATTAAAAAATATATTTTTTAATGGGATTAGTTTATATACCATGTACGCGATTAATCATGGCGAGGAAGTTCTAGAACTTATTCAACAAGAAATGGAAACGGGGGTTGAATTTATTGAGTATTTGAAGAGTGTATCAGAGTTAAGTTGTTATAACATGTACATTGTTCCTAGAAAGATTTTAGATAATTATTTTGAGAGATTTTTCAAAATTTTCTTGGAACTAAACCACATAATAGACTATTCAACCCTAGATAAATATCAGACTAGAGCAATTGGTTTCCTAGCGGAAAGATATGCCGACTTTTACTTCAAAAAGAATTACAGTGTCCAATATGTTGGCTGTAACTTCATGGATTTTTAAGATGTGATATATGATAACCACTTTTTTTTATTTAATAGTTTGGGCATGTGTAATCACTCTTCAGGCTACGATCTCAAGTGACATATGGTACCCAGTCCCTTATTACTTCTATATTTTCTGGATTTTCAGTCTTATTCTACTTGCGATTGCTGACATTATTGTCCCATCGCCAAAAATTAATTTTCCAATTATCGATATCTCTGGTAGGCAGAGATTGATGGAAAAATGGTTATTTTTTATTTTTCTTACTGCTGCCTCAGCATCTGCAGTTTCAGCGAACTTTGAGTTTCCTATTCTAAAGCTATTTGGCTTTGCAGCCGCGGACTACAATCATTATGGAGTATCAGGGTTACAGGGCTTTACAAATTCCTGTTATTTAGCTATCTCGACCTTATCCCTAGTAAGAATTTTGGCAAAAGACAAAAAAACAATACTCGATAATGGTATGCTGATTGCCGTTTTTTTCTACCCACTTGCTTTGTTTTCAAGACAAATGATTTTTACATTAGTGGTTCAGTTGGTTATCTTTTGGATATTATTTTCTAAAAAATCTTTTTTTAATAAAGCGAGTAAAATAACAGGGTTATTTTTAATTAGCCTATTTATTTTTTGGTTCTTGGGTAGCGCAAGAACTGGTGATAAAGTAATTTTGTCTTTCATGGGACAAGATGCATCGAATTCTTTTGCTTTTTTATATTGGCCTTATATCTACTTAACTTCCTCGTTAAGCAATTTAAGTCTAAATATCACTTCGAGTGAGCCTGATTACTCAATAGTTACTTTTTTCTTGTTTTTGATACCGACGCCTCTAAGGGTTTATCTCGGGTTGGATAATGGATTTGAGCAATTCTCAAATATGCAGTTAATTAATCCAAATCTCAATATGGCAACATATTTCTCATCAGGGTATTTATCATTTGGGTGGATGGGTATGGCAATTTCTTTTATTATTTTACTTGCTTCTTTCTTAATAATTAAGTGTAAAGCAAGTAAAAACATATATAATTTTTGCTCTTATTTGGTAATCGTACAAATCATTATTTTTACTTTTTTCGCCAATCTTTTATTCTATCTTCCAGTAGTTTTTCAGATAATCATATTTACGATGTTGAGTCTGTGTAATAGAAGAAAATCGAAACTTATTAAGACATGTTAAGGGGGGCTTAGTTTTGATTAATTACCAATTGTTGGAAAACAGTCTTGTGGGATTTACCAACAACTCACCATTTGATCATTGTGTGGTAGATAATTTTTTCACGAAAGATATTGCAGATAGGCTTTCTAAAGAGTTTATTCCTTACGATTCAGATATGTGGTTTTTTTATAAAAATCCGATAGAAAATAAAAAAGCCTTAAATGATTGGAATGTATTTCCTCAGACTACCTATAAAGCTTTTGCTGAACTGCAAGGAGATAAAATATTAAATATTCTTTCTAATGCTGTGGGAAAGAGGTTGTATGTAGATCCTGGTTTACATGGGGGCGGTTGGCATATTCACGGAGTTGGGGGGAATTTGAATCCGCATTTAGACTATTCAATTCATCCTAAAATGGGCCTACAAAGAAAACTAAATATAATTGTCTATATGTCGCAAGAACTTCAGCCTGATTTACATGGAGGCCACTTGGGTTTATGGAGAAATGATACGGCAACTAATCAGCCTGGAGACCTGTTGGTTGAAATTGAACCAATTTTTAACAGAGCTGTAATATTTGATACCACTCAAATGTCCTGGCATGGAATGAGTAGAAAACTCAATCAGCCAGATGGTATTTATAGAAAATCACTTGCTGTCTACTACTTATGCGAGCCTTCAAAAGATGCATCGAAAGTACAACGAGCACTCTTTGCACCCAGGGAAAATCAAAAGCATGATGAAGAGGTAAAAAGAATAATTGAACTAAGATCTATGGTTGCAACTTCTAATGAAGTATATAAAACAGAGAAATAAAAAATATGGCCAAATCCGCTCCATATCCTCTAGTACTAGTGTTATTAGCTACATATAATGCCTCGGAATGGCTTTTAAAGCAATTTGATTCAATTGTTAGCCAAAAAAATGTTTCGTTGAAAATATTAGTAAGGGATGATGGATCTAACGACAATACCAGAAATATTTTAAGAGATCTTGAAAGTACTTATGATTTTTTGTCTTGTATTTATGCTGAGATACCATCTGGTTCTGCAGGCGCTAATTTTAGACAACTGATTCTTTCATCAAACTTAGACTCTGTAGATTATGTTGCATTTTGTGATCAAGATGATATTTGGATTGATGATAAACTTACAAGCTCGATTGACGCGATGAAGTCATCTGGAAGTGTTGGTTTTTCATCATCAGTGTTAGCTTTCTGGCCTGATGGTAAGGAAAAAAAGCTGTCTCAATCTGATAAGATCACAGATGTGGACTTTCTATTTGAAGGTGCTGGACAAGGATGTACTTTTCTGATTTCAAGCGATTTTTTTTCAGTTTTTAAAAGTTTTTGTTGTGATAATCAGGAGTTAATTAGTAAGTTTTTTTATCATGATTGGATGGTTTATTTGATGGCAAGGGCATTGGGTAAAACCTGGCATTTTTCTAAAAAAGCAACTGTTTTTTACAGGCAACATAGCTCTAATGAGACTGGTGGTCGTGTTGGATTGTCGGCGTATTTGAAACGTTTCTCAATGATTAAATCTGGTTGGTATAAGAATCAAATAAATTGTGCGTTAGAGATATTTGATAGAGCCGCTTCAAGTAAATCATTAAAAGTCATTCAGTTTAGTGGGCTATTCAAAGAGCCTAATAGCCTCAAAAGACGAGTTATGTTGACCGTCTTCTTATTAAGGCATGGAAGAAGACGACTTTCTGATAGATTGGTTCTGGCATTTTCAGTTCTTGTTGGATACATTTAAGGTTGATATGAAAAATTCAAAGTGTGCCATTATTTTTGGTGGAACTGGGTTCATAGGCGGATTTTTTGCAAATTATCTTTTAATTAAAAAAGAAGTTGATAAAGTTTATTTGCTTGATATCGAGTCTTTGGATGATAAGTCTAGTGCTTATCGGAGTAAATTAATTGGTAATAATTCGCAGATAGAAATTTGGCTATCGGATGTTAGATTCCCAATTGTATTTAATCCTTGTGAGGAAGTTTTTTTGATTGCTAACTTTGCGGCTATCCATCGTGAGCCTGGTCATAAGAATTATGAGTACTTTCAGACTAATATTCTCGGTGCTGAAAACGTTTGTGATTTTGCTGAAAGAGTAAATTGCAAAAACATCATTTTTACTAGTTCAATATCTCCTTATGGGGTTAATGAAGAGGTTCGTGATGAATTTTATTTGCCAGTACCTGATACGGCCTATGGTAGTTCAAAGTTGGTTGCTGAAAAGATTCATCAAATATGGCAAGCTAGAGATCAAAAAAATAGAGTGTTAACGATAGTTCGCCCAGGTGTAGTTTTTGGGCCTGGGGAGGGTGGAAATGTTTCCCGATTAATTAGAGCAGTAATCCATCGTTATTTCTTTTATATGGGTAATAAAAATACCCGTAAAGCAGGCGTTTATGTAAAAGAGCTATGCAATGCAATATGGTGGATGTTTAAAAAGCAGAAAAAAGAAAAGAGAAACTTCGTCTTATTTAATATCACGATGAATCCAGGACCTTCTGTGCAGGAATATGCTGAGACTGTATGTAAGATAGCTAATATTAGAAGGCATATTATAAGTGCTCCTTATAAATTTCTTCTAGGGATTGGTTATCTCATTGATGGAGTAGCAAAACCTCTAGGAATAAGTCATCCATTTAGCCCTGTACGAATTAAAAAACTTGTAAGATCAAATAACATTTTGCCAACTTTCCTGGTTAGCGAGGCCTATCAATATAAGTACACCCTTGAATCTGCATTTGCTGACTGGAAAAAAGAGTGTCCAGAGGAATGGAAGTAATGCAGTTAAAAAATGAACCTAAGGAAGCGTTTCCCTACAAGCCTCCTTCAAAAGAAATTCTCCAAAATTATCATCATATTTTTGAGTTAAAAAAAGAGCTCCCTCCACGTTTTTTTAAATCAGCTTTTGACAAGTTGATTGCGATAACACTTCTTGCTGTAGCATTACCTATTTTGTTTTTGCTAAAAATAGCCTACTTGATTGAAGGATGGTTCTGGCCAGAAAATAAAGGCCCCATGTTTTTTTATTACAATGCAGTGAGTGCTGGCAAAGTTATTCGCAAATATAAAATTAGACTCATTAAAACAAAATACATTGAGCCTGAGGGCGCAAAAAGGGGGGACTGGATTGCTTATTCGGCTGAATGGACTCCGGATAGCCGTACGTATGTGGGGCAGTTTGTTAAGAAGTTTTACCTTGATGAGCTACCTCAGTTTTATAGCGTTTTAAAAGGCGAAACCAGTATCGTTGGCCCAAGGCCTTTGTCTGTTCTACATTACGAGCGCGATTTGGCTCAAGGAAATGTCACACGGAAACTTCTTAAGGGTGGTTTGTTAGGTTTAGGGCATATTAATAAAGGTACGGCTGAAATGGGAAATCCTATTTATGAGTACGAGTACGTTGATCAGTACCTAAAACGATCATCCTTTAGTTTATTATGTTTAGACTTATGGATTATCTGGAAAGGTATTCAGGTGATTGTGAAGGGTGGCGGGCATTAAAGTGATTGATGTGCTCGACGTAGCGCATTACTGTGTCTGATTTACTCCATCTGCCAGCCCTCATAAGTATTGGTAGACTCACTCCGGACAAAGCCAAATCCTGTGCCGCTCCTACCCTTATTGAGTGCCCGCTGATCTTATTGATTATTTCCTCATCAAATTTTGCTGCTCTGGCTAGATGCTTATAGATTCGATTAATCTGCCCCTCACTTAGTCCAGTTGTGATTTTTCCTGATGGGGTGACACCTCTAAAAATTGATCCATGGCTTTCATTGATTCTTGATAGCCATGTTTTCAGAGCTTTAGCTGTTTGTTGAGATAGATGAAGATGTTTACCAATTGCCTCTTGGTCTGTTTTGCTTTTTCTTAGTATGATCGAGTAGGTTTTATCTTCATTAGACTTCATATATCGAATATCTTCTATTCTTAGCGATACGATCTCACTTCTCCTGCACATGGTGTCATACGCGACCATGAGTAGTGCTTTATTTCTTAAACCCTTAGTCGAATCATCGGTGGTATTAATTAATTTTTCTAGAAGAGCAGAGTTAATTCCATAGGCTTGATGACTTGCTCTACTTAACAATCGATGCATTCTGCGCATTTCAATTTTCACCAGAGGTTTCTGCACGGGGTCATCCAATCCATTCAGTTTGTGTATGCTTGCGATGGCTGCTGTTGCAATACGGATAGATGCTGACTTTAATCCTATTCTAGTTAAGTTTTGAATATAATTTGCAACAGACATATCTTTTGCTGGCAATGCCTCTTTATGATTTTTAGAGCAGTACTCAATAAACTTCTCAAAGTTCCTTCTATAAGCACGTATGGTTGAGGGTGAGTAAGCACCATCTATTTTCTTAATTGTTTCATCAAGGATTAGTTTTGCAGTAATATCAGTCATGTGTTCTCCGATACGAGAAAAGATATTAATTTACAATTATATGATATCAAAATGATCACAAGTAGTCAAATAAGAGCTGCAAGGGCGCTAATTAATTGGAGCGCTAGAGAATTGGCCGAGTATTCAAAGGTTGGTGTTGCCACCATTAGACGTATGGAATTGGCTGACTCAATCCCATCCAGTAATGCTCAAACTTTAGATCTTGTGCGTAAAGCGCTCGAATCAAAAGGAATTGAATTCATAGGTTCTCCGGACGATCGCCCAGGTGTCAGGCTTAGGTAAGCTCTATGGTAATTAAGAATAGCAAGCGTTCTGGCGGCCCTAAAACTTCCGAGGGTAAGCTTGTCGCCGCTCAAAATTCCCTCAAAACCGGTTCTTATTCGAGTTTGGTGGTTTTGCCCCAAGAGAGTGAAGAGGAATTCAATCAGCTGCTCAATCAGTTTAATCAAGATTTTCAGCCTGTCGATGTCATCGAAAAGACTCTCATCCGAGAACTAGTTTCAATCACGTGGAAGAAGCTCCGACTCGAAAAACTCGAGCAGTCCCACTTAATACTAATTCTAGATGCCCCGATTAAGCAGGCTGAGCTGAAGGAAGAGGGTATTGAAATGCTCGATGAAGCCTATAAGCTCTGGATCAAAGGTGATCTTGATGATTTAAGTCAAGCTGAACCTTATCAAAAGGCCGTTAGGTTAATTAAGGCGCTTCAAGATAAAAGGGTGGTTTCTCTACAGGACTTGCTGGATTTAAAAGAGAACCATAGCTTTGCCTATGATTCATTGATTAGCACCTACAAACAAAATTTTCCTCTGATCTATGACGACCTTGATATCGAGGATGTAATCTATAAATTAATCAAGTTGCCTAATCAACCAGAGAACTATTTCGTTAAGATCTTTTTCAATCAGATATTGGCTCACTATAAAAATATCGTTTGGGTACTCAATAATAAGACAGTCATTGATCTAGCAGTTTCTAATATTAAACAAAAGCGTCTTGTAACAGCTCTGCAAGGCGAGGGGCTACGTCGTGCCAATGACGATCTAAGCCGCAGCTTGATAAGGGTTCTGAATGAGTTTCGTAAACACAACCAGTGGCGCCTTCAGCATCGCGTAATTGAGGCAGAGAAAGAATAGGACGATCTTGTAAATACGAATGAGACGCAAATACAAATGAGAACTTGTCCGTTTTGTAAAATTAAAGGTGCAAGCTAATACCGTTTAACATACTTAAGTTATTGGGCAAAGCTACTTTTATTGATAAAATTATATCCATTATTTATTGATGGATTTGGGCGTTAGCGATGACCAATCAGCGCGACTACTACGAAGATGAATTAAGTCTTAAAGATATTTTGGCTATTTTTAGCAAATACAAAAGAAGTATTTTGTTGACTCCACTCATTTTCGCTCTAATTGCCTTGCTGTTTTCTTGGCTTTTCATCACACCACGTTATCAGGCATCAGCAACAATTGAGATTGGTCAAGTAAATGGCAAGCTAATCGAAGATGCGCCTGTTGCAGAACAACGCATTAAAGATTTGTCCTTCATCTCCAATGTGATTCAGAGTCATCGAGATATTTTTAAATACGAAAAAGATATCTCTTCTGAGGAAGCTTTTCTTCAAAAGACGCTTCAAGTGAAAAGATCAAAAGATGCAACGAATCTTATTGGCTTCGAGCTCCTTGGAAGGAGTCGTGAGGTTGCTTTAAAAAAGGCTAATGCGATTTTTGAGACCCTAAAGACTTCTCACGACAAGGCGTTTGAGATTAATATTGGGATGCTGAAACAGCAAATTGATCTCATCGATAACCATATCAAGCTTATGCAGAGAGATAAGATATCCAAAAGTAGAGACACCTCCACTTTGAATTCATATAATGGCGTGGTTGATTCTTTGGTACTTCAAGATCAGGTTAGGCAGCTAAGAGAACTTCAAAATCAAAAGATGGCTTTACAGATGAGCTTAAATTCAGCGGTTACCTACAACACTAGACTTTTAGGCTCTGTTTGGGTATCACAAGAGCCCGTCACACCAAATTACCATATGATTGGTTTAATAGCTTTTGTTGTTGGTTTATTTTTAGGTGTCCTGACAGCCTTTCTTCGTCACTCACTTAGCGAGCAATGAGTAAACTCTCTCTCTTCTTAATTGTAGTAGCGGAGTTTTTACTCATCGTTATTACTCCGCTATTACTGACCGCCCCAGCTGGTTTTTATCATGCCCTATCGCTTTTAGATCCAATCTTTAATGCAAGTCTTATCAACGGTCTCTCATTACTAATCTCTATTAAAGCTTTACAGGGATTAGAGTCCCACCCCCAGAGGAAACCCTCACTTTATATACTCCCCATTTGTATGAGTACTTATGGCTTACTTTTAGTCATTCTGATTCTTGGACACTTTCAATATTCGGCTAAAGCGCTCTTGGTGGGCTTCATTTTAGCGCCCATATTGCTAGCAATTTTCTACTCAGTTGATAGAAAAGACCGCAAGTTAAGGCTCTACTGTGTGCCCTCTGGTGACATAGGTTCACTCAAAAATACGGATCTCATCAAATTCAAACCGTTAAGTAAACCCAGTTTGCCTAACACTCCTTATAGTGGCGTGGTGGTCGACTTCAGGGATCAAACCCTAAAACCAGAGTGGGAACAATTTTTGTCTGAGTGCGCAGTTAAGAAAGTCCAGATTTATAACTATGTTCAGCTCAAGGAGACCATTACCGGGCAAGCAAATGTTAAACATTTGGCTGAGAATAACTTTGGTGATCTAGCACCCTCAGAGTTTGTGATGGCCTCAAAGCGTGTGATTGATCTACTATTCTTAGTTTTATTTACACCCGTTATCATTCCCTTGGTCATTGGTATTGCAATATGGATTAGGTTAGATAGCGAGGGTGGGTCTTTTTTTATTCAAGAACGTATGGGGCTGGGCGGTAAATACTTCAAGGTAATTAAATTCAGAAGCATGTTTATTAATCAGTCAGGCAGCCACTTTACAGAAAAAGATGAGAATCACCGGATCACTCGGGTGGGTCGAATTATTCGCAAGTACCGGATTGATGAGATCCCCCAATTTTGGAATGTGCTCAAAGGTGAGATGAGCCTGATTGGGCCTCGACCAGAATCAAAAAAGCTTGCTGAGTGGTATCAAAAAGAGGTGCCATTCTTCATGTACCGTCACGTAGTCCGCCCTGGGATTTCGGGTTGGGCCCAGGTGATGCATGGTTACGCAGCAGGTGTCGATGATCTTAAAGACAAGCTAGCTTATGATCTCTACTACATTAAGCACTTCTCACTTTGGCTTGACCTCTTGATTTGGTACAAGACTATTCGCACCATATTAACGGGCTTCGGCTCGCGCTGATGCTCGCTAATGCCGCTTATCAGACATGCCATCATCCAACCCAAGTGGTACTACCAGCATCATGCTAAAATAACTGCGTATATTATTTTCTCACTGTGAATTGAATGAATAAACGCTCATTGCCCTTATTTGTTGTTCTCCTAATGATTAGCGCAATTTGGATTGTGTTTGATCAGCATGGAAAGATAAATAATGACGGGGTTCTCTATCTAAGGCAGGCAAACCTTTTCGCTTTGGGAGATGTTGAGGCAGCTAAAGCGCTTTATCCATGGCCATTCTTTGGCTTCATCATCGCTAAGTTACATCAGCTTACCAATATCCCTCTTCTAGAGTCCGCTCATATTATCAATATTTTTGCCTTCACTATCGCTGGCTATTTTTTTCTCAAAACACTTAGTCTCTTATCCAAAGATTATTTAGTCCTGTTATCTGGCTTTCTAACTCTCATCACATCTATCCCCATCCTCGATGACTACATGCCAATGCTGATGCGGGACAATGGGATGTGGGCGGGATTCATGGCTGGGCTCTATTTCTATTTAAGGTGGCACCAAAACCCAACTTATATGGATGCAACCTTGATGCAATTCTCTTTTTTAGTTGGCGCACTTTTCAGGCCAGAGTTATTCATTTTCAATATTCTGATTCCAGTCACCTCTTTTTGGCTTAAGTCCAATCAGATTGGTCGCATTAAAGCAGCATGGATGACTGGATTTATGATCTTACTAGGTGGGCTCGTGCTGACTTGGTCTCTTTTGTATCAATACTTTATTGGTGATTTTTCTTCTCACAATGCAGGTCGCTTGATAGAACTCTATGAAAGACCAAAATCAGTTTTGGTGAATTTATTTTCACCTCTGCCTATGAAGACAACTACAGACAATTACTATCTCCTGAGATTAATTGAGGATTACCCGCTCGGTCTAAAATATGCCTTTATTACTTATGTTGTTATGTATAAGTGGATTGCGATAGTTGGATTTATGCACTTGGTAACAGCCTATATTGCCATTAAGAAGGGCTTGTTTCCTGCCGAGTCAACACGACCTATCCTATTAATTTTTTTGCTAAGTTTCGCGATTACAGCAATTAATTTACCAACAAACTATGTTCTTTCAGCACGGTATTGGGTCATGAATCTCTGGGCCGTTTACTTGGCAAGTAGTTTAGGTTTGCTCTATCTCATCAGGCAGCTCGGTACACTTAAAAATATATACTCAACCATAGGAAAAACTCTATTAGGGATTCTTCTTATCTCATACACCTCAGTTGTTCTATTCGACTCTCATCATAAAACTACAGATATGGAAGCCGTTGACTGGATAAAAGAGCATCAGCTTGATTTAGATCATACGTATATAGACAATCCTCGTCTTTGCTTTTATTTAGGGCGGTTTGATTGTGAGTCCATCGGACTAGAAAATGCAAAAAAAGAAAAATATCCGTATTTAATTTTTCACTTAAACCGTTATCAAACTTATGGGGAAATTAAAGGATATGAGTTAGTGAAGAAAATTCTAGAAAAAAACAATAAACCCACTTTTGTGATTTATAAAAAAACCGAATCTTAACTACCTTCACTAGTAATAATGAGTAATTTTCCATAACAATCTTACAATTACAGATTGTAATTATCCATTTGGTTGATATCGGTTTGCCTTGAGAATAATTTATTTTAATGTTATCATGTATTTGTAACTTTTTAAGTTAGTTAGTTTTACGCAATTCCAGACCCAATTCTGTCAGTGTCTAACAACCACTAAGGTCTATCTTTAGTGGTTTTTTGTTTTAGTGAAGATGAAGTTTATGACAACAACTATTGTTTTAGATTATTTAAAAAAACACGGTCAAAAGATGGACCGTGAAATTGTTAAAGATACGGGTATTAATTTGGATACCGTCAGAAAGTTAATTTCTGAATTGGAATCCCAAAAGCATATCTCTTGCTGTAGCGTTGTG
>JACCDT011037961.1_pt1 | contig 23117 bp, 9 predicted proteins | sample 7446291 | NCBI WGS metagenome assembly JACCDT01 (sample SAMN15323446, study PRJNA562643) | freshwater metagenome | isolation source: river surface water | place: USA:Blue River Watershed | collected 2017-08-17 | reverse complement strand
GCTACCCGGCCATGCCGGTGGTCGTCAAAACTCCGGCACTGCCGGTGGTGGTGTCGCCACCGGCCTCGGGTGTGGCAGGCCAGTGGCAGATCGAGACGAGCACCGATGGGGTGGATGCCCGCTTTGTGGGCCACGATGGCACTCTGCTGGGATTCGCCCTGGCAGGCCAGGCTACAACGAACAAAACTGCTTTGCAGAAAAGCTTGCCAGCGCTGCTGGCGTGAATTGATTTTTTAACCCCTGAAATGGAGAAATGACATGACCACGAAACTCGACAAAGTCCTCTACACCGCCAAGGCACGTACGACCGGAGGCCGCGATGGCCGCGCCGTGTCCGACGACGGCTTGCTTGATGTGAAACTCGCTCCGCCAAAGGAGCTGGGTGGCATGGGCGGCGCGACCAACCCCGAGCAGCTGTTTGCGGCGGGCTACTCGGCCTGCTTCATGGGCGCACTCAAGCATGTGGCCGGCATGAAGAAGGTAGCCGTGCCTGCTGATGCCAGCATTGAAGCCAGTGTGGACATCGGCCCGATCTCCCAGGGCTTCGGCATTGCCGTGCAGATGACCATCAACCTGCCGGGGCTGGACCGTGCGGTGGCGCAGGACTTGGTGGATACAGCGCACCAGGTGTGCCCGTATTCGAACGCAACGCGCGGCAACATCGTGGTCGATCTGACCTTAGGGTGATCTGCCGATCCTCAGGCGTGCACTGAGCAAAGAGTACCGTGCCTTGAGTCGCTGTTCGCCCCAGAACGGACCTCCAGGAGGAGCATGCCGGCGACCGCTTCTGGCCGAAACCGGTAGTGCGATGTAGTAGGTTTACTGGTACCTGTATTGACAGCGCATAGTTGCTTATTCGAGACCCTCAGCAATAGACAGTACGGCGATCACCGCGTTCAGCCCAGGCTTGAATCAGTAATGCCCTTTATCGACTGATGAGAACCTGGGGCGAGGCAGCTGTTCCACACACTGCTCCACAAAGCTGTGACACAATGGAACCAGCAGTTAGCTGAAGGGCCTGTATTCATGCGGGTTCCAGAGGGGTCTCGGTTTTGAGAGCTGATCCCCGCCAGCCGCGCCACCACCAAGTCCGTTCAGGGGTCCAGCGCCTTATCAGGTGTCCTCACTTTCAGGGTTGCGCTGGCTTTCCGGGCCTTACCCATTTGGGTCTGCTACTCGGGCTCGCTGCCAGTCTTCGCCGTGCCCAGTGATTCCCACTCAACCCCCAGCAGCTGCGCCACACGTCGACCTGCCTGGTTGCGCAAGGAGGGGCTGTAGAAAAGCGATGTTTCCCCCGTCTCCAGCTGGTAGAGCTGGCGCAGCGAGATGCAGGCTCGCGAAGCCAGTGTGGCCGGATCGACATGCTGCTGCTCGCGCAGCCTGCGCAGATGCTGCCCACGGGGGTCATGCGCTGTGCGTTCCGATGCTTCGGCATGCGCCTCAAGCAGCGCTTTTGCACGTGCATTGGCTGCGGTCAAAGCGCCGCCATGCATGCTGCGAAGCCTGTCCCCGTAGGTCCTGCCATCAGCCAAAGGGGGCCAGGAACTCAGGTTCTGCACGATGCAGTGACTCCTGTCAGGTAAGCATGCAACCAGGTTTCACTCAACGGCCCGTGCACCAGTTGGATGTGTCGGGAGGCCACGCTCTGACTGGAGCGCAGATCCGGGATGGGGGTCAGCAGCACCATCGACACCGGACGACCCTTCGAATTGAAATTCTCCAGGGCCAGCAGGGTCGTTGCCTGCTGGGCATGCGGCATGGCCATTTCCACCACCAGCAGATCGGGCCGCTCCCCTCCCAGGATGAGCAGGGCTTCGCTCACCGAGTGGATGAAAATCAGCTTGACCCGGAAAGCCCACTCTTTGGCCTTTTTCTCGAGCTTGTCGGCCATCTGGACGGAATCGGTCGCCACCAGAACCGTGGGCGTATGCGAGCGCATGGTGCTGGAGGAAAGCGTGCTGGCATTGATTTGGTAGTCCTCAATCGACCGGATCGAAATGCGCCGGTGTCCACCGGTGGTCTTCCAGCCCTGCAGCTCGTTCTTGTCCACCAATGACTGGATCAGCGTGGTCGAGAGGCCGAGCATTTCGGCCGCCTTCGCGGTGCTAACAAATTGAGGGATCTCTTGTTTCATGATGGGTTTCTTTTGGGCTCATCGCTCACGCAGAGCCATGCTGACGTTCTGCAAGGGCCTGAAGATGTATTCAAGAACGGTTTTCTTGCCGGTGCGGATGTCGACCATGGCCGTCATGCCGGGGGTGGGTTCAATCCGAAGGCCATGGCGCACCTCCTGCGCGTTCTGGATTCGGACCAAGATCCGGTAGAGCCCTTCTTCCAGTTCGACCGGCGTACCCGGGCGTTTTTGCCTTTCGTCGCGCAAGGTGTCTGGGCTGATGTAATCCACCACCCCCTCCAGACCGCCGTACTTGTTGAAATCGTAGGCCGTGAGCTTGACCGTGGCCGATTGACCGGGTTTGAGGAAGGCCACGTCGGCAGGCTTCACATAGGCCTCGATCAGCATCTCGTCTTCTGTGGGCACGATTTCCAGAATCGGCTGACCTGCCTGGATCACCCCGCCCACTGTAGTGACCTGCACGTTCTTGACCACGCCCTTCATGGGTGCGCGCACCGTGGTACGCCGGAAGGCGTCCTCGCGGGCAGAGGCGTTTTCCTTGGTTTGCGACAGCTCGGTATTGACCCGGCTCAGTTCGTTGTTGGCATCGGTGATGTAGCGGTTCATGCGCTCGGCGCGCTGGCCCATCAGTTCCGACTGCTGCCGGCGCAGGCGCAGCAGCTCCACTTCCGACATCACGCCCTGACCGACCAGCGGTTCGGTGATGGCCAGTTCGCGGGTGACGGCCGCGATGGAAATATCGAGCGCCCGCAGCGACTCTGTCAGGGCGCGCTTGCGCGCGTTGTAGGCCGTGGTTTCCTGGGCGACCAGCGCACGCTCCTGTTGCAGCTCTGCCGGGAACATCAGCGGGCTGTTGGAAGCCTCGGCACGCAAACGGGTAGCCTGTGCCAGCAGGCCCATGTACTTTTCCTGCGCTTCACGGAAGACCGCCCCGCTGCGGGCATCGTCGATGCGCAGCAGCACCTGGTCTTTCTCAACCGAACTGCCCTCGCGCACCAGCAATTCGCTGAGCACGCCAGCATCCAGGCTTTGGATCACCTGCTCACGGCTGCTTGGGATCACCTTGCCTTGCGCACGGGTGATCTCGTCGAGCTCGAAAAGCGCAGCCCACACCAGCCCAATCACCACCGTCAGCAAGGTCGTGTAAACCAGAAGCCTGCTGAGACGGCGTTCATCGTCTTCCACGGTGGCGATACCGAAGCCGGCACGCACCAGGCTGTTTTTCTGGCGGCTCATGCCACACCTCCCTGCGCGGAGCGAACAGCCTGGACAGCTGTATCGATGCCTCGCGTCAGCCGGGTGAGGATCTCCTGCTTTTCCCCCAAGGCGATGCACTTGCCGCTGTCGATCACCGCGATCGTGTCGACCCATTCAAGCAATTGTGGCCGGTGGGTCGAAATCATCAGCGTGCGGCCCTGCAGCCACTGCCCCAGCACCTGGATCACCCGGGCTTCGGTGTTCTGGTCCATGCTGGAAGTAGGCTCGTCCATGAAGACCAGCCGAGGGTCGCGCAGCATCATGCGGGCAATCGAGACCAGCTGGCGCTGCCCGCCCGACAGGCCACCACCGGCCTCGGTGATGGGCATGTCCAGCCCGCGTGGATGGGTCGCCACCATCTCGTAGAGCCCCAGCTGGCGCAGCACATCGTGGATGACGGCGCTGCTGATCCAGTCGTCAGAGAGCACCAGGTTGTCGCGCAGAGTGCCCATGAACAGCTGCGGCTCCTGACCGACGTAGCCAATGCTGCTGCGAACCTCGCTCGGTTCGAGCTGCTGCAGGTCCACCCCGTCCAGGCGCACATTGCCAGCCGAGGGCGCATACAGGCCCGCCATCAGGCGCAGCAGTGTGCTCTTGCCGCTGCCCACGCGCCCGAGCATGGCCACCTTCTGGCCAGGTGCGAGGGTCCAGGACACCTTGCGGATGACCGGGATCTTGTGTTCACCCGGGTAGGCGAACTCGAGCTCGTGGGCTTCGAGGGCGCCGGCGATCGATTCCGGAATCACGTGGCTGCGCCCCGGCGAGCGGTCGCGCGGCCGTTTGATCAAGCTGTCGAGCGTCTCCAGCGAAGTGCGTGCCTGTTGGTAACGCGAGGCCAGCGACATCACACTGGCCAAAGGCGAAATCGCGCGCCCTGCCAGGATCACCGATGCGATCAGTCCACCGAGCGTGAGCTGGTTGGCATGGATCAGGTAAACGCCCACCACCACCATCACCACCGTCACCAGCTGCTGGACTGTCCCGGTCAGGCCCATGATGAAGTTGGTGATGTTGCGCATCTTCTTGTACGACTCGGCCCCCGCCAGGTTGGCCATTTCCCAGCGCCGCTGAAGATACGACTCGGCGTTGTGGGCCTTGAGAATTTCCAGATTGAGCACCGCCTCGACCAGCACACTTTGCTTGTCGCCAGACTCTTTCATGTTCTCGCGCATCGCCTGGGTCAGGCCCGGCTGGGCGGCCAGACCCACGATGATGAGCACCGGTACCGCCAGCAGCGGCACCCAGACCAGGTGCCCGCCCACCATGGCGATCAGTGCCAGGAACATGATGGCAAAGGGCATGTCGGCCAGCAGCACCAGCGACGAAGAAGAGAAGAAGTCGCGAAGCGATTCGAAGTCGCGCATCGAGCTGGTGAAAATGCCGACCGACTGCGGCCGATGCTCCAGGCGGATGGCCATGATCTCACGCAGCAAGGTCGCATTGATCGCCAGGTCGGCCTTTTTGCCCCCCAGGTCCACCAGCTTGGCCTTGAGCCAGCGCATGACGAATTCCAGAATGGCCGCCAGGGCCGTGCCGATGGCCAGCGTCCAGAGCGAGGCATAGGCCTGCGTAGGCACCACCCGGTCGTACACGTTCATCGTGAAGAAAACGCTCGCCAGCGTCAGGACATTGGCCAGCATCGTGGCCACCATCGACTCCACATAGAAATGCCGGAAGCGCCAGAGCGTGCCCCAGAACCACTGGAAGGCCTTACCCTGCATCGGCGTGAGGGTCTGCTCGTGCCGCTCGGGCGGCAGCTTGACCACCAGCACTTCTTCGCGGGCCAGTGCCTGCAATTCGGGCAGGGGCAGCCGCGCGTCCTGCATGCCGCTGTCGGCCCAATAAACATGGGCCTGCCCATCGCTGACCTTGCGCAGCACACAGGCCCGACCGTCTTTGAGCGGCAACAGCACCGGCATCACATAGCCCGGTAGCTGGCTCAGCCGGGTGCGTGACCAGGCCGCCATCAGACCATGCTCATGCGCCAGATCGGGATAGCTCGCCAAAGGCACACGGCCCTTGGCATCCAGTGCAAAACCTGCCCGAAGCACTTGCTGGTGTACCGGATGGCCAAGCATCCGCGCAGCCATCGCCATGCAGACGAGCAAGGGATCGGTCAGCGTCGGCAGTGCCTCGGGATGCTCGTTGTCTGAACGGGAGGGCGTGATGGATTCAGCGGTCATGCGGGGGTTCAGGAAGAGGGGCTGGCCGGCTGGACGCTGCCGGGTTCAAAACGGGCGGCGAGCACGCCCATGGCGGCCAGCAGACGGGCGCGGGCAATGCGTTCGTCGTGGACCGCAGCCAGGGCGCCGCTGCGGTAGTTGAAGGCATCGGCCTGGATGTTGAGCAGGTCCAGCAAGGAGCGGCGTGCCAGACGGAACTGCTGACGGTAGCCTTCGACCACCTTCTCACCGACATCAGACTGGATGGCACCCAGTTGCGAACGGCTGCGGGCAGAAGCCCACTCCTGCCAGGCCGTTGCGATCTTCTCGCGCTGCACCAGTCGCGCTTCGTCCAGCGAGGCCTGAGCGGCTGCCAACTGGGCCACAGCAGCCTCCACCTGGGCCTGGGTGCCCCGGCCGTTGTAGACCGGCATGTTCAGCTGCAACTGGGTCAAGGTGTCAAAGCGCTGGGCATTCGCATTGAACTGACGTGAGCTGACCAGATCCAGTGTCGGCCAGTACTGCCCGCGGGCCTGCCGAACTGCCGCCTGCGCCGCGTCCACCTGCGCCCGCAGCTGGGCCAGTACCGGCATCTTTTCGTTGAGCTGGGCCACCGCTTCCTCGACGGACACAGGCAGGGTACCCAGCGGGCCGCCAGCGGCCACGCTGTGGGCCAGACCGATGGGCCGTGCATCCATCTCGCGAGGCCAAAAGCGTTGCAGCCGTTGCATCGCCACCACCAGGTCCGACTTGCGTTGCTGCATGCTCAGGCGTGCGTTGTCCACCCGCACCTGCGCCTGCTCGAGATCGATGCGTCGTCCGGTGTCGGCGCCAGCGATCTTGCGGATGTCTTCGAGCGTTTCGAGGTGGCTGTTGAGGTTGCGCACGCTCAGCTGGTAAAGCTCGGCGGTCTTGCCCCAATTCAGGTAGGCCTCGGTTGCCTGCAGCGCCACATCTTCGAGGGTGATCAGGCGCTGCGCCTCGCTCGCCTGGCTCAGTGCTTCGGAGCGCTGTGCATCGGCTTCGATGCGTCCCCCGGACCAAAGGTTGAGCTTGGCCGTAGGCGAGAAACTGGTCGTGCCAAGCGCGGGCGGGACTGCGCTCGAAGCAAAGGAATTGGCGCTTGCCCCCAGGCTGATTTGCGGGTAATGCGCGCTGCGGGCCCGTGCGATGTCGGCACGGGCCGCCTGGGCCTTGGCCTGCGCCGATGTCAGGGAAGGGTAGGAAGCCAGTGCCTGCTGCACCAACTCGGTGAGGGTCTGCGCCTGAAGGCAGGTGCTGCAGAGCAACGCTGCGATACACACCACCCGGAACATCGAGAGCCGCTGAAATCGCATGACTTGTCGTGACTGAGCCCGCCAAAGCCGGCAACCGGAGGCGGTTGCCAATGGAAACTGTTGAGTTGTCCCAGTATTTCCAAATTTGTTGATTCCAACAATCCGCAATCAGGCATCCACCATCTTGTGGATGCCTGGTGGGTTGTGAACCCGGCGCTCAATGCTGTGGTCGCATCATCTGCATCAGCTCGGCCATGGTGTGCACGTCGAGCTTGATCATGATGTTGCTCTTGTACTGCTTGGCGGTGGCATAAGAAATGCCCAGCCTCTTGCTGATTTCCTGGTTGCCAAAACCAGAGAGAAGCAATTCCAGAACCTCACGTTCGCGCGGAGCCAGCCGTGCAATGCGTCCTTGCTGGACGATCTGGCGTTGGCGTTCGGCTTGCGATTCGATGTCCCTTTCCATGGCCTTGGCCACCGTGTCGAGCAGTTCGGTTCGGCTCACCGGCTTGATCAGAAAGGATGCCGCGCCCCTGTTCATGGCCGTCACCACCTGCTGGGCCGTGCTCTCGCCCGAGACAAACACCACCGGCATGTTCAGACCCATCTCGACCAGTCGCGCCTGAACCTCCACACCGGTCATGCCCGGCAGTCGCATGTCCAGAAGCACCATGGCTGGGGTGACGGGGGTCACGAATTCCAGGAAATCCATCGGGTTGCTGAATGCATAGACCCGATAGCCCTGGCTGTTGAGCACCCGCCGCATGCTCTCGCGCATGGCCTCATCGTCTTCGACCATGAACACATGGCCGATCGCCTCGGACGCCTTGACCTGCTCGGTTGCGGTGCTTTCTGTGTCGTCAATCATCATGCTGTTTTTCCAGTACGGGCAGTTGCAGGCTGATGCCGGTCTGTCCCTTGTCTTCGTACACGCTCATGGTCCCGCCGTGGTGCTCAATGATGGCGCGGCCCAGCCAGAGGCTCTGGCTGAACTGTTCCTGTGTGCCTGCGCCCATCCGGTCGAGCGCCTCTGCAAATTGAGCGGCAGTCAGTGGCGGACCATCATCGACCATGCGCAGATGCACAAAACCACCCATGCAAGCGGTGGTAATCTGCAACTGCCGCGGTTCAGGACTCTTGCGCTTGAGCAGGTAGAGCAGGACCGCGCTGAAGGCCGATTCCAGCTGTACCGGATCGCCACTCACCTTGGCCGCCTCGGTCGCAAGCAGCAGGACCTGCACCCGATGCCGCCCAAACTCGGCCTGGAAGCCCCGCAACAGATCGGCCAGCAGCGGCAAGAGATCCAAATCTTCGTGGGGCTTGAGGTTGGCCTCCAGAAAGCGCCGGAAATCCCGTACCACCTGGGTGGCTGCAAGGCTGCCCGCGACCAGTTGCTGCAGCAGCTGGGACCGCTCCAGCGGTATCAGCGAAGCGTCCTCAGCCAACAGGGAGTCCGCATTGAGTCGGATGGCCCCCAGTGGCTGGTTGATCTCATGGGCCAGAGAGCTCATGATGGCCGGCAGATTTTCAGAACGTGCCGCAAACGACAGGGCCTGCAGCATGTCGTTTTTCTCGTTGAGCAGCTGTTGAAGTTGCTGGTTGAGGTGATCGGTCTCGGCTTTTTGTTCGCTCACCTGAGTCTTCAGGTTCACGAGCCGCTCCAGCCCGTAGCCGTTGGCGCTGATGAGCATCAGGGCCAGTGCAGCCACCACAAACAACCGCATCGAAAATGCCAGGGACTCCTCCGAGAAGAGTTCCGAAAAAAACAGCAGGTTGCCGGCACTGCCCGACATCAGCGTCCAGGACCATAAAAAAACCAGCAGCATCATGGCCACCGTGGCTGCGCTCATGAGGTCCAGCTGAAGCGACGGATCGATGCGGCGTACCTGGCCCAAGCCAAAAAAGATCCAGCCCAGCAGGACCAGCGACACCAAGAGCTGGTAGACCACGCGCAGGTCCCGGTTTTGTACGGTAAAGAACTGCAACAGCATCAGCAGCATCGCCAGCCCCATGGCCAGCAAACTCTTGCGCACAAAGCGCTGGCTGAGTGGCTGGCGCCACGAGTGCACCCGCAGACCGATGGCCACGAAACTGGCCCAAAGGAACAGGGTTGAAAAAGCCAGCAATGCACGTCCGAACACGGGCACCATGGCGATGCAGAGGCAGGCCAGTGCCGCTGTCACGCTGCCAAAGACGCCATAAAGTCCCATGCGCTCGTGGGGCTGCAGGCGTCTGTCCCGCGCCGGCATGGCAGCCAGGGTCAACCCCAGAAACAGGCAGGCCATGGCCAGGTACAGCGGAGGAACGATCGCGATCATGGCGTCTCCAGAGGCAGGCTCAGCCGCATCCGTGCGCCGGAGCCGCCAGCCACGCAGTGCAGATCGCCACCGTGCATCTGCGCTATGCGACGGCTCAGCCAAAGGCCCAAACCCATGCCATGGGTCTTGGTCGAAAAACTCATCTCGAACACTTTCTCGTGCAGCTCCGGCGGCAATCCCGGTCCGTTGTCCACCACATCCACCAGCACCTGGTTCCCATGCACCTTCAGGATCAGCTCGATCGACCCCGCTGGTGAGCCGGCCATGGCTTCCACCGCATTGTTCACCAGGTTTTGCAGCGCCATTTCAAGCTGTACCGCACTCGCCAGCACAGGTGCTTTGGCCTCTGCCTGCAAACTCAGGCAAACGCCAAACTGGCGCTCCAGGCCGGGCGCCTGCAGCGCAACCCAATGGCCCAGAAAATCGGCCAGATCCAGGCGGGTCTGTTGCGGCGCATTGTCGATGAAAAGGCTGCGCAGGCCCTGCACAATCGCCACCGCCCGGTGGTTTTCTCGCAGGATTTCCTGCAGCAGCTGGGACTCTTCCTCGGGGCTCAGGCGTTCCCCGCTGGCCAGATACTCGGCATTGAGCTGGATCGCCCCCAGCGGCTGCCGCAGCTCATGCGCCAGGCTGGCCAGCTGCGGTTCGGTTTGACGTGCGGCATTCGATGCCAGCAGCGTCATCACCAGCGACTCTTTTTCCTGCAGCATGCCCTCGACCTGCTGCACCAGCTGCTGCAGCCTGTCCTTGTCCTGCCGCAGGGCCTGCGCCACCACGCCGGCCAACGCCAGCTGGGCCGTGAACCCCATAAAGAAGGTGACCCACATCCAGTCTTCCATGGCGTCGGTCCAGCCAGGCACTTGCATGTTCACATGGCCTTGCCAAGCCTGCCACCCCAGGGCGCTGCGGGCCAGCAACTCCGACAGCCAGTGCACCGACACCATGCATGCCAGCAGCAACCGCACACCCTGAGGCTGTGCGCGCCAGAGCCACCAGCTCTCCAGTGCCACCCAGCCAATCAGCACCAGCACCTGCGCCGACATGACCGCCATCTGCCAGGGCCCATCGAGCGTCATATTGAGTGTCAGGTGGATCAGCGACACCGCCAGCACCGCGATGGCTCCCTGTCGTTGCGAGGCCTGTGACAAGGTCTTGCGCTGCCAGCGCAGAAAAAGGATCAGGAAAGCGTAGTTGGCCTCGCCCATCATCTTGGCCAGCGCGCCCAGCACCAGCGCACCATCGGTCATGCGGTAGGTGCCGTAGAAAAAAGCGGTCAAAAGGGATGTGGTGAGCAGAAAGACGCCAGAACGCCCCAGACTCATGGGCCGCCGCAGTCCGGTGGTGACCAGGCAAAGGCCAGCAAATGCCACCACCGCCAGGGGCAAGACGAAATCCATCCCAGTGCTTTAGAAATTCAGGACCCTGGAGTGTTCACCTGTCTGCCCGTCGCGACAATCCGCGCACAGACATCATCCAAAAGTAGGATATGGCGGGCTTTTCATCGGGATTTGCCCCTGAATGTGTCATTCAGAAAATTGACCTGTACGGGGGCGGAGGGTGGATGACGGATGGATGATGTTGACCTACCCTAGAGTCGCATCCGGAGCCCAGGTTCATCTGAGCGTGACCGCCATCGACTGCTCGACCAGGAGCTGCAGGGAGGCATCAGCGGAATGGCTGTAGCTTTGCCAGGTGATGCCGCCCTGTTGCACCGTCTGATCGGCTTGCCACTGTCCACTGGAGGCGCTGCCATCGGCCAGCAGGTTGCTCAGGGTCAGTCGGTCGTTGGCATCACCCTTGACATGCACCACATGCTTGCCTTGTGCATCTGCCGGGGCCATGAGCAGGTGGGAGATGTTGAGCGTGACCGCATTGGCAGTGGTGCTGCCATCGTCCTGGAGCACGCCGGTGATGTCGATGTTGGTGGGGTCGATCTGGGTGAGGAACCACACGTCGGTCATTTCCAGCGTGCTGCCATCGCTGCGCACCACCTTGGAGGGCGCATCCAGCGTGTTGCCGTTTTGCACCGTCTGCCCGCCTTCGGACTGTTCCAGACCGATGCTCTCGATCTGCAACTCCTGCAGGGTCCGGATTTCACCTGCATCGGTCACGCCATCGCTGTTGGCATCCACCCAGAGCCTGAGCTGATCGAAGACCGCATCGAGTGCATCGATCTTGCCGTCGTGGTTGCTGTCGAACTGCCGGAGTGCCTGCCAGCCGTCCGGTGCTTTTTCACCATTGGCCAGCCGGGTGCCGTTGCCGAACATTTCGCCGCCGTGGTCAATCCGGCCATTGTGGTTGAGGTCCATCACCAGGAAGCCATCGTGTGGATCGAGCCAGCCCGAGAGCTTGGGCGTGCCGGTGGCATCCAGGTCAAAGCTCACGCCTTGCTCCAGCGCCAGCGTCTGCACGCCGTTGCCGTCCAGGTCCAGCGCCAGCGGCGAGGTGCTGTCGAAAGTGACTACGTTTTGCCACACATCTCCTGAGCGGCCCATTGCGAAGTTGTAAAAAGTCCCGGAGCCGATGGGAAACTCGGCTTTGGCGGTTAAGTTGCCAGAGACAGTGTAGTTTTGATAATCACGGAAACTGCCACCACTCCAGTCGATGGTTTTCATGAGGGTGCTGCCGTTGTAAACATAAACCCTCACAGAAGAAATGCCACTTGGCAAGGTTCCACTGAGTCTAAGATCGTAGGCGCGTCCAGCACCATACGCATCGCCAGCCCAGGCACCGCTCACACTTACGCCCACTTCCCAGCCCATCCTTGCCTGGTTCAGTGCCGCCTGCTGTTGCAGCAGGGTGACCGTGTTGTTGGTGTCGGCGCCATCGGCGTTGAAATGCTCGCCTGCAGCATTGCTGAAGGCGTTGTTCGCCACGCTGATCACGCCGTTGGCGCTGGTGCTGGTCGAGGTGAAGGTGGCGGTGTACCGGCTGAAGCCGTTGGTCGCGTCCCCGAAGCCGGTCACCCCGGCAAAACCCGTCAGCGTACCGCCGGTGAAGGTGATGTCGCTCAGGGCAAAGTCCTTGCTGGCCTCGCTCAGGGTGAAGGTGATGGTCGACGTGGAGCCATTCTGGATGACCGAGGTGGACGCCGACAGGGCGATGGTTGGCGGTGCCACGATGCTGATGGCCTGCTCGTCAAAACCGCCGTTGGTGCCGTTCACGGGGGCTGTTGCATTCAAGGCGGTGGTGCCGGTGCCGCTCACCACCGTGGCACGCAGTGTGTAATTGCCCAAGGCACGGGTGCTTGCGGTGTTGTCCCAGGTCCATGTGCCGTCCGCATTCGGGGTGACAAAGGCGTTGGCGCCCTGCTGCACATTGGACGAGTTGAACAGCTGCAGCATGACGCGGTCGCCCAAGCCAGCCACCCACCCAGTGACCGTGCCGCTGTAGCTCAGCGTGGTGTCTGTGGTGTTGAAGTTGGTTGCGCTGGCGCCCGTGTCCTGGCTGATGGCAGTGATGTCGATCGTCGCCGAGGTGTTGTCGGCATTGAGCAGGGCACTGTCGGTGGGGGCGGTATCGGTGGCCGGATTGCCTGCCGCATCCATGTAGTTGGCCGTGACCGTCTGCGTCTGGCCATTGGTGGGCTTGACGAAGGTCACATCCACAAAACCGTTGGCAATGTCCTGAGCGGTCAATGTCCGTGTTTGCGATGCCAGGGCAGTTCCGCCGTTGGTGGCCGTAAAGACGATCTTGTCGCCTGCCACCGCATTGCCGCTGAAGGTGGCACGGCTGGTCAGATGGCTGGCCGCATTGATTTCCGAAGCCCTTATGGTCCCGTCGTTGTTGGTGTCCGTCGTGATGGAAACACCCAGGTTCACAAACGCATTGGTGGGCGCGGTGGTGTCCAGCCGTGCGTTGTCGCTGGCCTGTGCATCGCTGGCGGGGTTGCCTGCGGCGTCCACATAGTTGGCGGTGACTGTCTGGGTCTGGCCATCGGCGGGGCTGGCAAAGGTCACGGTGAAGCCGTTGGCGATGTCGTTGGCTGTCAGCACGCGGGTGATCGGCGTGAGGGCAGTGCTGCCATTGCTGGCGCTGATGACGACGCTGTCACCCACCTGGGCGGTGTTGTTGACGGTGATGCGGCTGGTCAGGGTGCTGGCGCCGGCCAATTCGGAGATGTTCACCAGGGCATCGTTGTTGGTGTCGGTGCTGATGGCGATGGCCAGGCCCACGCCGCTGTTGGTGGGTGCGGTGGTGTCCAGGCGTGCGTTGTCGCTGGCCTGTGCATCGCTGGCAGGGTTGCCTGCGGCGTCCACGTAGTTGGCGGTCACCAGCTGCGTCTGGCCATCGGCCGGGCTGGCAAAAGTCACGGTAAAGCCGTTGGCGATGTCATTGGCTGTCAGCACGCGGGTGATTGGCGTGAGGGCGGTGCTGCCATTGCTGGCGCTGATGACGACGCTGTCACCCACCTGGGCGTTGTTGTTGACAGTGATGCGGCTGGTGAAGGTGCTGGCACCCGCCAGTTCGGCAGTGCTGACCAGGGCATCGTTGTTGGCGTCGGTGCTGATGGCCACAGCCAGACCCACGCCTGCATTGGTGGGCGCGGTGGTATCCAGCCGTGCGTTGTCGCTGGCCTGTGCATCGGTGGCGGCGTTGCCTGCGGCGTCCACATAGTTGGCCGTGACTGTCTGGGTCTGGCCATCGGCGGGGCTGGCAAAGGTCACGGTGAAGCCGTTGGCGATGTCGTTGGCTGTCAGCACGCGGGTGATTGGCGTGAGGGCGGTGCTGCCATTGCTGGCGCTGATGACGACGCTGTCACTCACCTGGGCGGTGTTGTTGACGGTGATGCGGCTGGTCAGGGTGCTGGCGCCGGCCAATTCGGAGATGTTCACCAGGGCATCGTTGTTGGTGTCGGTGCTGATGGCGATGGCCAGGCCCACGTCGCTGTTGGTGGGTGCGGTGGTGTCCAGGCGTGCGTTGTCGCTGGCCTGTGCATCGCTGGCAGGGTTGCCTGCGGCGTCCACAAAGTTCGCACGGACGGTCTGCAGTTCGCCCTCGGCCGGGGCAATGAAGTAAACATCCACATAGCGCCGAGCGATATCGACAGACGTCAGAACCACCTCTTGGGTGATGGGGGCGCCGCTGCCGTTGGTTGCAGTGAAGACGATTCTGTCTCCCACGACCGCTGTGCCATTGAAGGTGGCTCTGCTGGTGAAAGAGGGATCGCCGGCCAGCTCGGTCGCATTGACCACGGTGTTGTTGTTGCTGTCGGTCGTGATGGTCAGGCTCAGGCCGACCGATGCATTGGTGGGTGCGGTGGTGTCCAGCCGTGCGTTGTCGCTGGCCTGCGCATCGGTGGCGGGGTTGCCTGCAGCATCCACATAGTTGGCCGTGACTGTCTGGGTCAGGCCTTCTGCAGCCTTGGCAAAGCCGACCGTGAATCCGTTGGCAATGTCGCCGGCTGTCAGCACGCGGGTGATGGGCGTGAGGGCAGTGCTGCCATTGGTGGCGTTGATCACGACACGGTCACCCACCTGGGCTGTGTTGTTGACGGTGATCAGGGTGGTGAAGCTGGTGTCTGTGGACATCTCTGTCGCACTCACCAGGGCGTTGTTGTCAGCGTCTGTGGTGATGGTGGCTGTCAATCCTACCGAAGCGTTGCTGGGCGCGGTGGTGTCCAGTCTGGCGCTGTCGGTGGGCGGCGTATCGCTGGCCATGTTGCCGGCAGGGTCCATATAGCAGGCCGTGACTGTTTGTGTGGCGCCCTCGGCAGGTTTCGCAAATGTCACGGTGAAACCGTTGGCGATGTCATTGGCGGTCAGCACACGTTCAATGGGTGCCAATGGAGTGCTGCCATTGCTTGCGGTGATCACCACTTTCGCCCCCACGGTGGCCTGGTTGTTGAGGGTGATCCGGCTGGTGAAGTCTGCAGCCGCGTTGAGCTCGGTGGTGCCGACCAGTCCGTTGTTGTCGGTATCGGTGCTGATCTGGATGGCCAGCCCAACATCGGTATTTTTGGGTCCCGTGAGTGCAAGTCTGGCGTTGTCGGTAGCAGCAGTGTCGGTCGCCGGGTTGCCGGCCGCATCGACATATACAGCCTGGACGGTTTGCGTCGTGCCGTCGCTGGGGGCGGCAAATGTCACATTGAAACCGTTGGTGATGTCTGCCTGCGTCAACACATGTGTGATGGGCGTCAGCGCCGTGCTGCCATTGGTGGCCGTGATGAGCACCTTGTCGCCCACTACGGCAGAGCCATTGACCGTCACACGGCTGGTGAAGACGCTGACACCATTGAGTTCGGTGGCGTTGATGAAGGCGTCGTTGTTGGCGTCGGTGCTGATGGCAATGGTCAGTCCCGTTGCCGAATTGCTGGGCGTTGTCGTGTCAAGGGTGGCGCTGTCGGAAATCGGTCCGTCGATGGCAGCATTGTTGGCTGCGTCCATGTAGTTGGCCGTGACCGTCTGCCTTACCCCTTCCGCAGGTTTCGTGAAAACGGTGTCGACGTAGCCGCGGGCGATGTCGGCTGCGCTGAGGGTGATCGTCATCCCCGAAAGCGCCGTGCTGCCGTTGCTGGCTGTGAACACAATCTTGTCGCCGGCGACGGCATTGCTGTCGAAGTTCGCTCTGCTGGTGAATGTGTTGCGGGCGTTCAGCTCCTGCGAGTTGACAAATGTGTCGTTGTCAGCATCTGTGATGATGCTCAGGGACAGGCCAACAGAGGCATTGGTGGGTGCCGTTGAATCCAGCATCGCACTGTCTGTGGGGGCAGCATCCGTGGCAATGTTGCCCGCGGCATCGCAGTAGCTGGCTGTGACCGTCTGTATTACGCCCTCTGCAGGCTTGGTGAAAGTCACATCAACAAACCCATTGCTGATGTCCTGGGCGGTCAGCACATGCGTCACGCTGTCCAGGGGGACAGAGCCGTTGGTGGCGGTAAAGACAATCTTGTTGCCGGCAACCGCGTTCGCATCGAATATGGCGCGGCTCGTGAACTGGGATGCGCCCCCCAACTCTGTGCTGTTGACCACCGCGTTGTTGTTGATGTCGGTGCTGATGCGCAGGCCCAGATTGACGCTGGCATTGCTCGGCGGCAGGGTGTCGAGGGTGGCGCTGTCAGTTGGGGGTGACCCGGCGGCAATATTGCCTGCCGCATCTGAATAAGTGGCACTGACGGTTTGTGTTTCGCCTTCCAGGGGTTGGTCGAACGTCACGTCAAACCCATTTGCGATATCGCTGGCCGTCAGGATCCGCTCGACCGGGGTCAGCACATTGCTGCCGTTCCTTGCGGTGATGATCACTTTGTCACCCACCAGGGCCTGGTTGTTGACAGTGATTCGACTGGTGAATGTGTTGGTGCCCGGCAGTTCACTGGAAGTGACAAACGCGTTGTCGTCCAGGTCGGTGGTGATCCTGATGGTCAGGCCCACATCCGAATGGCTGGGCACGGATGCATCGAGCCTGGCGTTGTCGCTCGCTGCTGCGTCTGTTGCTGCGTTGCCTGCGACATCAACATAGTTGGCTGTGACGGTTTGAATTTCCCCTTCTGCAGGTCGGACAAAGGTCACATCAAAGCCGTTGGCGATGTCGCTGGCGCTGAGCACGCGCGTGATGGGCGCGAGGGCTGTGCTGCCATTGCTGGCGCTGATGACAATTTTGTCGCCCACCTGTGCGGTGTTGTTGACGCTGATGCGGCTCGTGAAATTGGCCGATCCGTTGAGTTCTGTCGATCCCACCATCGCGTTGTTGTCGGCGTCGGTGCTGATTCGCACACCCAGACCTACAGCCGCATTGCTGGGAGCCGTGTTGTCCAGCCTGGCTGAGTCGCTCACCGTGCCTGCGGCAGCGTTGCCCGCCAGGTCGGTATAGCTGGCGGTTACCACCTGGGTGGCGCCGTTGCCTGGTGCTGCAAAGCTCGCGGTCACGTAGCCATTGGCAATGTCGCTGTCGGTCAGGGTGACCACCACCGGCGTCAGGGCTGTGCCTGCATTGCTTGCATTGAAGGTGATCTTGTCCCCCGCCTTGACGCTCCTGCCCAGGCCGTTGGCAAAACTCGCCTTGGCCGTGAAGGTGGAGCTGCCTGCAAGCTCTGTTGCGCTGACCCAGGTGTCGTTGTTGACGTCTGAACTGATCTCTACCGCGAGGCTGATGTCTGCATTGCTTGCTGCGGTGTCGATGACCACAAGCTGCTCGTCATAGCCACCGCCTGTGCCATTGAGCGGCAGTGCGTTGTTGATGGCGGTGGTGCCGTTGGCACTGACGATGGTGGCCTTGAGGCTGTAATTGCCCGGCTGCAAAGTCCGATTGGTGTTGCTCCAGATCCAGCTGCCATCTGCTGCGGGGCTTGCAAACCCGTTACCGATGACGGTGTTGAAGCTTGGGCTGCCGACCGTCTTGTCGATCAGTTCGAGCATGACGCGGTCGCCCTGACCTGGCACCCATCCGGTGATGGTGCCCTTGTAGGTCAATGTCTGATCCCGGGTGACGAAGTCCGCGTTGCTGGTGCCGGTGTCGTTGGATCCAGTGCTGGCATCGACAATGCTCACAATGTCGATGGTGGCCATGCTGTTGTCGCCCACGGTCAGGACAATCTGGTTGTTGCTTTCTACAACGTGTCCCACCACCGTATCTGCGCTCGCGCTGTATGTGTCCAGGTTCCGGTTCCCTGCAGCGTCTGCAAATGCATGGGCCTTGATGCCCAGTGTCACAAGTCCCCGGGTACCGCTTGGTGGCGTATAGGTGGCGGTGTACTGTGTGCCGTTTGAACCAGCTACCACCTGCAGGGCCGTAAGACCTGCTGCCGGATTGCCCGTACTGACATCCACGATGTCCGTCAGCGCAAACTCGCTGGTGGTGATGGGTTCACTGAAGGTAAAGACCAGGGTTTCGGACCCCATGATGGGGCCGGAACCCAGACGGCTGATCGCCACCGCAGGGGGTGTCTTGTCGGCGACCGGTGTCTGCGTCGTGTCAAAGCCCAGTGTGATCTGGTTATTGATTTCAACAACAGCACCAGGTGTGGCGTCCAGTGGGTCGAAGGTATCCTTGTTGCGGTTGCCTGCAGCGTCCGAGAAGGCGCCGGCCTTGACGCCAATGGTGACCGTGCCGGTGCTGTTGTTCGCTGGAGTGAACGTTGCGATGTATTGCTTGTTTCCGCTGCCCTGGACGGCGACCAGATTGGCCATGCTGCCACCGCTCACCGAGATGTCTGTCGGGGCAAAATCGGTGGTGGCTTCACTGAAGTTGAAATAAATGGTTTCAGTGCCGGTCACCGTGCCAGTTGAAGACCGGCTCACTTCCACGGTGGGCGCACTGGTGTCAAGCCCGCTGGCGTCGTAGCCAATGCTGATGCTGTTGTTCGCTTCGAACGTTGTGCCTGCAACGTTGGTCTGGTATGTGTCCTTGTTGCTGTTGCCGGCCAGATCGGTGAATTTATCGCTCAGAACACCAATGGTGACGCTGCCATTGCCCGTGGATGGTGGGGTGTAGATCGCTGTGAAGACCGTGTAACCACCGGCCGGGGAGCCGGAAGACGGATCCATAGACCATCCACTCAGACTTCCACCTCCGGTCACGGTGACATCTGTGGCGGCAAAAGTGAGCGACGGTTCGCTCAGGGTGAAGATGATGGTTTCGGTGGCTGTACCCACCAGTGTTCCCGAGCCTGAACGCGAGACCGCCACGGTGGGGGTGGTCACGTCTGGCGCCGGGTTGACGGTGTTGTAGCTGATGGTGACGAAGTTGTTGGCTTCGAAGTTCGCAGCACCACTGACGTAGGTGTCAACGTTGTTGTTGCCAGCGTTGTCCGAGAACTTGCCCGCAGCCACGCCAATCTGCGCCAGTTGCGATTGACCCGGCGTGGGCGTGAAGGTCGCCACATAGCTTGTGTAGCCCGTGCCTGCAGTGCCACTGCTGGGCACTGCCGCCAGGTTGCTGAGTGTGCCGCCCTGCACATCGATGTCGTCCAGGCTGAAGTTCTTGCTGGGTTCACTCAGATTGAACCGGATCGTTTCGCTGCTTGTCAGCGTACCGCTGCCCGTGCGCAGGACTTCGATCGTGGGAGGTGTCGTGTCGGTGCCAGGGTTGACCGGCGGTACGGGCTCCGGAGAGATGCTGCTGTCAACACCGTAGTTCTGCTTGGCCGTGGCCATGCTGCCGCCGGTGCCACTGACCAGACCATCGACGGTGCTGTCGCTGTCAGCGACCACATCGGTGGCGGGCACGGCGATGCTGAAGCTGCCGTTGGCAGCGGCGGTGCCGGTGAAGCTCTTGCCGTTGACCAGCACTGTGACGGTATCGCCTGTGGCGTACTTGCCCGTGACCTTGCCGGTGATGTTGATGGTGCCGGTGGCCTCGCCCGAGGCGATGAAGTTGTCTGCGGTGACCGGATCGATGGCCAGGGCCGTTTGCGCAGGCGCACTCGGGTTGGCCTCGATGATGTAGTCCTGGGCTGCGGTGGCTTTGTCGCCACCGGTGCCGGTCACATCGGCCTCGATCTTGGAGTCCTTGTCGGCCAGCAGGTCGGCTGCGGGCACGGCGATGCTGTAGCTGCCGTTGGCGGCGGCGGTGCCTGTGAAGGTCTTGCCGTTGATGTAGAGGGTGACGGTGTCACCTGCGGCAAACGCACCGCTGACCTTGCCGGTGACGTTGATGGAGCCCGACTCGTTGGCTGCCAGCAGGTTGTCTCCGGTGACCGGGTCGATGGCGATGGAGGTCTTGCTGCCGCTGTTGGGCGGGTTGTAGGGGTCGGGGTTGACCGGGGTGATGCCCGAATCCACACCGTAGTCCTGGATGGCGGTGGCGGTGCTGCCACCCGTGCCCGAGACCGTGCCGTTGACGGTCGTGTCCGTATCGGCCAGCAAGTCTGTGACAGGCACATTGATGCTGAAGCTGCCATCGGCTGCGGCAGGGCCCGCATAGGTGTTGCCGTTGACAACCAGCGCGACCATGTCGCCTGCGGCGTACTTGCCGGTGACCTTGCCGGTGATGGCAATGACGGGGTTGCTGGTCTCGCTGGTGCGGATGATGTTGTCTGCCGTGACCGGGTCGATCGACAGGGCGGTCTTGGTGGCTGTGTTGCCTGCCTCGACGGTGTAGTCCTGCGCAGCGGTGGCCTTGTCGCCACCGGTGCCGGTGACGCTGCCCTCGACCTTGGTGTCGGCATCGGCAGACAGATCGGCAGCGGGCACGGCGATGCTGTAGCTGCCGTTGGCGGCGGCGGTGCCGGTGAAGGTCTTGCCGTTGATGACCAGGGTGACGATGTCACCGGCTGCAAAGGCCCCGCTGACCGTGCCGCTGACCTGGACCGTGCCGGTGTTCTCGGAGGCCAGGATGACGTTGTCTGAGGTGATCGGGTTGATCGTCAGAGCGGTTTTCTGGCTCGGGCCAGGGTTGACGTTGATGTTGTTGCTATCGCGGTCGGCGGCGGTGTTGCCAGCGGCATCGGTGGCTTCGGCCCGGATCTCGCCTGCCGGGACGGGGTTCAGTGGCCTGACGCTCCAGTTGCCATTGGCATCGGCCGTGGTGGTGCCGATCACATTGCCGTTGGCGTCCCTGACTACCACGGTGGCGCCCGGTTCTGCGGTGCCACTGATGGGGTCGGTGGTCCCGGCCTTGCCAGGGTTGGTCATGTCGATGGCGGTGCTGGTGTCGATGGTGAAGGTTTCACCTTGCGTGCCATTCATGAAAGGGGTGTAGCGGCCATCGGGCAGGGGGCCTGGCACGGTGTAGCTGTAGTTGCCGTTGGCGTCGGTGTTGGCCGTGCCGCTGTAGATGGTGTTGCCGCTGGCGTCCTTGATGACGACATCTACAGTGCTGTTGGGCGCACCTTTGCCATTGATCACCAGGTTGTTGTTTTGCTTGGTGATGTTGTCGCTGTTCGAATTGCCGCTGTCGCTGCTGCTGCTGAGATCGCCGCCAGCAGGCGTTGCGGACAGATTGACCCCGTAATCCTGGATGGCGGTGGCGCGGGTGCCGCCGGTGCCGGTGACGCTGCCGTTGACGATGGTGTCGCTGTCGGCCAGCAGGTCGGCAGCAGGCACGCTGACGCTGAAGCTGCCATCGGCCGCTGCGGTGCCGGTGAAGCTCTTGCCGTTGACCACCAGGCTCACCACATCGCCTGCGGCGTATTTGCCACCGACTTTGCCGGTGAGGGTGATGGCGCCGTTGCTTTCTGCGACGCTGATGATGTTGTCGTTGGTGACCGCATTGATGAACAAGGAGGTCTGGGTGGGGGTGTTGCCCGCTTCGACCGTATAGTCCTGCTCGGCGGTGGCCCTGTCGCCACCGGTACCGGTCACGCTGGCCTCGACCTTGGTGTCGGCATCGGTCCGGAGCTCGGTCATGGAGACGGGGATGCTGAAGCCGCCATTGGAAGCCACGACGCCGGTGTAGGTCCTACCGTTGAGGCTCAGGGTCACAAGATCGCCTGCAGCGTATGCACCATTGACCTTGCCGGTCACGTTGTAAGTGCTGACGCCTTGCTCGCTGAGGGTCAGCACATTGTCTGGCGTGATCGGGTCGAGCGTCAGCGCGGTTTTTTGGCTGGTGCCGTTGTTCGCGCTTTCGATCCCGTAATCCTGGATGGCGGTGGCGCGGGTGCCGCCAGTGCCGGTGACGCTGCCTTCGACGGTGGTGTCGCTGTCGGCCAGCAGGTCGGCAGCAGGCACGCTGACGGTGAAGCTGCCATCGGCTGCTGCGGTGCCGGTGAAGGTCTTGCCGTTGACCAACAGGCTCACGACATCGCCTGCGGCGAATCTGCCGCCGACTTTGCCGGTGAGGGTGATGGCGCCGTTGCTTTCTGCGGCGCTGATGATGTTGTCGGTGGTGACCGCATTGATGAACAAGGAGGTCTGGGTGGGGGTGTTGCCCGCTTCGACCGTGTAGTCCTGCTCAGCAGTGGCCCGGTCGCCACCGGTGCCGGTGATGCTGCCCTCGACCTTGGTATCGGCATCGGTCCGGAGGTCGGTCATGGAGACGGGGATGCTGAAGCTGCCATTGGCAGCCACGACGCCGGTGTAGGTCCTTCCGTTGAGGCTCAGGGTCACAAGATCGCCTGCAGCGTATGCGCCATTGACCTTGCCGGTCACGTTGTAAGTGCTGGCGCCTTGCTCGCTGAGGGTCAGCACATTGTCTGGCGTGATGGGGTCGATGGTCAGCGCAGTTTTCTGGCTGCCGTTGTTGCTGTCGCGGTCGGCGGCGGTGTTGCCAGCGGCATCGGTGGCTTCGGCCCGGATCTCGCCTGCCGGGACGGGGTTCAGTGGCCTGACGCTCCAGTTGCCATTGCCATCGGCTGTGGTAGTGCCGATCACATTGCCGTTGGCATCCTTGATCACCACGGTGGCGCCCGGTTCGGCGGTGCCACTGATGGGGTCGGTGGTCCCGGCCTTGCCAGGGTTGGTCATGTCGATGGCGGTACTGGTGTCGATGGTGAAGGTTTCACCTTGCGTGCCATTCATGAAAGGGGTGTAGCGGCCATCGGGCAGGGGGCCGGGCACGGTGTAGCTGTAGTTGCCGTTGGCGTCGGTGTTGGCCGTACCGCTGTAGATGGTGTTGCCGCTGGCGTCCTTGATGACGACATCGACAGTGCTGTTGGGCGCACCTTGGCCATTGATCACCAGGTTGTTGTTTTGCTTGGTGATGTTGTCGCTGTTCGAATTGCCACTGTCGCTGCCATTGTTGAGATCGCCGCGAGCAGCTTTGCTCTGGTCGCCCTCGCTGGGGTTGTTGCGCTCGCTTGCAGCCGCACTGCTGGCGTCCTTTCTGTTGTTTCTGATCAGGTACCCGGCTGCTGCACCGGCACCGATCAGGCCCAGTGCGCCCAGCCAGGGAAACCCTGCGATCGCGCCCGCTGCCGTACCCGCTGCTGCAGGCAGCAGCCCCCAGGGCGTGACCTGCGCTCCACCCAGCGCGACGTTGACCGCCTGGCCTCCTTCGGCCAGCTCCGGGATCAGGCCCGGCACCCGAGGGTCTTCGGGGATGTATTCGTAGAAGGCGCCGTTTTCTGCCTGCCCGATCACGCCGTTGTAGC
>JACCDT010476534.1_pt1 | contig 23126 bp, 27 predicted proteins | sample 7446291 | NCBI WGS metagenome assembly JACCDT01 (sample SAMN15323446, study PRJNA562643) | freshwater metagenome | isolation source: river surface water | place: USA:Blue River Watershed | collected 2017-08-17 | reverse complement strand
CGTCAAGGAACCGGTCTACAAGACCCAGTTCCTCCACCGCTTCTCCGCCGCCGTCACGCCGACCGTCGTGGCCGCCGGCTCGTTCCCGTCCGCGGGCTCGAAGATCGCCCTCTCGGCCGCGCAGTCGAGCAAGGCGATGCAGCCGTTCGGTCTCGGCCTCACGGCCGGCGACATCAGCCTCGACGACACGAACGACCGCATCAACCTGCAGCCGGGCGTGTACGAGGTCGAGATCAGCCTGCAGCTGGTCGAGGCCGGCACCGACTCCGACTTCGGGGTGGCGATCACGCAGGCCGCGGCGGCCACGCCCGACCTGGAGCTCGACGCCGTGCTCGGCGCGGTGGCGCTGTCGGCCTCGAGCCCCCACTTCCACACCAAGGTCTTCCTGACCGTCACGAGCGCCCGCGTGCTCGAACTGCACGTCGCGTGGCACACGGCCTCAGCGACGGGCACGATCCGTCCCGGGTCGTTCCTGCAGATCAAGCGCCTCGGTAACGTCGAATGACCCCACAGCGCGCCGCGTCCCCTTTCCGCGGCGCATCCCGCCAGCCTCGACCACTGGCGGCGTGACTGCGATTCGTCTAACTGGAGTCGTCCCCAGTTCGGTAGGTCCCGGCCCACAGGTCGGGGGTGTCGGTTCGAGTCCGACATCGCAGTCACACCTCTTCCACCGCGCCCAGCGGTTCATCTGGGCACGACATAGTCCCCCAAGCCGAGAAGTCCCCAGCCCGCTACGGCGGAGAACTGGAGCTCGACGACGACAGCAAGGTGGCGGTCGGAAACCCCTGTTTCCTGCAACCCCACGCCTCTCCGTGACCGGCCGCAGAGCTCCTGACGGCGCGCTCAAAGAGGTACTTAGGAGATTCATCCCATGGCGGATGATGCGATTCTCTCTCGTCCGGGCGGCATCAACCTCGACTACTCCCCCGAGGCCGATGCGTCGTCCCTGTTCCTCAAGGTCTTCGCCAACGAAGTGCTCGCCGCTTTCGACGAGTACAACGTGATGGCGAAGCTCATGGAGTCTCGACAGCTCCAGCGCGGCGCCAAGTCGGCGCAGTTCCTCGTGACCGGCCGTGCCTCTGCGGCGGGTCTGCTTCCCACTGGTAACGTCGGCGGTGCCGGTGCGGGCGGTTCGATCACGAACATCCTGCAGGACACGGCCTACATGAACCAGATTCGCGGCGCCGAGAAGGAAGTCTTCCTCGACGGCCCGATCATCAGCCCCACGATGATCACGGAGTTCGACGAGATCCGCAGCCAGTTCGATGTCCGGGCCAGCCACGCGGCTGAACTCGGGCGCGGCGTGGCCGAGGAGTTCGACATCCGCGGTCTGCTCATGCTGGCCAACGGTGCCCGCGCGGCTTCGCTGATCACGGCGACGGCGCCGGACAACGACCGGGCCGGTACCCGCATCGTGGACGCGGACTTCAACTCGAACGGTGCGTCCATCGTGGCGACGCTGTTCCGGCTGAAACGCGCCCTCGACGCGAAGTACGTCCCGCAGATGGACCGTCACGTCATCATCACCCCGGAGGCCGCGTCGAACCTGGCGCAGCAGACGGACGTGCTGAACCGTGACTGGGTCGCCGGCGCGAACGGTGACTTCGCCGATGGCACGGTCTTCCGTGTCGCCGGCTTCCAGCTGCACGTCTCGAACCGCCTCAAGTCCGCGGACAACACCTCGGGCCTGGGCGACCTGTCGGTGGGCAACCGCTCCGGGTGCCTGAACGTGTACTCGGGCTCGACGGCCCCTGCCAACGCCAACGGCGGCGGCGCGGTCTCGGCCGGCGTGTACAGCAACACGGTGGCCCTCGCGTTCCACCGGAGCGCTGTCGGCGTGGTGTCCTCGATCGGCATGTCGCTCGAGAGCGAGTACATGATCGAGTACCAGTCGACCCTGCTCCTCGCGAAGAAGCTGTGCGGCGTTTCCTGGCTCCGCCCGGAAGCCTGTGTCGAAATTACTGATTCCTGAACAATCAGTAGGGGCCGCCGTGGTCATTCGATCACGGCGGCTTTTCACTTTCCCTGAAACCTCCGATACTATGAATTGCCGGCACTGTCAGCGGACGATCGCGCCCGAGAAGCGCGCCGATACGAAATACTGTGCTCCGAAGTGCCGTGATGCTGCCTGGCAGGCGCGAAATCTTGAACACACGCGCCGACTGGCGGCGATGCGCCAGGCCAAACACCGCGCCAAAGTGGGCCCCGGTGTTGTGCAGAAAAGGAACCGGTGGAGCAAATACCGCTGCACGCCCGAGGACTTCGAACACATGCTGTCGATGCAAGACGGGCTATGCCCGGTCTGCGACCAGCCCGGCCCGGACTGCGTCGACCACGACCACGCTACCGGACGAATCCGCGGTGTCCTGCACCGCCTTTGCAACTCGGCCCTCGGCCAGCTGCATGACAGCCCCGCCAATCTCCGCCGCGCCGCGGCTTACATCGAACTGAACGCACTCTAATGGCCAGCCGGCTTAGTGAACTTGAGGCAGTGAATACCATCCTGCGCCTCCTCGGCCGCCGGCCCGTCAACTCCCTGGCCGCCGCGGACCTGACGCCGGACGCTGCCTTCGCGCTGGCCGAGCTCCAGTACGTGAACCGCGCGGTCCAGCTCGTCGGCTGGCACTGGAACAGCGAGCGCTCCGTCGAGCTCACCAAGGACGGCGACAACCGGGTCCCCCTGACCGACGACATCGCCCGCATCGACAACGCGAAGCGCGCCGGCTGGCGCACGCTCGGCGTCGACCTGACCATGCGCGCGCGGTCCGACGGCCTGATGTACCTCTGGGACAAGAACGCCCAGGCGGCCGGGCGCGACCCGTTCGATTTCAGCGCCCACGACAAGGTGCGGGTCGACCTGGTCCGGCTCCTCGACTTCGACGAGACCCCCGACTCCTTCCGCCACTACGTCACGATCAAGGCGGGACGGATGGTCCAGGCCCGCATCATCTCGGACCCGTCCCTCTACCGGTTCTCCGCTGACGATGAGGCCCGGGCCCAGCAGGTCCTGGCGAAGGAAGAGCTCGACACGTCGGACGCCAACGCCCTCACGCGCTCGTGGATCGGCCGGCGCCAGTCCCCGCTCAACCGCCTCGAGTCGATCTGATGGCCCTCATCGAGATCCCGGTCGCGAACCTGCTTGGCGGCGTGAGCCAGCAACCGGCGGCGAACCGTACCCCGGGCCAGCTCGAGGGCGTCGACAACGCCATCCTCCACGTCGTCAACGGGGCCGGCAAGCGTCCCGGCACGCGACACCTCGACCGCCTCCTCACCGGCCAGGAGTCGGTCCTCGCGACCCACTTCACGAACCGGGATGAGACCGAGCGGTACCTGTTCCTGATCGGGGAGCGGCGCCTGCGCGTGTTCGACGCGACCGACGGGACCGAGTTCCCGGTCCGGGTCAACGGGTCCAGCACGGCCGCCGGCCGGGGCGAGACGAGCTCGGGGGCGCCCCTGAACTACCTGGATCCGCGCACGCCCGATGGCGTGGTCGACCAGGACGAGGACTTCGTGATCGGCGCGGGCGACTGGCTGTCCGTCGCCGGGAACAGCGCCACCTCCTACGTGAGCGGGCGCGGGCCGTTCAAGTTCGGGCGCCGGCAGAGCATCAGCTCGGTCACCGCCGACACGGTTGCGCTGGTCGGGAACGGGGCCGTCTCGAGCGTCAGCGACATCTACCAGACCTTCGGGGTGTTCGCGATCCGGAACCTCCTGACGGTCTACGCCAAGAAGAACTCGGCCGCGATCAACGACTTCGAGCTCACGCTGTCGGACGGCACGGTCACCGACTACGCCGGGGCGCGCTTCGACGTCTCCTCCGGGGGCGTGATCACGGTGGGGGCGCTGGTCACGACCGGCGCGAGCAACGTCACGGCCGAGGTCGAGGACGCCGGGAACGGCTGGTACCGCTGCACGGTCCGCGTGCTCGCGGCCGCCGGCCTCCCGCCGCCGGGCGACCTGATCGCTGGCGAGGCCCGGCGTGTCCGGATCCGGTTCCACACCAACGCCGCGACCCCCGAGAGCAAGAACCTCCTGCTGTTCGGCTGCCGCTGCTACGACAACGTCCTCGCGAGCGAGCCGGTCCCGCCGTACATCTACGACCGCTTCGACCTGATCCGCCCGCTGACCATCGCGGACACGACCCTCCTCCTGAACACCGAGGTCACGGTCGGGGCCCTGACGGGGACCACGCCGACCTCCACGACCTTCGGGATCGTGTTCGTGAAGACGGCCGGCTTCGAGGACGTCGACTACACGGTCTCCCTGCGCAACTCCGGCGGCACGACGCGGAGCTACACCCACACCCCGGCGACCCTCGCCGACGCGAACAGCGAGGCTATCGCGGCCGCGCTCGTCGCCCTGATCAACGCCGACCCCTACTACGTCGCGACCACGACGACCGGCGTGAACTCGACGATCCGGATCGTCAGCGGGACCGAGACCCTGGCGACGATCGAGGTCAACGACTCCCGCGGGGACAGCCTGATGATCGGGTTCGTGAGCCCGACCGGGCGCGTCCAGCGCTTCACCGACCTGCCTCTCGACATCGGCGCGAGCTCGGCCTACGTCACGGTCTCCGGCTCCCCCGAGGACTCGGTCGACGACTACTACGTCCGGTTCGCCCTCAACCCGGGCAGCACGTCCGGGGCCCGGGGCTTCTGGTCCGAGGCGGCCCAGCCCGGGATTGGCCTGTCCCTCCCGGCCACGAGCCTGCCCCTGCGCGTCCGTCGCCTGCAGGATGACGCGGCCGGCACGATCACCGGCACGCCCAGCGCGATCTACTTCGACGTCGGGGAGATCGACTGGGATGACCGCCTGGTCGGCGACGACGACACCAACCCGGCCCCCGGCTTCATCGGCCAGAAGATCCGGGACATCTTCCAGTACCGGGGACGCCTCGGCTTCCTCGCGGCCGAGAAGGTCATCCTCTCCGAGACGTCGGAGCTGTTCAACTTCTGGCGCTCGACGACCCTCAGCCTGCCGGACACCGACCCGATCGAGGTCACCGCGGGCACGCGGGACGTCGCGACCCTGTGGAACGCTGCGGCCACGGCGGACGCCCTCGTGGTGGCCGGCGAGCGGAGCCAGTTCAGCCTCCTCGGCGACCCGAACCTGACGCCCAGCACGGCCCAGCTGGCGGCCCTGCGGTCCTTCGAGGTCTCGATCCACTGCCGGCCCGTCGACGCCGGGCGGGGCGCGGTCTTCGCGCGGCCGCTGGGCCCGTTCTCGGGCCTGCTCGAGTTCAGCCTCCTGCAGGACGATGCGACGTTCCGCGTCGACGACGTGTTCCAGCAGGCGCCGCGGTACGTGGAGGGCGACCTCGTCCAGCTGGCCCATTCCAGCCTGGCCGGCCTCACCGTCGCCCGGGCCGCGGACCCGACCGTGCTCTACGTCCACCAGTCGTTCTTCGACGACCAGGAGAACCGGCTGCAGTCGGCCCCCCACCGCTGGCTGTTCGCGCCCGACACGGCCATCCGCGGGGTCGGCTTCCTCGAGTCCGAGCTCCGCCTGGTCGTGGAGCGAGACGAGGGCTGGTTCCTGGAGACCCTGGACGTCTCCCCGACCATCGACGAGGACGGGACCCCGCGCGTCTACCTGGACCGCCGGGTCGACGAGACCCAGGCCGTGGTGTCCTACGACGGGGGCACTGACACGACCACCATCGGCCTGCCCTACGACCTGGACCCGGACGCCGAGTACGTCGTGATCGACCGGAGCTCAGGCCTCGCCGTGACCGTGACCGGTCAGGGAACGGATTACCTGGAGGTCCACGGGGAGCTCGAGTCGGTCTACGCCGGCGAGGCCTTCACGATGCGCCTGACGCTCACCGAGCCGGTGCTGCAGGCGCCCGGCCCCCGGGGCGGGATCATCCCCCGGACGGGCCGCCCGCTCGACGTCCACCGTCTCTACCTCTACGTGGCGGAAACCGCCTTCCTGGAGGTACACGTCGCCCCCGACCTCCGGACCACGTCGGTCGAGGAGTTCAGCTCGGCCGGGCTCGGCACGGGCCTACTCCTGGCCGGCGAGCTCGGGGTCTACACGGGGGACGCGGACTTCGCGATCCTCGGCCTGTCGACCGAGCTCGAAGTCTCGATCGTCAACGACTCCCCGTTCCCGAGCTTCATTCAGAGCGCTCGGTGGGAAATCCTCAACCAACAGAGAACCAGCTTCGCCTGATGCTCACCGTCGCCCCCACTCGCCTCGAGGACCTGGGCCCCGTCGCCGCGGACATGCGGCCCGAGGACCGGGCAGAGGTGCAGGCCGCCAGCGGATGCAGCCCGCTCGAAGCCCTGCAGTTCGGGCTTGCCACGAGCGTCGAGTGCGCGACCGTCCACGCCCCTCGCGGGCCGATCGCGATCTTCGGCGTGGTGCCTAGCGTCGCCGGCAACACCAGGATCGGCTCGCCGTGGATGCTCGGAACGCCGGGCATCACGGGGCACTGGTTCGAGTTCGCCCGCCGATCCCGCGACGAGTTCCACGCCATGCGCCAGCGCTGGGACCGCCTCGAGAACCACGTCGACGACCGGAACGAGCTGCACAAGCGCTGGCTCCGGTGGCTCGGCTTCGAGTTCACCGAGCTCATCGAACACTTCGGCGTCGAGCGCCGCCCCTTCTGGAGATTCACTTTTCATGTGTGACCCTGTCACTATGACTGTCCTTGCGGTGACGGCCACCGCGGCCGGCGTGGCCCAGGACCAGCAAGCCGCCAACACGGCCAACAAGTACGAGAAGGTCGCCTACGGTCAGCGCAAGGACGCGGCCCTGCAGACCCAGCAGCAGCTCCGCGAGCGCGAGTTCCAGGAGCGGGCGAAGGCCGCCCAAGACATCCGCGCCGTGACCACCCAGGCCCGAGCGGCCGCGGCGACCGCGCGGCTCTCCGCCGCCGAGAGCGGAACCGGGGGCGCCTCCGTCGACGCCCTGCTCGCGGACTTCCGCCGGGGCGAGCTCGTCAACCGGGGCCTCGGGGGCGACAACCTAGCCGCGCTCGCGGCCCAGATCCGCGCCGAGCAGACCGCCGCCGGGCGCATCGAGGCCAAGCGCAAGCACCAGGGCCCGCTCGACTCCACGCTCGGGATCGTCGCCAGCGGCCTCCAGGTCGCGGGCGCTGGCATGACCGCGTACAACTCGACGCCGAAACCGAAGTAATGGTACGCCGTCGTTCGCAGCAGGAGTCCCTCCGCGAGGCCCTGGCCCTTCGGCCCCAGGCCAACCCGACCGGCGGGCCGGCGGACACGGTCGCCGCCCCCGACTCGCGCATCTTTGACTTCGCCCCCATCAGCCAGGCGGTCCAGGGTTTCCTGGCCGAGAAGGCGCGCAAGGATGCGGAGAAGAAGATCCAGGACGGCGAGCGCTGGGCGGTCGAAAACCCCCTGCTCGTCGCCGACATCGAGCGCGACCTGGCCGAGATCAAGGACGCGAAGGAGCGGGCCGACTCGGCCAAGCGCACGTTCGCCGACCTGCAGCGCCAGGGCCTGATGCCGCCCGCCGCGGACCCGTGGTGGCAGGTCGGCTACGCCCGCGCGGCAGGGCGCCAGCTCGCCGCCGACTACCGAAACCGCCTCTTCACGCGGATGCAGGAGGTCTCGACGGTCCGCGGCCAGCACGGCCCGACGGCAGCGCCGGACCTCGAGGCCATCATGGCCGAGGAGTGGGAGGCCGTCGGCCAGGCCCCCGCGGTCCAGAACTTCTACGGGGGCCAGGAGGCCCTGGCGATCAAGAGCCAGGCCGATGAGGAGTTCCGCGCGAAGGCGGCCCTCCAGCGGGCCGAGGCCCAGGAGCGCGACTACCAGGACATGCTCAAGACGGAGATCGGGGGTCGGTTCGACCAGCTCCTCGCGTCCAACCCCGTCGTCACCTCCGAGACCCTGGCCCCGATCACCCAGTACCTGACCGAAGAGGTCCGGGGCCACAACGTCCTGAACCCGCGCGAGCTGGTCATGGACGCCCTCGAGCTCTCGATCCAGCGCCTGTCGTCGGTCGACCCGGATGAGGCGACCCGCGCGGTCCACGCCGCCCAGGACCTCGTGGTCGGGGACCTGCGCCTGGGCGACGACCGCGGCCCCGTGGGGATGCGCCTCCAGGAGCTGACCCAGCGCGTCCGCGACCAGGCTCGCGAGGCGGTGGTGCGCGACCTGCAGCTCGAGGAGAGTCAGCGCCGCAAGGCCGTCCAGGACGCCGAGGCCGACTACCTGCCGATCCTCCTCGCCGCGAAGCGCGACGGGCAGAGCCTGACCGAGATCGCCCGCCGGCTCGAGACCCAGTACCTCGAGGACGATGCCAGCGCGAACCGGTTCGGGGGGCGCGGGGCCTTCGCCGTCGAGGCGCTGCAGGCGGCCGTCACCCAGCTCGACGCCGCGCGCAAGAGCGACCGCGGCCTCCTCGACCGCTTCAACGTCCTTCTCGCTGACGGCGACCTGGACGGGGCCGAGGCCCTGATCCGGAGCGGGATGGGCACCGGCTCCGTGACCGGCGAAGACTACGCCCAGGCCATGGGCGCCCTGGGCCAGCGCCGGGACATCAGCCCCTTCCTGGAGGAGAGCGGCCTGTACCAGGCCGTCAAGGGCCGGTACGCCCAGGCGAAGCCGTCCGGGCTGATCGACGACGTCCAGCAGCAGATCGACGATGACGTCCTCGACCGCCAGCGCCGACTCGAGCGCGACTTCGCCGTGTTCGTCCGCTCGACGACCGGGAAGCCGAACCGCGAGGACCTGCACCGCGCGTGGCTCGCGGAGCGCGAGGCCGCCGACCTGGGCGAGATCCGCGCCAAGAGCCAGGAGCTCAAGACCCGGGGCGAGCAGACTGTCCGGGACATCCGGAGCCGGCTGACACGGTTCCAGGACGCCGGCGACCTGATCGACCAGGCCGAGCGCGAGGGCACGCTCCCCGTCCTCGAAGCCCAGGCCCTGCGCGAGGAGGCCGCCAAGGCCATCGCCGGCCGCGAGCGGTTCTTCACGTCGCCCGCCTACCAGGACGCCGAGGCGGAGATCGACCGCCAGTTCGCCGCGCTGGCCGGCGGGGCCGCGCCCGACGCCGCACAGCTGACCGCCCAGCGCCTGGCCCACCAGGAGCTCCGGGACCGGTTCGAGGTCGGCCTGGACGCGCTCCTGAACGACCCGGCCGCGAGCCCGGCGACGTTCGACGCCCGCGCCCGTAGCCTCGTCCGCGCCACCCTCACCGAGCTCGGGGACCAGCTGTTCCCGGCCGGCCGGAAGGCCATGGAGAAGGCGGCCCAGGCGGGCGCCGACGCCGAGGGCGTGCTGGCCGCGCCGGCCGCGCTCGCCGAAGACCAGCTCCGCGCCCAGAACCTAGCCGCCGTCTTCGCCGACCCCCGGGGCCGGGAGCGGTTCAGCGCCTCCAGCGAGCTCCTACCCAAGGACCCCGCCGTTCCCGAGGTCTTCTACGACACCGCGGCGAAGTGGATGTCCGGTCTGGACCCGATCTTCGGGCGCAAGATGACCCAGGCGGACATCGAGCACGTCACGATCCGCGCGGCCCGCTCGGTTCTGACGAACCCGACCCTGGCCCCCGAGCTCCGCCAGCAGGCCATCGGGAACATGCTGTCCACGGTCGGCGTCGACCCCCTGCAGGTCCTGGCCGACAAGGTGACCTTCGAGGTCTCGGACGCCGAGCGGAACGAGGCCCAGGCCCGGCTCGCGACCCTGCGCGCCTGGGGCGGCGGCCTGGAGCCCCACCAGCCCGGGTTCGCCGAGATCGGCTCCCCGTGGAAGGCCGAGCGGGAGGAGCTCGAGCGCCTGCTCGCCGCCGGCCCGATGACGGTCGACATGACCGGCCACCAGTGGGCCCCCTACACGACGCCGTTCTTCCGATCCGTCCAGGCCCTCGAGGCCTTCCAGCACGACCCGGCCTACCCCGAGTTCCTGGCCCGGATCGGGATCGAGGCGGACGATGACGACCAGGTCGAGGCGTGGGTCACGGCCCAGCTCTCGGCCATCACCCGTGTCAACCCGTAACGCATGCCCCGCACCTACTCTCTCGGCGAGCTGCAGCAGCGGCAACGCGACCAGGCACGCCTGGCCCGCCCCGCCATCCTCGCCGGCTCCAGTCCGGCCGAGCCCGAAGACCTCGGCGCGCTTGACACGGCCCGGGACATCATCGCCGCCCCGCTCCGCGGGATCGAGGGGGCTGTCCAGGATATCTACGGCCTGGCCGACACGCTCGCCTTCGACGCCCTCCCCGACTACGAGGAGCGCCTGCTGGGCGAGTCCCGGACACGCGTGGGTGGCCTGATCGAGGGCGTCAGCAACTTCGCCGTCGGCTTCGCCGCGGCCGGCTTCGTCCCGCTCGGCTGGACCGCCAAGCTCGGCCGCCTGTCTGGCGTGGCCCGCGCGGCCGCCCGTGGCGCGGTCGCGGACTTCGCCGTGTTCGACGGGCACGAGGAGCGCCTGTCCAACCTCGTCCAGTCCTTCCCCGTCCTGCAGAACCCGATCACCGAGTTCCTGGCCGCCGACGAGGGCGACGCGGAGCTCGAGGGCCGGTTCAAGAACGCGCTCGAGGGCCTGGGCATCGGCACGCTCACCGACGCCCTGATCGGCTCCGTCAAGGCCCTGCGGGCCGGGCGGAAGGCCCGCGCCGCCGGCAAGACCGCCGAGGAGGTCGAGGCGGCCATGGACAAGGTCGCGCCCCCGGAGGAGATCGAGGCGGCCTACCACCGGGCCGGCGCGTTCGGCGAAACTGCCGACGAGGCCCTTCCTTCGGCAGAAAAGCCGATCGGTGACCCGAGCCGCCCGGAGGCTGCGGAGGCGGTGCTCCCGCCGGCCGAGCCGCTACCGGCCGCAGCCACGGGCACCGCCCGGTCCGCCGAGCTCCTGCAGACCATGGGCCTCTCGGCCGACCAGGCCCGCGAGCTCATGGAGGGCGTGGAGCGCCGCCGGGCCCCGGTCGCTGTCGGCCCGACCCAGCTCGAGGGTCTGCCCGAGCTCGACCCCCGCGTGAACCCGCGCCGCCTCACCGAGGCCGAGCGCGTGGCCCAGGGGATGCAGAAGACCGACCTGAACCTGTCCCAGTACACCGGGCCGGGCGGCGGCCTCCAGCTCCTGCGCGTGATGGAGCAGGTCCTCGAGCCGCTCAAGGGCCTGGGCGACGCGAGCAAGCGGACCCTCGGCCAGCAGGAAGAGGCCGGGCTCAAGGAGCTCGCCGACATGGTCGGGGAGCAGAACCCGCACCGCCTGATGATCGCCCTGCAGAAGGACGTGCAGGAGCTGCCGGCCCTGAACCGGCGCGTCCTCGCGTACAAGACGGCCCTGCAGGCCTACGGGGACCACGTCTACAAAGCCGCCGACAAGGCGTTCAAGGTCGACGGGACCGAGAAGGACATCCTCGAGGCGGTCGACGGCCTGCGCACGCTGGCCGAGATGGAGCTGGGCGTGAAATCCCTCCTCGGCGAGCAGGGCCGCGGCCTCGGCGCCAACCGGATCCCGACCCGCTTCAAGACCGACCTCTTCGACCGGGCCGCGATCGACGAGGCCCTGCACGAGGTCGGCGGCCGCAAGCGGGCCCTCGACATGCTCGAGAAGTACCGCACGCTCTGGAACTCGACCGATGACTCGGTGGCCCGGACCGCGAAGGTCGTCGACCTGGCCAAGGGCTTCTCCGGCCGCCGGGCCATGGGGATGCTGAACGAGTACTGGTACAACTCGCTCCTCGGTCGCCCAACGACCGCCGTCGTCAACGCGGCGTCGAACGGCCTGATGGCCGTCTACCGCCCGCTCGAGCTCATCGCCGGCGGGGCCATCACCGGCAAGGCCCCGGTCATCGCCGACGGGGTCCGCGAGCTCCAGGCCCTGGTGTCGTCGGCCGGCGAATCGTGGCGCGCGACGGCCGCGGCCCTGCGCGGGGGCGGGCAGGTGCTTGACCCGAAGGCCCTCATCTCCGACCTCCACGACATCACGAAGGGCGCGATCGGCCCGGAGGGATTCGGCGTCGCGGCAGACACCGTCCACGGTCAGGCCCTGACCTGGCTCGGCCGCCTGGTCCGCATGCCGTCCACCGTGCTCACCGCGACGGACCAGTTCTTCCAGCAGCTGAACTACCGCGCCGTCGCCCGGGCCCAGCTCACGAAGGAGGCGCTGGCCCAGGGGGTCCCGGTCGACCAGGTCGGCGGGGTCGTCACGGCCGAGCTCGACAAGCTGATCTACCGCGGCCAGGCCTACGGCACGGCCCAGCTCTACGCGAAGGGTGTGGACGAGGCGGCCCGGAACGGCCTGCGCGCGAAGACCGCGGTCGACGACTACGCCCGCGAGTACGTCCGGAAGGCGCTAGAGACCCCGGAACACGCCCGCCTGTCGAGTCTCGGCCAGATCGCCCAGCGGCGCGCACAAGAGGCGACCTTCTCGGCGCCCCTACAGCCGGGCACGCTCGGCTACCGCTACCAGGAGATGGTCCTGAACCATCCGCTCCTGCGCCTGGTGACGCCGTTCGTCCGCACCCCGCTGAACATCCTCGGCGCCGCGGCCGACCGCACGGTCCGCGGGACCGCCGGCCTGGCCCACGTCCTGGCGGCGAGGAAGTTCCCGGGGCTGGCCCAGAGCCTGGAGAACAGCCGGAACATCATGGTCAAGGACATGCTGTCCGGGGACCCGCGGCGCAAGGCCGACGCCCTCGGGCGGTGGACGCTCGGCATGAGCACGACCGCGGCCATCCTGACGTTCGCCGCGACCGAGGCCGAGGACGGGATGCCGCTGATCACGGGCTTCGGCCCGTCGGACCGCGAGACCCGCCAGCTCCTCGAGGCCAGCGGGTGGCAGCAGTATTCGATCCGCGTCGGGGACCGGTACGTGTCCTACGGCCGACTCGACCCGTTCGCGACGATCCTTGGGACCGCGGCCGACATGGTCAACTACGTCAAGTTCGCCGCCGCCGAGGACCAGGGGCTGGTCGAGGACGTGACCTACGGGTTCGCTGTCTCGATGGCTCAGAACTTCACGAACAAGAGCTACCTGGCCGGCCTCGCCAACTTCTTCGAGATGATGCACGACCCCCAGCGCTCGTTCGGCCGTTGGGCCAACACGCTCGCGGGCTCGTTCGTCCCGGGCCAGGCCGCGGCCGCGACGGCGGCGGTCGACCCCAACTTCCGCGACGTCCGCTCCATGCTCGACGCGATGAAGGCCCGCCTGCCGGGCCTCAGCGACAACCTCCCGCCGATGCGGAACGTGCTGGGCGAGCCAGTCCGCCGCGCGAAGTCCCTCGGGTCCGACACGTCCTCGGTCGCCAACGCCTTCGTCCCGATCCTCTACCGCGAGGTCTCCGACGACGTGATCCTCAAGGAGTTCACGAAGCTCGGACACGGCTTCACGCCGCCCAAGCGCCAGCGGGGCGGGCTCGACCTCTCGACCGTCGTGAACGACAAGGGCCGAAACGTCTTCGACCGCTGGCTCGAGCTCCACGGATCGGTCACGCTGGGCGCCCGCGGCAACCTCCGCAAGGCCCTCCGCAAGCTCATCGAGTCCCCCGCCTACCGCAAGATCCCGGCGGCCTCGACGGACGCGATTCAGAGCCCGCGCATCGGCATGGTCCAGGCGGTCATCGACGACTACCGGGCCGAGGCGTGGCGCCAGGTCCTCCGCGAGTTCCCCGCGCTCGGCGAGGCCGAGAAGCAGCGTGTCGCCAGCAAGGCGGCCCTGCGCCGCGGGCAGGAGACGCGGCCCCAACTCCTCCAGGCCCTCCAGCCCCGGCAGTAACCCATGGCGTTCAGCACCGAGACCTTCACCGGCGTGATGGGCCAGCAGGTCTACCCGTTCACGACCCTCGCGTTCCTCTCGAGCGAGCACCTGGCCGTGACGGTCGACGGCACGGCGACGACGTTCACCGTCAACGCGGCCCGGACCCAGATCACGATCACCGGCGTCACGATCGTCGGTGGGGAGTCCATCCTCGTCACGCGCACCACGCCGCGGACCGAGGCCGGGCGCCTGGTCAACTTCCAGGACCTCTCGCACGTCCGGCAGTCGGACCTCGACACCAGCTCGAGACAACTGCTGTACATCATCCAGGAGGCGCTGGACTTCGTGGCCGCGGCGACCTGCCTGGGCCTGAACGACATCACGTCCCAGTGGGACGCGACGAGCCTCAAGATCACGAACGTCGCCAACGGCAGCGCGGCATCGGACGGCGTCAACAAGGGCCAGCTCGACGCCGTGAGCGTGGCGGCCGGCAACCTCCCGGCGGTCACGTCGGCCGACAACGACAAGAGCCTGTTCGTCGTCTCGGGCGCGTGGGCCATCCGCACCCCGAGCCAGGCGCGGACGCACCTGGGGCTCGGCACGGCGGCCCTGCTGACGGCGGGGACCGGCGCGAACCAGGTCCCCCAGCTGGACGGGTCGGCGCGCTACCCGAGCAACGACGGGCGGAACATCGACCTGGCGAACAACGCCACGCTCGGGCTCCGCTACCGGAGCACGATCGGGCGCGTGGTGCAGAGCACGGAGCAGACTCCGGCCACGGACGCGACGTCGACCTACAGCCAGACCGCGGGCAGTCGCCTGACTCCGGGCACGCTCACGGCCCTCGACAACTCGAGCGACATCGTCGTAGACAACACCGGGAAGAAGGTCACGCTCTCGGCCGGCACCTGGGAGATCGAGTACCAGATCCGCGCGCACAACCAGAACGGGACCGACGGCAACGTCCAGGACATCCGCATCAAGGTCACGAACGACGACGACACGTCCGGCCAGACCGTGTACGACACCGAGCACGACCGGGTCGGCGTCGAGTCCCCGGGACCAGCCGTGAGCCGGGTGCAGTTCACCTACAGCCAGATCCTACTCCTCAAGCTGCCGTCGGGCGGGACGATCGTCCTGCGCGCGGTGAACGAGGACGGGGCCGACATCCGCATCTCCAGCACGACGCTCGTGTTCCGCAAGGTCAGCAGCTCCACGACGTAACCATGGCTGAGTCCTTCCTCGAGTTCACGGGCTCTCGCGGGCGCGGCCCCTACCCGTTCCACAGCCTCGACTTCCTCTCGGCGTCGCACCTGTCGGCGACGGTCGACGACGTCCCGGTCTCGGCCACGTTCGACACGGACCGGCGCGAAGCGACGCTGGCGGCTACGCCGGCTGCGACGGCGGTCGTGCGCATCCTCCGGACCACGCCCCGAACGGCCGCCGGGCGCCTGACGCAGTTCCTGTCGCTCGCCGACGGCGCGGCCGGACTGACGGGCGACCTGCTCGACCAGGACTACCGCCAGCTCCTCTTCGCCGCCGGCGAGGCCCGCGACACCGTCAGTGGGGTCGGCGAGGTCGACGGGATGTACCAAAACACCGATGGCCAGTGGGCCGCGCTCGCGAAGCGCCTCACGAACGTCACGGCCGGCGACGATCCGTTCGACCTGGTCACGAAGGCCCAGCTGGACGCAGTGGCCGCGGGGGCCTACAACCTCCCGGCTGTGTCGGGCTCGGACAACGACGACGGGCTGTTCGTGTCGAGCGCGGCGTGGGCGAAGCGCCTGCCGGCGGAATGCCGGGCCCACCTGGGCCTCGGGTCGGTCGCCACGCTGGCCGCCGGAACCTCGGCGAACAACGTCATCCAGCTCGACTCGAACGCGCGCTACCCCGCAGCTGACGGGCGGAACATCGACATCACGGCCAACCCGGAGGTCGCGCGCCGGGCGCTGGCGACGGTGGCCTACATCCCGTCCGTCGGGAACTTCGCGATGGCGGTCTCCGACCCGGCCGTGTCGACCTGGAGCCAGAGCAGCGCCACGCGCCTCAACCTGACGACCGCCTGGAACAGCCGGGTCGAGCTCAACAACAGCGGCGACGTCGACGGCTCGACCATCTCGCCCTACTACGTCCGGCTCGCTGCTGGGACCTGGCGCATTCGGTTCATGCTTCGGCTGAACATGGTCGCTACGAGCTCGGCGACGAACCGGTTCAGCTTCCGCATCACGAACAACGACGACACGTCCGGTCAGACCGTCTACTTCGACCTCGGCCTGCACCGCCCGAGCGGAGGCGTCGCCGGCAACGAGTCCACGACGTTCGTCGACACGCTCACCCTCAGCCTGGCTAGCGCCGGGGGCGTCGCCTTCCGCGCCTCGGCCGTCACGGGGGGCGTGTCCAACCTGTCCCGTCTCTCTGTCCTCTTCCACAAGGTCTCTACCTCGACATGAACACCGGTCACAACGTCCAACCTGCCCTCGAGGCCGTCACGGCTAGCGGCGCCGGCGCGGCCCTCTCTTTCCAGCTCGGCCCGAAGGAAGGCGCGTGCGCCATCGTCACCGGGATCACGACCGCCACCGTCGCGATCCAGGGCCGAATCAGCCCCACGGCCCCTTGGGTCACGCTGGGCACGCCCCTCACCGCGGACGGCCTCTACGACATCCCCCACGCGATGCCCGAGATGCGGGCCAACGTGACGGCCTACACCTCCGGCACGATCACCGTCTGGATCAAGGCGTGAGCCGACCCGACGACGACCTCCGAGAGGAGCTGGTGCTCCTGCGGGCCGCGATGGCCCGGGCCCTGCGGAAGCAGATCGACGACGGCAAGGCCACGACCCCCGCCTGGTTCGAGGCCGCGCGGAAGTTCCTGTCCGACCAGGGCGTCGTGCTCCCGAAGGCGCCCTCGGGCCCGCCCCCGGCGCCCGCCCTGTCGCACGACCTGCCCTTCCCCACCGAGCTCGAGGAGATGGAATGATCCGCGCCCTGCAGCAGACCCCCGGCCTGCGGGACCCGCGCAACTTCCTGGCGGCCCTCTGGCGCCACCTCAAGCTCCCGGCCCCCACGCCGGTGCAGTACGAGATCATGCTGTGGATCACCGGACCCGAGGAGCGCCTGGTGACCAAGGGGTTCCGGGGCGTTGGGAAGTCGTGGCTGACGTCGGCCGCGTGCCTCTACTGGTGGGCCATGAACCCGGACACGAAGATCATGGTCGTGTCGGGATCGGCCCGCCGGGCCGCGGACTTCACGACGTTCGTCCGGCAGGTCCTCGAGAGCTGGGACGTCGTCGCCGAGCTCCGCCCCGGGCCGACGGCCATGCGGGACAGCAAGCTCTCGTTCGACGTCGCCGGCACGCGCCTGGCCCACGCCCCCTCCATGACGAGCCTCGGCGTCGGAGGGCAGCTGACCGGCAACCGGGCCGACAAGATCATCGCCGACGACGTGGAGACCGAGAGCAACTCGGACACCCAGACGAAGCGGGAGAAGCTGCTCGCCCACGTTCAGGAGTTCCCGTCGATCCTCTCCCCCGGCGGCCAGATCATCTTCCTCGGGACCGACCAGACCGAGGAGAGCATGTACCGCGGGCTCGAGGGCAAGGGCTACAAGGTCCGGGTGTGGCCGGCCCGCTACCCGAACCCGTCCCTCCGCATCGCGCTCGGGGCCACCCTCGCCCCCAGCATCGCGGCCGCGCTCGACGCCGACGAGACCAAGCAGGGCCAGCCGACCGACCCGGCGCGCTTCAACCACGAGGAGCTGCTGATCCGGGAGACCGAGCTCGGCCGGAGCCGCTTCTCGCTCCAGTTCATGCTGGACCCGCGCCTGGCGGACCAGGACCGGTACCCGCTCCGGCTGTCGGACCTGATCGTCACGCCCCTCGACCCGGACGTCGCCCCCGAGCGCCTGGTCTACGGGAACCGGGTCCAGGCCGACATCCCGTGCCTCGGCTTCGCCGGCGACCGCTTCTGGACCCCGGTCTCCATCTCGGAGCACTGGAGCCCGTACCAGGGCAAGGTGCTCGCGATCGACCCCGCCGGCCGGGGCAAGGACGAGGTCGCCGTGGCGATCGTCGGCCAGCTCCACGGCTACCTCTTCCTGCTCAAGCTGGCGGCCTGGCTCGGCGAGGGCTACTCGGACGCCGTGCTCGGGAAGATCGCGGCCCTGGCGGCCCAGTACAAGGTCACGGCGGTGGTGCCCGAGGACAACTTCGGGGACGGGATGTTCGCCCGCCTGCTCGAGCCGCACCTCCACCGGACGGGCCACCACTGCATGATCGAGCCGGTGAAGCACTCCGTCCAGAAGGAGCGCCGGATCATCGAGACCCTAGAGCCGGTCGTCCAGCAGCACCGGCTCGTCGTCGACCCGTCCGTCCTCATGGACGACCTGCGCCCGATCGAAGGCCTGCCCGAGGTCGCCCAGACCCCCTACCGCTTCGCCTACCAGTTCTCCCGGATCACCAAGGACCGGGGGAGCCTGCAGCGGGACGACCGGTTGGACGTGGTCGCGATCGCCGCGGCCTGGTGGAAGGACGCCATGGCGCAGGATGCCGGACGCCAGCAGCAGGCAGCCGACAGTCGCGCCATGGACGAGGAGATCCGTCGCTTTCACGAGCACGGGGTCAACCCGCTGGCGGCGCCGGCGGCGCGGGCGGAGACTTGGCTGGCGCGATCGACTGGGCACCCATCGCCGCCAGGGTCGCGTCGGCCACTGCAACCGCGGCCATCGCGACGGCGCTGGCAGACAGAAGCGTAGCGGTCTCGCGGCCAAGGATCGCTGCCAGGGCGACCTTCACGAACTCCTCTCGGCGGGAGACCAGGTCGATCTTTCCCTCCCCCGCCGCCACGGCCGACAGGGTGATCCCCATCGGGATGCCCATGGAGCCGGGGGTGATGATCTGGCCGCCGCTCATGCGTCCTCCTTGACCAACAGGACCAGGATCAGGAAGAACCCCGCGGCGAACACCAAGGCGCACACCTGGCCGCCGGTCAGAGTGATTGTCAGGTTCACGGGTCGACCTCCTCGTCAGGCCGCTCGAGGGTCCCGGTCAGCTCGCGGAGCAACCGACGGGTGAGGAGCCGCTCCGCGAACAGACAGCCCCCCAGGAAGGCCAGGCCAAGGCCGATCACGGACAGGACGGCGTGGAGGATCACAGGCCACCGTCCTGCTGCAGGTCGACCGCCTGGGTCGCGCGCTCGCGCTCGAGCACCACGAGGGCCGCCTTCGCGAGCTCCAGGGCGTTCCCACAGGCCGCCTGGTAGTGGCCGGGGTCGGCGGAGAGGAGACCGTTCCGGGAGACCATCGCTCCCAGGATCGTCAGAAAGGCATCGCGCAGGTCGTCGGACCGGCGGTCTTCGGGTACACTCTTGGAAGACGGAGAGGGCTGCTTCATGCCCCCAGTCTATCCTGCGGCTCGGCCGTGTCCACGAAATCCCATGAAAATCCTCGCCTTCTTCCTCGCCCTCCCCCTCGTCCTCGGCTGCAGCTGCGCGGTCGCTCTCGTCCCGCCCGAGTACCGCCAGGACGTCGTCCTCGACACCACGCCGGAGCTCGGGGCCACGGCCGCCTTCCTGCTCTCGGCGGTCGACCTGCAGTTCCCGGTCTTCATCCAGGACGCAGCCCTCCTCGAGCACGGGATCATGGGCCGGAGCCAGGACCTGGGCGGGGCCTACCTGGTCGAGCTCGACTACCGCCTCACCCCCCGCGAGAAGGCGATGGTCCTGGTCCACGAGCTTGCCCACGTCCTGGTCTGGGACGCCGGGATCCCCGACTCGAGCAGCCACGGCCCCCTCTGGGGCCAGGCCTGGGCCGAGCTCTGGCGCCTCTACACGAGGGAGGACGCTCTCCCGGAGCCCGAGATCCGACTCCCCCGGGATGGTCAGGACTAGGACGTAGTTTCCAGCTGGGCCAGCGACCAAGGAGTCCCGGTGAAGCCGGGACGAGCATCCCGGCCCGCTCCCGTCGTCGGACGTAAGTCCTCCTCGGGAGCGGGGTTACAACCACCACGCCGGATTCTCCTTGCAATCAGGACGTCCAACCCGGTACACTTGGAGGCTGGTGCCGCACAGCGGCGGGCGGTCCAGCCAGGAACGAGCCCGGAAGCCGTAGGCAGGACCCAGGGACCCCAGCTCGAGAGGACAGATGACCCAGCTACCCCGGTACGTGAAGGTGCCCGTGATCCGAAGGAAGCTCCCCCACGGACAGCTCGGGGAGAGCAGGAAGGGGAAGGTGAGGTCGATCCGGATCGGGACCAAGGTGAAGGGGATCACCGCCCTCTCGACCCTGGTCCATGAAGCCCTCCACCAGATGGACCACCGGCTGTCCGAGCGGACCGTCCGCCAGCTCGAGAAGGCGATCGTCTACCTCGTGGTCGACAACCCCGACCTCTTCCAGAAGCTCTACTCCAGGATCAACCGTGCCTGACCCCCTCGCCCTCGCCTCCCTCCTGCAGCAGCAGCTGGGACGGATCCCCTCCCTGGAAGAAATCTTCTCTGCGCTGGGGCTGGACACGAACGGGGACAGCATGGGGAGGGAAGCGGGGGCGGAGGATCCCCAGCTGACGGAAGGGGTGAGGGTGCAGGAGGCGATGGACCGGCAGCTGGTGAAGATGATCCTGTTCGGGCCGGCGGCTCCCCGCGGCGGAATCCCCGACCGTCCCAAGAACCACCAGGGACCCGCCACCGGTCCCCGCCACATCGGCCTCGGCCCCTCTTTCCCGTGAGCACCCTCGAGCTCTCCCTCACCGTCCTCACCGGCATCGTGTCCACCGGCGGCCTCGTGTGGTGGGTATCCGCCCACTCCCATCCCGAGCTCGTCCACCGGAACGAGCTCGAGCTCATCCTCCGCGAGCTGACCCAGCTCCGGGAAGCCATCGACCGGCTCACGAAGAAATGAAGCCCTCCCCCCGTCCGAAGTCCCGCGGCGTCTCCCACCAGACCCTGCCCGGGGCCCAGCGTTACATCCCCCGTCCCAAGCCCAAGTCCAAGAAGTAGCCATGGCGAACAAGCAGCGAGTGTCGATGACCGAGGAGCAGCTCCAGGAGCACTACAAGTCCCAGGCGGAGGAGCGGCGTAAGCGCGGCCTCGTCGACTACACCCGGAAGGAGCGGAAGGAGGCGGTCGAGGGCCGCACGCCCGGCGAGAGCGAGCTCTCCAGCGGCCACCGCGGCACCCAGGCCACGTACCCGAAACCCGAGGCCCCCCGCAAGCGCAGCCGCCGATGACCGCTGTCTCCTGGCTCGCCCGGCACCGCTGGGTCGTCGGGCTCTCGAGCCCGATCGCCTCCCCGAACGACGGGTTCGTGAACGTCTTCTGGCACGCCGACTCCACGGTCCCCGAGGTCATCGAGTCCACCCTGCCCTGGGGGGCGCCGGAGTATCCGGCCCTCCTGGTCCTCGGGATCGGGTTCCGCCTGACCACCGGGGCCACCGTCGCCAGCCGCCGGCCGGAGGTCACCATCTCGAACCCGGACGGGTCCGAGCTCGTGGCCATCGCTTCCGCCGCCCAGACCGCCAGTCTGACCCGCCGCTGGGAGTTCAGCGTGGGGATGCCCTTCGAGACCTCCCTGGCCTCCACCACCTACCGGGAGTGCCTGCCCCGGGGGTTTCTCCTGTTCCCGGGCGTCGGCAGCCAGGGCGAGGGCCAGCTGCAGATCCTGGTCCGGAACCACGTCACCGCCGAGGACGTCTTCGGGCCCGTCACCATCCGCGGCCAGCTGCTCTACCCATGACCTGGATCCAACGAGACCGCTACGTCATCGGCCGAAGCCTGGTTTCCGTGAACGGGGTCGCCGAGCTCTACTACGGCCTGGACACGGAGTCCTCCGACTTCCAGTGGCACATGGACCCGACCCCGAACCTCTTCATCACGAACATCACCTTCGTGGTGACGGCGGGGGCGACGGTGGGGACCAGGCGCCCGTCGTTCGCGGTGATCCAGCCGGGCGAGGTCGTGTCCCCGACTACGACGGGGTACTATGAGCAGGCGGCCTCGGCCACGTTCGCCGCCAACCAGACCCGTCGGTACCAGTTCCAGCTCGGGACCCCGTTCGACTCCAGCGTGAACGTCAACACCCTGAACCGCGAGTGCCTGCCAGAAGGGCTGGTCCTACTCGGGGCCGGGTTGACGGGCAACGGGCTCGTTCGGGTCGCGATCTCGAACCACAAGGCGGGAGACGCCTCCTTCCAGTTCTTCGTCCACGGTGTCCTCCTCGAGCCATGAAGCTGACCATCCGCACCCTGCCCCGCGATGACGGACAGACCTCGGTCGTCCTGTACCAGACGCCCTGCCGCCCCGAGGACCCGGAGGTCCTGGGGGTCTTCGCGGACGCGCGGGAGGCACGGAACTTCGTGATCCGCCAGGCCCAGGTGCTCCACCTGTCGTCGGGGGAGGCGTTCGTCGGGGGCGAGGTGACCGCGACGCTCGGGGAGCGGGCCGGCGCCAAGGCGGAGCTCGAGCTTGATGACGCCTTCGTCCCCCGCCTGGTTACGGAATCGTAACAGGGCCTTTCCGGGGCCCATTTGCTCGAGCGGGGGTACGGCATCGTACCCGCGCCGATTCCCCCCCGTGGGGGGTGTCGGGGCCCCCTGCCTGTCCTCTAGAACCGCGCGCGCGTTGCACGTCGTGTGCCGAGTCCTCGGCCCGCGGCTGTTTGTCTCGGAAGTCCGGTCCTGACACGGCCTTGCGTGCGATGGCCGATCCCTCGCGCATTGTCGGACGTCGTGCGTTGCGCATATCGCGCGCGATTGTCTGTCTGTGCGTTGTACATGGAGAGCCCGGCGCCACTCAAGTCGCGACTTGCACAATGCCGACACGGTGCTATGATGGATGCATGGAGTCTGCGCGCGAAAGGGCCGTGGCAGTGGCGAGTGCTGTGCTCGTGCTCGCGGCCCTTGTGCTCGGGCTCTTGCTCGCACTGACTCACGAAAGGGAAGACTGATGATCCGCTATCGTTTCTATGTCGGCACGACGGCCACGCCGCGGCTCGACCTCGCGCTCGCCCGGGGACAAGAGCACGACCTGCACGCCATCCTCGACGTTCTCCGCTCGCGCGACGTCCAAGGCGCGACGATCACGCCCGCGTTCGGTCTGTGGGCCGGTGAGGTCGAGCGGAGCTACGTGGTCGAGGTCCTCATCGCGCCCGATGACGCTCTCGACGTCGACGCGCCCGCGCTGGCCGCGGCCTTCCGGGTCGCGATGAAGCAAGAGGCCGTGCTCTGGACCCGGTCGCTGACCGAAACGGCGGTGGCGCGGTGATCGGGGCGAACGCTAGCGTGACCGGCTCGGCCCGCGTGGACGGCTCGGCCGTCGTGGACGGCTGGGCCCGCGTGACCGGCTCGGCCCGCGTGACCGGCTCGGCCCGCGTGGACGGCTCGGCCCTCGTGACCGGCTCGGCCCGCGTGGACGGCTCGGCCGTCGTGGACGGCTGGGCCCGCGTGACCGGCTCGGCCCTCGTG